>JAEEGK010020376.1_pt1 | contig 14111 bp, 11 predicted proteins | sample 8958771 | NCBI WGS metagenome assembly JAEEGK01 (sample SAMN16246547, study PRJNA631951) | gut metagenome | biome: gut microbiome; feature: rumen; material: SC-attached | host: Bos | place: Iran: Karaj | collected 2018-10
GTTTTTAATAATATATTATTTATTTAGAGAAAGATAATTAAAAAAAATTAGAAAATTAACAAAGAAAAATAAAGTAAAGTTCGTAGAATAAGATTCAAAAAGCTTTAATGAAGATAAATGGTTAAAATTAAATGTTATTATTATTCAAGTTAGTATAGTTGGTTTTTAAAAATCTTCTTTTGTTGTCCTTTTTTTTATTTGTACTAATTTCAATTAGTTGGAATATAAAGTAAATATGTTTCACACAAGGAAATCCTTATGATAAAGATAAGAAATAATAATTTTTTAATATTTTCCTTATATTTTTTTTCTTTTCTTTTATTTTTTGATTTATGCAATTTTCATGTTTTTTTGATATATGTTTTTTATTTTTATTTAGGTTTTATGATTAAAACAAATTTATTATTTTAATTTCATGATAAATAATAAAAAATTAATTCTCTTTATTCTTTATAATGAATTTGCATTTAAAATATAATTGTTTCCTTTTCCTATATTTATTTACAATAACAACTCTAGAAACAATCATATTCCTAATTTATGATTATATACAATATTCCCCAATCTCAAAAACAATTGAAAGAATAACAATAAATAAAACAACATTAAAAATAGCATTAATAAGTGATCTTCAATTAAGTCCAATATCAATAAATGATTACAGATATAAAATATTTACTCAAAATTTTAAGCAAACATTAAAAGTATTAAAAAAAGAAAAAGTAGATAGTATAATAATAGCAGGAGATACTGTAGATGGAGATATAATATTAAATTACTTATTATATAATAGGATATTAAATTCAATATATCCAAAAGAAAAACCACTAATGAATTTAATAATGGGAAATCATGAATTTTACGGGGTGTCAAAACCTAATAAATTACATCAAAGAACATTTGAATTTTTCACAAAGCAAAAGCCATTTATGCATAAAGTAATAAACGGTTTTCATTTTATTTTTTGGAGTTCAGAAAACGGTTCATTAGAAATGAATGAATCAAATATCAATATGAAAGATTGGGTTGAAGAACAAATAAATATATCATTAAAAGAAAATTCAACAAAACCAATATTTATAATAACACATATGGGACCAATATTCACAGCTTATGGAACAAATGTATATAAACAAGGAAATTATATTATGAAACAGTTATTTAATAAATATCAAAATATTATTTCTATATCAGGTCATTCTCATGCTTCTTTAATGGATGAAACTAGTTTTTATCAAGGTGAATTTACTGCTGTTCAAACTCAAAGTATATCTTATATTGATTTAGATTATGGTTATTATAATGGGAGAATTCCAAAAGATGAAAATGATGATGAATTAATTTCTATGAAAAATCCTATGGGAATTATTATGGAAATTAATGATGAAAAGATTTTATTTAAAAGGATTTTTTTCAGAAGCGGAGAATATTATAATAAATATTGGATTTATGATTTTCCTGCTTTTAAAGTTAATTTTAAGTATAATTATTTAGATATGAAAAATAAATATAAAAAACCTTATTGGTTAAATGATACTGTTATTAATGTTAAGTATGATGTTGTTAAAAATAAAGTTTTTAGTAAAATATATTTTAAACAAGCTTATCATGAACTTTATGTTCAGAGTTATTTAGTTATTTATAGATTGTTAGATATAGATTTGTATAGGTATTTTTTTTATTATTCTGATTTTTTTAAAATGAGAAATGAATGGAGTGAAATTATTACTTTAAAAGTTCCTGAAGGATTAAAAAGTGGATTATATAATATTTCTATTATTGCTATTGATAGTTATGATACTGAAAGTGAAGTTTTAAGAGGTTGTGTTGAAATTAAAAATGAGATTGAGGGAAATTAATATAAATTTATATGATAATATGAATATTATTATTTAATAAATTATATAATAACACTTTGAATTTTACTTTATATTTTTTAATTAAATTCCATAAATAAAAGAAACTAATTTTCCAAACTAAAAAAAAATAAAATATAATTCTCTAAAATAAATCTTAATTAATATTTTAAATTATTTAAAATTAAAAAAATGACAGATAATAATAATAATAATAACCCAAATTTTATAGATATAAATAGTTATGACCCAAATCTAAATGATCACACCGCATCTCCATTAAATTTAGATTTAAACAACTTTCTTCCGCCAAAAGAAGAGCCACAAAAAATCCCAGAAAAAAATGATATTCCAGTAATAGAAGAAGTCCAAAAACAAAATAGTCAATTTTGTCAAATAATTAAATCAAGAATAGGTAATTTAAAAACAATAAATACAGTTTGGAATAATAAATATAGTAAGTCTGAAGCTTTTGGAGTTATGGGTGAATTAAATGATTTAGGTTTATCAAATGACGTTTTAAATTATGCTTTTATTCAAACCGATTTAAAAAAGATTGATATTAGATCTGAAGATGTTTTAATTTTATTTCCTTCTATTATAAAAATGATTAATTCTAAATATGATATTTATTTTAAAAATGGGTGTTTAGCTGCTTGGAATATTTTGAAATTGTATTATAATGTTATTATTCAAACTAAAGAAAGTGTTTATTATAATCCTAAAGGAATTGATTTAAATAAAGAAGATAAATTAAAGAAATATAATGTTATTATTGATTATTTTCATCAATTAAGAAATTTACCTAATATTGATGAACATTTAAGAAAAGGACAAATTGAAGGTTTAGAATTAAAACAATTTATTTCTGAATTAGATTACTTTATTAAAAAATGTAGAAGTTTATAAAACTTAAAATATGAATCCAAATAAAAAAAAATAATTTATTATATATTAATGTATGAAACATATAAAAATTTTAAAAATTGAATTAAAATTAAAATATTTTTTTAATATAAATAAATAACTGATAAGATGTCATCAAATGCTTTTCAATTAGCAGATAATAATTTAGTAAATGAAGCAGATGAATATATAAAAAAAAATAGATTAGTTGAATTATTTGAAGATTTAGCAACAGCAGTTGCATATAGACAACCAGAAAATTTAAAAGAATTTTTAATTGAAAGATTAGAAAATCAAAAAAATCAAGGATTAAGAGGAGGAATTTTTACTGAAGAAGAAGCAAGAAATGTTTTTAAATTATTTGATTTAAAACAAGAAAAAAAAATAAGCAAAGAAAGATGTATTAAAGGACTTCAAACAATGGCAAATTCTTCTTTTCAATATGAATTACCTGAAGCTTCTGAAGAAATTCCACTTGAAGTTGATGAAGATAAATTTGTCGAATTATGTGGAAAATTTTTAGGGTTTGCACAAAAAGAAATGTAATTAGATCATTTAAAACAATTAAAATAAAAAAAATAATTAAATTAAACAGAAATTATTATTTGTTTATTTATTTTATTATATTTCTTTTTTATATCTTCTTTTAAGAAGAAAGGACTTATTCATTATAGTTAAAATCCCTTTTTTATCTGAAATTAATATCAAATAATGTAATATATAATATATTTTTTTATCTTTTTGATAAATAATGTAAAATATTTATAAAGTAAATTTTTTTTAAAATGGATAAAAACAATTCAACAAATGAAAATAATATAAATAAAACTAATAATAAAGAAGAAGTAAAAAATAATCAAATAATAAATATAAATGAAATAAAACATCCAACATTATATAAAATAATAAGAAAAATTCCAATAACAATAATATCATCATATATAATAATAAAATGTTTATCTTTTTTAAGAAGAAGAAATCCTCAAATTTTTATAATTCCAAGAAATATAGGAGGAGTATTAGGAAGATATTATAAAGGAGGATTTCAAAATAAAATGAATTTAAGAGAAGCATGTTTAATATTAAATGTTTCAGATAATGAAAATATAAAAAAAATAAGAGAATCATATAAAAAATTAATGATGTTAAATCATCCTGATTCAGGAGGTTCCACATATATTTCAAGTAAAATAAATGAAGCAAAAGACTTTTTAATTAAATATCGTTCAGGAAGAAAATTACTTTAATTATAAAAAAAGTAATAGAATTATTTAATTAATGAAATAAAAAAAAATTTTTTAAGATTATATCTATTTTTTTTTCATAATTTTAGGTTTATATCCAGCAGGTACATTAGGGACTGGCTTTTTTTTATTATAATTATATTTTTCAATGACTACTTTCTTTTTAATTATTTGAGGTTTAGCAACATTTGGTTTTACTTTATTAGCATTATTATTATTAAATCCAATTTTTTTTGAAGGATTTGGAGTAGCGGGTTTATTTTTAGGAATAATTTTAATATTTTTTGGATTATTTTTAGCACTATTTGCTTTATTATTATTTCCTGTTGGTTTATTATTACTAACTTTTCTAGCACTAGATGGTCGAATCTTTGGATTATTTACCACTTTTTTCTCTTCTTTTCTTGCTGATTGAGGTCTGTTTATTTCTTGAATGTTTTTGGTATTATTATCTTTATTTGCTAATTTCAGCACATTATTATTATTATTATTATTATTTTTACTATTATTATTATTATTTTTACTATTATTATTTTTACTATTATTATTATTTTTTGATGCTACTGAATTTCTCTCTTTAGTAACTTCTTTAAACATTGTAGCTTTCATAGTTTCATACTCATCATTCTTCATCATTTCCTCTTCTCTTTTTTTTTTATGAGGTAAAAATTTATTAATATCTTTCATCTGTTTAGGCATTCTAATAGTTTGAATTAAATTAGCTTTTTTTTCATCAGTTTCCTGAAAAATATCTTGATTAATCATTTTACTTTTAATAATATAATTATCAAGTAATTGATCACAAGAAGCTCTATTATTTGCATTAACAATAAGCATTTGAGAGATAATTTGAGATAATTCTTTGGAATATTGTTTAGGAATAGGAGGATAAACACCTTTCTTAATATTTAAAGCTAAATTAGGAAGACTAGTTCCTCTGAAAGGAGGACATAAAGCACACATTTCATATATAATACATCCAACACTCCATATATCTACTTTATTATTATATGGTTTATCAACCCATATTTCTGGTGCTGCATAATATGGTGTTCCTGTTTGAGTTTTTGCATTATCATTTGTTAATTTTGATACATTTAAATCACCTATTTTTATTACTCCATTTTTCATTAAAAATATATTTGCACTTTTTAAATCTCTATGTATTATTTTATTATCATGTAAATATTTTAATCCTTGAATAATTTGAATTAATATTTTCCAAATTGTATTTTCTTTAAATTGTAATTTTTTCTTTTGGTTATTTTTTATTTTACCTGCTATGTCACCATCATCAGCTAATTCCATTATAATATTTAATGTGTGTGTTGAATCATCATAAAAACCGTCTTTATATCCTATTATATTTTTATGGTGTAATGAATATAATATTCTTATTTCATTTAAAGCGTTTTCTCTTTCTTTTTTATCTAATTTTGAAAGATGAACTCTTTTCATTGCATATACTTTTTTATCTACTTTATTTGTTACTACACATACTGAACCAAAGGCACCTTCACCTAATTTCTTTCCTAATTCATAGTCTTTTAAAGACATTTTTATTTGTTTTACTTTTTTTTTTATTTTATATAAATGAAAGAAGGTAAATTATTTATTTTCTAAAATTCACTATTTTGAATGATAATAATAAAATAAATAAAGAATATTAATTAAATTTAAAATTGAATTAAAGAATTTTTTTAAGGTTTATAAAAATTAATAAAGAAATTAATTTATAGAAGCTATGTTTATTTTATTTTTTATTTAAAAATTATTATTCGAACTGATGCCAAGGAAATCAATATTAAAATTATTTATATTTGGTTCTTCGTTATAATTAGTATTATTATTAGTAATATTTCCGATTGTATTGGTTTGAGTATTAATTACATTATTGTTATTTGGATTATCATCTAAAATTTTTTCTAAAACATCATTACATGGATTAAAATTAAATTCGTTTTTATTTACATTATCACTATTGTTAATATCTTTATTTAATTTTTCATTGACATCAATTTTTGTAGTAAAATTATTTAATTGTTCATCAAGATTATCATTATTATCATTTGAATTTTGTTGGATAAAGTTATTTAAATGAATATCACTATTATTATCTATTGAAATTTGAGAAGTAAAATTATTAAATTGGTTATTATATTTATCAATATTATCATTTGAAATTATTGGAGTTAAATTATTAAATTGAATATTTAATTTGTCATTAATATCATTATTTAAATTTTGCTGATTTAAAATATTTAATTGGATATTATTATTATCTTGAGAATCATTCGAAATTTGAGGAGTGAAATTATTGAATGGAATATTAATTTTTTCATTGTTTTCATCATTAGGGTTTTTAAATGGAATATTAAATTTTTCATTGTTTTCTTCATTAGGGTTTTTAAATGGAATATTTAATTTTTCATTATTTTCATTATTTATATTATGAAATTGAATGTTAAATTTTTCATTGCTTTCTTCATTAGGATTTTGTTGATTAAAATTATTAAATGGAATATTAAATTTTTCATTATTATCATTATTTATGTTTTGAAATTGAATATTAAATTTTTCATTGCTTTCTTCTTTAGGATATTGTTGATTAAAATTATTAAATGGAATATTAAATTTTTCATTATTATCATCATTATTATTTTGTTGATTAAAATTATGGAATTGAATGTTAAATTTTTCTTTATTTTCATCATTAATATTTGTTTGATTGAAATTATTAAATTGAATATTATTATTTACATTATTTTCATTGTTAGGTTTTTGTTGATTAAAATTATGGAATTGAATATTAAATTTTTCATTATTTTCATCATTAATATTTTGTTGATTGAAATTATTAAATTGAATATTGTTATTTACATTATTTCCATTAATTACATTTTGTTGATTTAAATTATTAAATTGAATATTAAAATTTTCATTATTTCCATTAATAATATTTTGTTGATTTAAATTATTAAATTGAATATTAAAATTTTCATTATTTCCATTAATTAAATTTTGTTGATTTAAATTATTAAATTGTCCAATATTGTAATTAATATTATTAACATTATGTAAATGATTATTATTGTTAATAATATTAATTTCATTTGGATTATTCATATTATAAAACATAGGATTACTATTATTAAACAAGTTATTATACTGCATTTGCATTTGTAATTGAGAATTATCTTTATTATAATAATTCCCAAACATATTATTATCCATTATTTGACCTTTTCTTTTTTTTTGTCTTTTTAATAATTGCATTTGAATAATTTTATTTTGAATAATAATAGGAAGAGCATTCGAAAGAATCATATAAATATATTCTCCATTAAACATTAAATGATTATCAAGATCAGTAATTGCAATTTTTTGAATATTTGAATAATTTACTTGTTCAAATAAAAATTCATATAATTCAAATGAAGTAAATTGATAAATTATACTCCCTTCTTTTGTTATTATTGCCCAACCTTTTCTTGAACAATAATTACTTACTAAATTGAATAAAAATCTTTTTTGCTGTTGTAAATATAAATTTATATTTATATTATTAGGATTTATATTATTTTGTTCGAAAGAATTTTGATAATTAGTCATTATGAAATTCGTATTATTTTGGTAATTAATATTTTGATTTTGTGGTTTTTTCTTTTTTTCTTTTTTTTTTTTCTTTGTTTTTTTGACGTCTTGATGATGATTTTCTTCATTATTTCCAAATATGTTTTGAAGAGTATTTTCTTGATTAGGATTTAAATTTGTTTCTGGGTCATCTATTTTATTATCACTATTAATATTCATTATATTAAATTTATTATTTAATTCTTGGAAATTATCTTTATAAAAATTAAATTTCGTTTTTTCTTCATTTTTTATTTTACCGTTTATTCCTATTTCTTTTGTTTTTTTTATATTACTATTTAAAATATTTTTTCCTTTTCCATTATCATCGCTTTCATCATCAGAGTCTTTTTTATTTTTAAAATCAATTTTAACTTTATTATTATTCTTATTTATTTTTTCTTTAAATTTCTTATCTTTTTTTTTATCTTTATCTTTCTTATTAATACCTTTTATTCTTATAAAAAATTGAAATCTTGGAAAAGGATTTTCTTCATTATAATCAGCATCTTCAAAACAATAATTTTTATTAAATTTTTTATTCCATATAACTAAATCTGGAATAGTTGATTTATGACTTATAATATAATCAGCGTCTATTCCTGTTGCATCGTAAAATTCTTTTCTTGGTTCTACGATTTTAAATTTCTCTAAACAATTTTGGATAAAATTATCAAAAAATCTAAAATTTTTAAATCGAATTTGGCTTTTGTTTTCCTTTAAATTATTTTCTTGATTTAAGGAATTCATATTATATAATAAAAAATATTTTTTGTTTTGTATATTATATAAGGAAATTAATTATTTATTGAAATTAAAAAATATTTTTTCAAAAATTGAAGAATTTAAATACAATTTAATTATTAACTATAATTAACTTCAGTGAATATTATTTTTTTTTAATTTTTAAACAAATTCTAATGGAATTTAAAAGTTTTTAAAGAATTAAAAAAATGAAAAATTTTATTGTAATTTATATAGTTTTATTATACATTTAATTAGATTAAAAAATCATATAATATTTTTTATAAATTAATTATATAACTATACCATATTTTTTATAATAGTTAAAAAAAAATAATAAATAAATGGATTCAACAAGGACTCTTTGGATGGGAAATGTTGAAAATTGGATGAATAAGAAATTCATTTTATCTCTTTTCGAATCCATAAGTAAAATTATTATAAAAATTAATAGATATAATTCCAATTAAGATCAATTTATTAATGAAACCAAACAAAAAGGGTTCATGTTTTATAGAATTTGATTCTCCTAAAACTGCTTCAACAGTATTAAAAACATATAATAATCAAACTATCAAAAATGTAAAACTAAAATTAAATTGGGTTAATCCTCATAATAATAAAGATCAAAATAAACAAAATAAATATACAGTATATATATTATAATATAAGATATTTATAGGTGGAATTGATAAAAACGTAAAATTAGAAGAATTAAGTGAATTATTTAAAAAAGATTATAAATCAATTACAAATGTGAAAATTATTTATGATCAAAATACTAAAATTTCAAAAGGATTTGGATTTATTGATTTTAGTGATTATAAAGAATATTTATCTGTTTTAAAGACAAATAAAACGTTAAGAAATTCAAAATTAATTATAAAGTAATATATATAAATATTAATATTTTAGTGAAGCAAAAGGAAATAAAGAAGAAAATAAAACTAATAAAAATGTTATTAGTGATGTTAATAATCCCTTTACAAAAAATATAAATGAATATGGTGAATATATTCCTATGAAAGATAGATTAAAGAAAAATTTAAATTATTCAACTTCAACTTTATCAAGTACAATAAAAGATTCTTCATATGAAAATTACACTGAAAATTTTGAAGAATCTTTACAAAAAGGATTTAGAGATATAGCAAATATGTATAATAATTCTTTTTATAAACCTAAATTATCTTTTCAATGTTGTTATTATTGTAATATTAATAATTATAAAAAAGGTGAAAATGATTATCTAATGAATCTACAATTTAAAAAATTAGCTGAATCACTTTCAAAAAGTTTTGAAAACAATTAAAATGTTTATAAATTTTTTTATATATGAAAAAGGGAAATTAATAATATTATATATACTTATATAAACATTTATTTTTAATATAAATATAAACATGAATGAAAAAAAAATTAAATAAATATTTAATTAATTTATTTCATTGCTATAAAAAAATAAATAAATTTGTAAAAAAACAAAAAAAAAATAAAAAGTATGGGTTGTGGTATTAATCATGGAAATAAAATAAATGTACAAACTGAAGTATTTATCCCAACAAAAAAGAGTAATGATTCAATAGAAACTAAAAATTCTTTCAATAGATTAACATTAAATAATATATCAAAAAAAAATTGGTTAAAAATTATAGATTATTTACAATATCAAGAATTAAAAGAAGTTGCAAAAACAAATAGAATGTTAAATTATCTTTCAAAAGATGATAAAATTTTAATCAAATTTTTCCAGAAGAAAAATGATAATATTTATTATAAGACACCAAAAAGCATAAATACTTCTTTTATAGATAATACATCTGTACAAAATATTATTGATGGTATAATGAGTTAAATTATATATTTATTACAAAATTATCTTTATATATATTGGAAAACTAAATAAAATAAAAATATTAATATATCTGTTCTTTTATCCATTTGAACATATATAACATTATTATTATTCATTCATTGATTATTTGTGTTAATAGAAATTTAAATAATATAAAATTAAAAATTACTTTTATAAAATATTTTAAAAGTTTTAATTATTTTTCTTAAATTAAAAAATGGAAAAACATAAGAAACTAAATAAAGCAACAAAATTACTTGGTATTCTTTTTCTTTCAAAATTAAGAGAAATGGAAGAAAAAGAATTATTTAATAAATATATGTATGGTGAATTTGAATATAATGATATATTAATTCAAGAATCTTCAAAAGAAATTTTTAGAACAAATTATATGAATTATAAAAATAATGATTCAAGCAAAATAAAAAATGAAGTATTCTTTTTTAGAAATAAAAAAAATAAAAAAGGAAATCAAAGAAATGTAAATTTATTATATTTAGCTTTATTAGAATTTAATGGATTAAAACATTATATGGAATATCAAAATGTAATTAAAGATGATATAAGGAAAATGTCATGTTATATTAAACATAAAAAATTTAAAGAAGGAAATTATATTTATAGATATAATGATTATAGTGATGCTTTATATGCTATTATTAAAGGAAAAGTTGAAGTCAGAAGTATTGAATATGTTGATCATTCTCATAAAATACATCATGATTCTTTCAGATATGAAGAAGAATTTAAGGATAAAGAAAATGATGATAATGAAAAAATTCCTTTTGAGTATTTTATGTCTGATTTAGAAGTTGAAGATGAATATGAATATAATAATATAAAGAATTATTTTTTCAAAGAAGAAAAAAATGAAAATAATCATAAAGAAAATATAAATAATGAAATTTTAAATGATGAAAATATTAATAAAGATAATATAAATAATGAATGTTTAAATGAGGAAAATATTAAGAAAGATAATATAAATAATGAAAATATGAAAGATATTATGAATAAAATTTCCCAAATTTCAATTGATGATAATGAAATGAAAGTAATAAAATTTAAAAGAGATAAAAAAACGAGAAATATGAAAAAAGAAAAGACAGAAATATTAAATAAAAAAAAGGAAAAATTAAAATTAAAAAAACCAAAATTAATTCATGCAATAAAAAAACATCAAACACCCGAAGACATTTTATCAGAAAAAATATTAAAGCAATTTATATTAGATTTTGAAAATATAAAAGATGAATATAAAGAAGGAACAATATTTGGAGATAATTCAGTAATATTTTCATTACCAAGATCAAAATCAATTTTATGTAAAACAGATCTTGATGTCTTTTACTTAGAAAAAAAATATGTAGATAGAATATTATTACAAAGATTTTTAAAAAGTAATTTTGAAAAAATTAATTTTATTTCTAAAGTAATTCCAAACTTTGAAATAAACACTAAAATATTTACACAAATAACTCCTATTTTTGCAGATAAAAATACAATAATATATACTCCTTATGATACAATAGATTATATTTATATAATATTTAAAGGAGAATGTGGTTTAAGTCAATTAAATATTCAAACTCGTTCTAAAGAAGAATATTTATCTTTATTTAATAAATTAAAAGTTTGTTCTGTTTTAGGAATTGGTGGAATAGGAGGATTAGAAATATCAAAACAACAACAATATTATAATTATTCTTTAGTTGTTTTAAAACAAAATACTATTTTATTTAAAATTGATATTAATATTATTAAAAAATGTTGCCCTTATTATAAACATGAGTTTGAATTAATTTATGATAAAAGAATGAAAGTTCAAAAAGCTTTATTTGGGAATAAATCTTTTATTTATAAAGTTAAAAGTAAAGAAAAAAATTTAAATGAAAAAATAATAGAATTTGAAAAAGAATTAAAACAACCAAAAATAGATAAAAACATTAGGAAATTTACTTCTGATAAATTAAAAATTAATTTAACTGAATTACATAATGTTCAAAAAATAAATCCTCATTTAAAAATTGATATTTCAAAAATTAATAATACTAAAAACCTTAAATATCATTATAAATATGAAACTTTTTTAAAAAGATATCAAAAAAATACAAAAAGAAATCATACTCCTAATTTATTTAGAGCTTGTTTATTAACAACTGAAAATAATCTTCCAACATTAAATAATGGAAATAATACTTCAATCATTCAAACAAACGATAAAACTTTTTCAGACCAACATCAAAAAAGTATTATAAATAAAACAAATGGATATAAAAGTATTATGAATAAAACAATGAATAATGATAAAGATTTATTATTCCATAAAATTAAAACTTTAAATAAAGATTATGAAAACATTAAAAAGAAAATAAATAGAAATAAAAGTCAAAAATGTGGGATTAAATTTTATAATTCAGGAACTTATAATATACCTTTAGTATCAAATTGATAAATTATTATCATATTATAATATATGTGACTGATTTAATAAAATTATAATATACAAATAATATTTATTTAATTATAAATAAAAAATATAAAAAAATGTTTAAAACTGCAATTTTTGTTGGTATTTTTTCTTTATTAGCTTTCCAAGCTTATAATTATTATTATAAACAATTAGAAGTTTCAATTACAAAACCATCAAAAAAACAAATAGAAATTTCTTCAAAGTGGCCAATCTGGGAAAAAGAAATAAGTGAATTTGATTATAGTTATGATAAAACAGAACAATGTTTAATTTTAGAAGGAGAAGTAGATATATTGGCAAATAATAAAAAATGGTCTTTTACTAAAGGAGATTATGTGGTTTTTCCAAAAGGATTTAAATGTAAATGGGTTATTAAAAAACCTGTCAAAAAACATTATAATTTTATTGAATAATTAAATAAAATTAAAAAAAATGATGTTACTAATTAACAATAAAATATAATTTTAATAAAATAACTAAATTAATAATAATATTATTTATAAAAGTAATTTTGATGATAATGATATTAAACTTTAGCTTCTTTCCCATTTTTTTTTTGATATCTTCAAAATTTAATCTATTACAAGAAAAATATTTAAATTTTTTCTGATTTCTTCTTCATTATTTTTATTAAAATAATATAAATACTTTAAAAATAAATAAAAGAATAATTAAAAAAGAAATTAACAATTTAAAATAAAAAAAAAAATAACTGTTGGATAAAAATGTTAATAGACACAGGAATAGATGAACACATGAAATCAATATCAGCATTTAATTGTGTAAGTATAAGTATAGAAGAACAAATAAAATTAAAAACAACTCTTGATCAATTAAAATGTGATATAAAAGCAGAAGAAATGTTATTTTGGGGAAAAATATTAGGAGCAGAAAAAGATTATTATATTGCTTTAGCAATATATTATAAAGGATTTAAATTCCCAAAAAAAAAATTTTACTTTTGTTCATCATCTACTTTTTCATTTAGTGAATTACCAGAAATTCAACCACATCATTTAAATGAATTTTCTAAATTTAATACTTATTTTATAGGAAATCCAGATGTAATATTAGAAAAATTTTCAGATAATAAAAATATAAATATAAACGAACAAATAGGAGATGTATTTAAACCAAATTTAAAATTAAAAAACTTAACTGAATCAGATAGATTATCTTTTGTCGTTAGAACAATAGAACATGATACTTCAATTGTTCCTTTAGGAGGTTTTAAAATGTTACCTATAAATGAAATAAGAAGAAATGATTTATTTGAAGGTTTATCAAGTGATGAATTAGATAAAATTGAAAATTATTTTCATTTTAGGAAAATTGAAAGTCAAAATAAAAGAGATATGATTGATATGGGAAAAGCAGTTTTTGATTTTTCTTTTTTAGAT
>JAEEGK010020377.1_pt1 | contig 14111 bp, 8 predicted proteins | sample 8958771 | NCBI WGS metagenome assembly JAEEGK01 (sample SAMN16246547, study PRJNA631951) | gut metagenome | biome: gut microbiome; feature: rumen; material: SC-attached | host: Bos | place: Iran: Karaj | collected 2018-10
ATTATTTATAAAATAAAATTTATGTTTTTAATTTTAAAATTTTTTTTTTAAAATATTAAATTTTTATTTTATGTTAAGCTCAATTTTTATTATAATTTGTATTTATAATACAAATTTTTTTTTACAAAATAAAAATTTTAAATATAATTAAGAAAATTAAATATTAATTTAAAAATAATAAAAAAATAATTAATATTTAATGTATGTGGGTACGGGGATATTATGCTATTTATTAATATTAATAATGATTTGTTGAAATTGGATTATTTTAATAAAAATAATTAAATATTTTTTTTTCTTTAAAATATAAATTTTATTTATTTTGTTTTATATTTTTTTATTTTCATTTCTAATCTTATTTTAATCAAAAAGTTATTCTTCTGAATTTATATTTTTTAATCAAAAATTAACTTTAATTTAATATTTATCTTTTAAATTTATCATAAAATATAATTGAAACAATTATTAATATAATAAAGTTAATATTATCATAAAATAAAAAATCAATTTAATAAAAGAATTTCATGAAATAATAATATTTATTTAATATTTTTATTTTTTATAACAATCAGCTACATTATATCCTATCGAACCCCAAATTTTTATACATAAATATTGGATTACTCCATCATTTCCATCATCAAGATATGTTTTAGCAATTTTTATGTCATCTTGAAAAAATGCATAAAACACTCTAGTGATAGATTTTTTATCTTTAGTTGTAGAAGATTTACATGCATTGTTTATTTGAGAAGCTAGTCTTTTTGTTTTGTATTGTGTTAAACCAAATTTATCTAACTTATTATTAAGTGTATTTTTAACACAATATTTAGAATTTGAAATTTCTTGAATATTTTTAACTATTTTATCTATTGTATTTTTAGTATATTTTATTTGTTCTGTATCTGGTATATTTAATACAATTATAAATATAAAGAAAAAAAAATAAATGTTTTTCATTTTTAAATTATAATTTTCAAGAAACATCAGTTATAATTTTTTTTTTAATAATTTAATATAAATTTTTTATTTATTCATATAAACTTTATATGAAATTATTAATTAAAAAATGAGTATTTATAAATTAAAATTTCATTTTTTTTTTATATTATATTTCTATTATTGAATTCACTATATTAATATATTTTTTAAATATTGTTTTTATATAATTTAAATCAATCAAATTAAGTTAATAAAAAATTTATTATAAATAATATGAAATAAAAAATACCATTTTTAATTTTTAAAAATATAAAAAATTAAAAAAAAATCAAAAATTTCAAACAAAAATAAAAAACAAATTTTTATTTTTAAAAATCAAAATTTCAAAAATAAATTATGAAAAATTTCAAACTTTATATCAACAAAAATTAAAATTAAAATATATATTTGTGGATGATAGAAAAAAGAAAAATTAAATATTAAAAAAAATTAATAATTTGAATAAGATATGTAAATGATTGAGCAGCTATGAAAATTATTGGAATTTGAATAGAAAATTTGAATATTAATAAAGAATTATTATTATAAAATTAATTTTATTCCTTTTAACAAAATATATATGAAGAAGATTGTAATAATACTTTTAGTAGATAAAATTTTTAATATAGGGAAAAGTTAAATTATTTAATTATATTTAATTTTACAGATATTTTTATAAGTAAAAGTACTTTTTGTAAAAGAGAAGTTAGAAATAAAAATTATTCTAAAGTTATATATCTGTTGTTTAGTTGAATAATTTTAAATTTTTTTTTTTCATAAATTTTAAATTCTTTTCAAATTAAATAAAAATTGAAAGAATGATAAAATAGAATTAGTTGATAGAATGAATAATATAATTAAAGAAATTAAATAAACTTTAAATTATCTGAAAAATATTTAGAATGAAGAATAATTATTTATTTTTTTAAATTTTATTAAATTATTAAAGAGAAGAAAAAAAAAAATATAGTTTAAATAAATTAAACTTTATAAAAAAAATTAAGCACTATCTAAATTCCATTTTAATTTATTAATCCTAATTTTTCTACATCCTTTAGAAAACTCATCAGTATTCATACAACAAGACCAAGCTTTAATTTTTTCTTTTTTAATTTTAAATTTCCCAATTTCAATATCAGTATAAATTTTATCAGAAAATTCAAATTCTCTATAAGTACCAAAATGACTATATTCATATTCAACCCATTGTTCATTTTTTCTTTTTCTTTTCTTATCTTTTAAATCTTCTAAAGTAACCGTTTTATAAGCTTGAAGAAAATATTTATTTGAATAAGGTTGAGTAACAGGAATTATTGCATTATCATCTTGAATAATAAAATCATTTTCTTTTGATTCATCTATTTCTTTTATATTATCATTACTTTTATTTCTTTTATAATTTTTTTTATCTTCAATTGATTTTTTTACTTGAATTTCATATTCTTTTTTATCAAGTGGATATTTACTTTCTAAAAGAGAATTTTTAGTAGAAATTGGTTCAATTGATAAAATAGTTTTATTTCTTTTTTGTAATAATTTTTTTTTTATTTCTTTCTTATATTCTTCTTCTAATTTTGTTTTAATATTATCTTCTTCTTTTGCAATTGCACAACCTTTTGTAACTAAAGGCTTTAATAATTCTCTTCTTTTAAAATTTTTATCATTATAATCATTTTCTCCTTTAAAAGGTTTAAACCATTTTATATTATTCCAATTATTTAATGTTTTAATTTTATCAACTAATTCTTCATCTTTCCAATCTTTTTTAAAAAAATTTTTCTGAGTTAAACTTTTACTTTTTCCAGTTAATTCATTAAATTTATCTTGATAAGTATTATACATTTGTCTATCAGTTAATAAATTAATTTTTTCTTCACAACTTGCAGGATTTTCTTTAATAACTTTTTTAAGAATTCTTTCTCTTTCTAAACTAGTAATTTCTTTTACTTTTCTCATAGTTTGTAATTTAAAATTTGTATTTTGTAAAGGAGTTAAATATTTTTTATAAAATCTTGGTTCTTCAAAATGTCTTCTATTATATGATATAGGAAAAATATTTTCATTTATTCTATCATATGCAGTAGCTCTCCAATATCTTTTACTATTTTCAAAAGCATTTTCACCAGAAATTGTATTTAAAAGTAATTTTTCATTATCTTCTAATAAAGTTGAATTATTCCATTTTTCTCCATTAATAAACATAAAATTTCTACTATCAATTCCTTCTTCTATTTTTTTTTCTTTTAAAGGAACTACTCTGTAATTATTTAATTTATGTGTTGCTTCAAAAATTGTTTTTTTTAATTCTGGTCTTATTTTTTCATTTGGATTTACTGAACTATTCCATCTTTTATTTTTTTTTATTTCTAAATTATCAGGATCTACTGAATCTTTAATATATAATTTTGCTTCTCTTACATTTTTTGGCATAACATCATCAGAAATTTTTTTAAATGATGGATTAAAATTTACATTTATTTTTTCTTTCCATTTATTATGTAATTTTGGTATTGTAAATGTTTTTTCCCATTCTTCTTTTGATAAATTAAATAATTGTTCACTGTCTAATTTAGAACTTGGATCATGCTTATGAATTGTTATTACTGCTCCATTTGTTGGTGGTTTTTGATATGGAAATAAACATGTTTTTACTTGTTCTGGATCTACTTCATTCATTGTTTTTTTTAGTTTATCATTTAATGATGATGCTAAAAACATTTTTTTCTTTTTCTTTTATTAATTTTTAATAAAAATTAGAAATAAAAATATAAATAAAAATAAATAAAAGCATATATTTAGAATTATAATTTTTAAAATATAACTTATATAAAAATATATAAATAATAAAAATTAAAATAAACAAATTAAAAAAATAAAAAATAAAAAAACCATAAAAGATATAAAATAAATCAAAAATTAAATTTAATTATAAAAAATTTAAAAAATGCAAGATTTCGTAGACGTAACAGGAGATGGTGGATTAAAGAAAAAAATATTAAAAGAAGGATCAGGACCAATGCCTCAAAAAGGAAATATGGTAAAAGTACATTATGTAGGAACATTTACAAATGGAAAATTATTTGATAAAAGTGATGATCCTTTTGAATTTAATGTAGGAGTTGGACAAGTTATTAAAGGATGGGATATTGGAGTTCTTGGAATGAAAGTTGGGGAAAAAAGTAGTTTTTGGATTAGAAGTGATTATGCTTATGGAAAAAGAGGAGCTGGTGATGTTATTCCACCAAATACTGATTTATGCTTTGAAGTTGAATTTTTAGGAATTACTAAAAAATAATTTTTTGATTAATTTTTTTTTTGAAAAAATTTAAAAATTTTTTTTATTTTATAATTTTTAAATTTTATTTTTAGAGTTAAAATAAAATGTGGTTTGTTTGTTTAAATTTAAAATATGGATTTCAAAGTAAAAAATTATTTTTTTTTTTTTATAATTTTTAGTGTTTTTATTTTTTTAATTGTTTTAATTATTTTTTTTTTCTTTTAAATAAAATTATAAATTATTTATTTTTTTTTCTTTTCTTTTTTACCTCCTTTTTCACCTTTTCCTCCTTTTCCTTTATTATCAACAACTTTAGTATAAGCAGTTCTACATCTTCCACAATATAATCTATCAGCATGTTCAGCTAAAAATGTTCCAGGAGGACAAACTTTACACATTTGTTTTAATCTAATAACTTTATCACCTTCAACTTTATAATATTTTAAAATAGCCAATTTAACTTTTTTATGAACATGTTTTTTTTTTGTTTTTTTAACTTCTTTCTTCTTTTTTTTTCCTTTTGCTCCTCCATTTAAAGATATTATTAAATTTATTATTGAATTTTCTTCAATTGATTCTAATTCACCTGAGATTAATTTTTTCCCTTTATATAATAGTGTTTGTTCACTTTGAGGAATTCCCATTTCTAATTCTATATTTTCTTTCATTTCTTCTATTGTTTTCACATTACAAGTTATTTTCTCTCCTGTAATGGTTTGTACACAGATACACACCATTTAAATAAAAAAATAAATAAAAAATTAAGAATTTATTTAATTTAAAAAAAATAAAAAAAAAAATAATTTCATCCTCTTTAAAAAAATTAAAAAAAAAAGTAGGTCAAAAAAAAACTAAAATCAATTAAATCTTATTAATAGATTTAATACTCTCAGTTCTAAAACTTTTCCCATACATTCCATCAGAAATAACCCCTTTCCTAAACCCACCATAACCAACAATATAAGGAGCATCAACGATTTTTTTCCTATTAAAAGTAACAGCATTTTTAAAAGAATCACTTAATCCCATAAGCATTTTTTCATCTTGTTCACTAGTAACAATAATTTTCGGTTTTAAAGCTTCATCATGTTCCCTAAGAATTCTTTCTTCTTCAATAGATCTAGTTTTCGGTCTAACAAATCTATCTTTCATCTCACTAATATATCTTTCATCTTTAGGTAAATCAGCTTCATTACAATAAGCACCTTTAACAGCAATACTACTTGCTTTAGCATAACTCATACCAAAAATATTACTACCTTTCTTAGTTGTTGTTTCTATTCCAGTAACATGACCTGTGTATCCTGGAATGTGTTCTGGATAAAGTTGATGTTTGTTACCACATATCCATGTTCTTGCTTCTTTTGAACGATTTGAAAATATTTTATCTTCTTCTAATGGATATGTTTTTGACATATCTGCGTTGAAGTAACCACGGTTGTAATATGTGTAGTCTGGTTTGTTTGATGGAACGTATATTTGAGAATAATCTGGCTCTTTTGTTAATAAAGATTTTATGTGGTTGTTTGTTGCACCTACTGTCATTCCTATTACCTCGTATTTGTAAGGAATGTGACCCATGTAACCTGGGAAAAATTCACGGTAAAGAGATTTTTTTTCCATTGATTTTTTTTATTTATTTTTTATTTGGTTTTTTTTATTTTTTTATTTTTGTTTTTTATTTTGTTTTTAAGGATTTGAGAATCGTTATTTTTTTAATTATTTAATTTTTTTTATATTATTTTTATGTTTTAATTTAAATTTATGAATTTTAATATATTATTAAAATATTAATTTAAGCATATTCTTTTATATCTTCATATCTTTATTATTTATTATACTACAAAATAAATTTAAATTGTTTATTTTTTACATTAACTATCAAAAAATACAATTGATGTTTTGTGATGAATTAATTTGTAATAAAATATTTTTTTAATAAATAAATATCTTTTAATTATATATAGATTTGATTTATTTCTATATATATAAGAATATATTAAAATAATGTTTTTTTTATATTATTTAAATATATTTATAAGAAATGTTTTGAAAAATTGTAAACTATAATTAAATATGTAATTAAATATAAATTTCTTAATTTCCTTTATATTAAAAAAGAAAAAAATATTTAAAAAAAAATAATAAAATTTATTTTTAAATGAAAATAAAATAAAAAATTTAAAATTTAAAAAACTTATTTAAAAAACAAATCACCTATCCAATAAATTTTTTACATATTTTTAGTAAGCGAAGTAATTTTAACAACATCAGCAGGTTTCTTAGTCATAATATAATAAGTTTCTTCAGAAGTAATATTAATATCATTAGAAGGTTCAGCAATAGTTTGCATTAAATATTTAACATCATCAATATCCATTTTATCTCCAATTTCTTCTATAATATGATGAAGACTTTCAGGAGAAATTTTTCCAATTTTTTCATCTTTTAAATTTTCAAAAATAACATTTGTTCCATTTCTTGTTTTATTTTCACCTAAATGAGAATTTATATATGAAATAATATCATCTGTTGATAAATCATTTCCTTTAATATCATAATCAAGACATAAATCTTCAATTACTTTATAAATTTCAGGATGTTCTTTATGAAAATTAATTGATCTTAATCCACTTTGAATTAAATGTGGATTTATTTTTTTTCCTTCTGATATATTATTTAATGCTTCTCTTAATTCTGTTTCTATTTCTTTTAATAAAATTGGTGTTTCTATTTCATCATTTGACCAATCTATTTTTGATATTGCTATTTTTCTGTATGGACCTTTGGATGACATTTTAATATATATTTTTATTTTAATATGTGAATTGTTTTTTTAAATTTTAATTTTTAAATATTTAAATTTAGTTAATTTTAGTTTTTTTTTATTTAATTTTTTATATTATAAATTAATAGTATAATAATAAAAATTAATTATATAAAAATTATATTTTATATATTATATTTTCAAATATTATTTCTTTTCATTTCAATAATATATTTATAGTTTTACAAACATGAGAAACAAAAAAAAAACTTTTTTTTATTTTTTGTATTTTCATAATTTTTATTCAAATCAATATTTTCTTCTTTTGTTTGATTAGGATTTGCAGTAGGATTTTGAAATGGATTTGGAATTGGATTATCTTCTAATTTATTTTCTTTAGAATCCTTAATAGAAGAAGTTTTACTTTTATCATCTTTATATTTTTTTCTTGGATGAATATATTTAGAATATTGTAATTGAAAAATATTAAAATGATGTCCATTTTGACCACAATTTGTTGCACTTATTGATCTTCTAAATTTATTTTTAGGTTCAATTTTTTGAACATTTTTAAATTGATTATCTACATCAAATTTTATCATATCATCTTTTTTAGTTTTTATAGGACTTTTATCTTTCATATTATTATTAAATCTTTCTTTTGAGTCGTTTAAAGATTTTAAAAAATCATCATAAAATACATTATCAATTATTGCTTGTAAATTATTATTACTTATTGAATCATCATCTATTATATTTAATTTCTCTTTTTTATTATATTTTTCTTTTTGATTTGTGATTGTAATTCCTTTATTTTTAATATTTTGGAAAATAAAATTAAACTCATTTTTTTTTTAATTAAATTGAAGTAAGAAATTTATATTTAATAAAAAAACTAAATATAAATTTATATTAAATAAAAATATAAAATTTGATTAATTTAGAAATTAAATATAAAAATGTCAGAACCTGAAATAATAAGATTAAGAAAATTAATACATAGTCTAAAAGAAGCAAATGAAAAACTTAAACAAGATAATGAAAATCTAAGTAATGCACTTGGTAAATATCAATTAGAAGAATATTCAAAAAGAAATAAACAAGAAGTATTAGCTCAAGAAACAATAATAGCAGAAAATAAATTAAAAATGAAAGAATATATAGAAAATATATTATCAGAAGAAAGAGAAAAATTAGAAAAAGTTGAAAATGAAAATGAAAAATTAACAAAAGAATTACAAATATGTGAAAGAAAATTAAAAGACAATGAAATATACATTCAAAAAATTCAAAAAGAAAACAATGAAGTAAAAAGACAATTAATAGACTTTGGTAAAAAACACGAAGGAAAAGATATAATAGACAATCAAAGAAATAGAGATGATGCAATACAAAAAAAAGAAGAAGAATATCAAAAATTAGTTTTTGAATGGAATGAATTAAGAGATAAAATGGAAGAAATATTAAATGAAAATAGAATTTTAAGACAAATGGCAGATGTTCCTGAAAATTTTGGTATTGATATTTCTAAAATTAAAATGGGTGATAGAATAAAAATTGAAGATTATAAAGTAAAAATTAGAGTTTTACAAAAAAATATTGATGATTTAGAAACTGAGAGAGCACAATTGAAAAGAAGATTAATTTTCTTAAATAATACACTTCAAAGTGATGAACCTCCTTTTAATTTATTATCAAAAGAACAAAAAGTTGAAGTTGCTAAATTTGCTGAAGATTTATATGAAGGAAGAGAATATATTAAACCTGAGAGATATCAATTAATAAAAGAAAATGAAGAATTAAAAAATAGAATTGCTTCATTAGAAGATGAGATTTCTTTATTTAAATTAGGTGGAAAAAATTTTATGAATAAAAAAGGTAAAAAAGATAATTTAGAAGAAATGATAAGAACAGTAGTAAAAGAAACAACAAATGATATGTTAAAATCACATGAATTAACTATTAATAATGAAGGTAATGATAATACAACAAAATTAAAAGCAGCAAATAAAATAATAAATAAACAAGAAAAAAGTGATGAAATTCCAGATAATGAAATGATTGATATTTCTAAAATTATACAACCACCACAACCAATATTAAAGAATTTAGGAGGAAGTGATTATGATAAAGGAGTTTCTTTTAAATTTAATAATACTACTTATAAAATTCCTAATGAGAAACTTTTTGAAGTTTTTGGTATTTCTATTAATGATGAAGATTGTGAGGCTCTTAAAAAAGAAATTGCTTGTTTACAAGTTCAAATTATTGAATTGATTGAAATTGAATTTAGAAGAAATAATAATGATGAATTACTTAATAATAAATTAAAAGGTTTGTATAATAAATTTGAAGATTTAGTTCTTATTCAAAATGAAATTTTTAATCGATATATGAATGAGAAAAAAAAAAAAATTGAAGATTATGAAAATATAAAAAGAAGATTGGAAGATTTACAAGAAGAAAATGATTCAAATAAAAGAAAAATAAATTCATATGAAGAAACTATTAAAACAATTGAAAATGGTAATTTAAATGATATTCAAAGAAGAATGATTGAAAATGTAAAAGAAAATGCAATTTTAGAAACTAATTATTTTAAATTACAAAGAAAATATCAATGTTTATTTGATGAAGAAAAAAAATTAAGAGAATTTATTGAAAATAACGAACAAAATCAAATGGAAAAAGATAAAAAAACAAAAGATTTAATTATTAAATTAAAAGAATGGAAATCTTTATTAATTTTCTATTTAAGATTCTTAAATAAAAAATTAAGAAATTCAGTTGATAAAAATGATTTTGATAGAATATTTGAACAAAATAAATATTTAAGACAAAGAGCAAATGAATTATATAAAAGAGATAATATATTGACAAAAGAAATGATAACATCAAAAACTTTATTAATAAAATATAGAGATTTAGAAAATTCATATTTTTTATGTGAAGAAGATAAATTAGATGCACAAATTGAATGTGGATTTTTAAGAAAAAGATTACAAGAATGTGATCCAAATTATTATAATGAACAAAAATCATTTAGAAAATTAATTTATAAATTTCAATCATTAGGATTATCATTTAGTCAAATTAAAAGAGCATTTATAATATCAAAACCAAATTCAGAACAATCACTTGATTCAAATAATGATAAAAATAATATTAATCCTTTAGGTCAAAGTTATTCTTTTTTAAAAGATTTAACAATGGATAATGCATATATTACCAAATTTGATTTTGAAAATTGTTTATTGAGATTAGGAATATCTGATAAAGATATTAATAAAACAGATTTACAATTTATTTATGGTGTTTTAAATTGTGAAAATGATGATTTAATTGATATTAGATTTTTCCTTAAAAAATTAGAACAATATAGTACAGAATCTTCAATAGATAAAATTCCAAATGAATTATTATTTGATAAATTTATTCAATGTGTTAAAAATTCTTCTCAAAGTTTATTATCAGTTTTTCAATATTTTGATAATAATAATAATGGAAATATTACAAGAGAAGAATTTAAATTTGCTTTAAAACAATTAAAATTTGAAGTAAGTGATGAAGAAATTGATAAATTAATTATTTTAGTAAGTGGAAGACCTGAAGATGAATTTAAATTAGATGATACTGATACTTTTAATTATATTGAATTTTGTGATTTATTTGAACAAAAAGCAAAAAATTATTTATTGAAAAATAGAAGAATAATTAATAATAAAAATTCAATTCAAATTGATTGGAAATTTAATCAATTATCATATATAGTTGAAGCAATTAATAAAAAAAAAAAAACAATTGATGAGGAATTTTTTGGAAAAGATTTAACAAGAAGAGGTTATATTACTTTTAATGAATTTCAAAATATTTTAAATTTATTAAATGCACAAATTTCTAATGAAGATGCTAAAAAATTATTTGATTTATTTGATACTGCTCAAAGTAATATTATTCCTTTAGATATTTTAATCACTTCTCTTAAAATTACTGAAAATGAAATTGAAAATTATAAATTAATGACTAATGCAATTTTATCTGATAATGCACAACAAATTGATTATGCAAAAAAATTCACTTTATTAAATGAAGAAAAACAATATTTTAATATTAAAATGAATCAAATGCAAAAAAGAATAGAAGAATTAGAAAATATTAATATAGATTTGACAAAAAATTTAGAAAGTTATGCAAAAAAAAATACAGAATTTGTAAATAAATATTTTACAACATTAGATGAATTACAACAATATAAAGAAGTATATATAAATACTGGAATAACTAGAGCAGATTTAGAACAAATTCAATTTGAAAATGATTCTTTATTAAGAGAAGTAACAATATTAAGAATTGGATTAAATACATTTAAAGAATTATATAATTCATCAAATATACAAATTAAAAATATAACAATGAATAAAGAAAAAAATAAAGATGAATTAAATACTTATAAAAAAGCAATTAAAGAATTACAAAGTGAAAATAATCAAAATGCATTAATTGGGAAATTATATTATACAATATTAATTTCCCGTTGGAGAGAAGCAAATACATTAAGAAAATATGATGATTATGTTGTTAATTTTAATTCTTTAAAAGAAGAAAATTTCCAATTAGAAACTCAGTATAAAAATTTAACAAAAGATTTAACTGATGTTCAAGTTGCATTAAGAGATAAAATAATTGAAAATACAAGAATGATTGATGAACTTGAAAATTATGAAAATGGTATTATTGCATATACTTCTGAAAGAAATGAAATACATCCAATTGATGAAATGAAAAGTTTAATTGAAATGTTAAGTGAAGATAAAAAAGAAATGACAGAAAATATTATTACATTAAAAAAAAATGTTTTGAGATTAGAAAATCAAAATGATACTTTGAAAAATAAAATTGAGTTTTGTGAAAATTTAGCTAATAATATTAGATTTAATAATAGAGATGAATTTAGTAAAAAATTAATATCAATGAGTGAAGAAATATCAACATTAAAATTAAATAATAATGTATTAAAAAGAGAAAATAAATTTGGAAAAGAAAATGAAATTCATTTAACAAAATTAAATGATAAATTAACAAATGATATTAAAAATTATGAAAAAGAAAATGTAGAATGGGAAAAAAAATATAGAAAAATGCAAGATATATATAAAACAAAAGATGATGATAGACAAAAGAAAATAATAAATTCTTTAGAAAAAATGAAATTATATGATAAAAATAAATTAAAAAAAATATTAACAGAAAAATCTCCAAGAAAAACAAATTCAATTAATAAAAGTATAAATGATGAAAATTCATTTGATGAACAAAATCAATATATTCCAAATGAAGAATATGAAAAGAAAATAAATCAATTAAATAATGTAATTAAATTAAAAAATGATGAAATAGAAAAATTATCAAAAATAAATAAAGAAAATGCAGAATTAATAAAAGAAGGAGAAAACTTTTATAAAAATAATTCAGTATCAAATTTAGTTGGTGAAGATGGATATAATATAATAAGAGATGATGAAACAAAAAAAATTGCAAAAACTGCACATAAAACAATTAAAACATTACAAGATATGATAGCACAAAAAAATAATATTATAAAAAGAAAAGATAAACAAATTGAAAATTTGTATCAAGAATTACAGAAAGTAAAAGAATCAGATTTAAGAAGAATTAATGATTTAGAAGATTTAATTAGAGATAATGATGAAAGAACAATGAAAAAATTACAAAAAATAATTGATAAAAGTAATCCAAATATTATGATTAGACAATCTAAAAATGATTTATCTTTAATGACTTTGGATGAATTAGAAAAATTATTATTTGATAAAGATAGTACTATTAAAGCACTTGGATTAGAATTAAAAGCAACAAAAGATGAAAATGATTCAAATTATGCTAAATTAGGAGAATTAAATAGAAAAATTGCAGAATTAGAACAAAATTTAAAATATAAAGATATTAATAATCAAAATAATTTGAATAATGAAATATTTGATAATTTAAGAAAACAATTAGAAGAAAAAAATAAATTAATTGAAGAAGAAAGAGAAAAAATAGATAGAATAAAAAATGAATTTGCTAAATTATATCAAGATAAAAAATTAGCTGAAGATGAAGTAAAATTAGAAAGTAGTGTTTTTGTTCCTGAAAAATCAATAGTTAATAAAGAAAAAAGTGAATTATATACTAAAATTAATAATTTAAGAAAAGTAAATAAAAAATTAAATGATGAGTTAAAAAAATTAGAAAATATATTAAAAGAAAAAGATGCTGAATTAAAGGAATTAAATAGTAAATATGAAAAAGAAAAAGAAAATGGAAAAGAAATTTTAAAAAGTCAATATAAAGATACAAAAAGAATATCACAATTAAAGAAAGAAAAAGAAAAATTAGAAAAAAATAATGATAAATTAAGAGATGAAAATGATAAATTAAAATCAAAAATTATAGAATTAGAAGAAGATAATCGAAAAAATACTCAATCAAATTTAAGAACTAGACCACAACGTACAATAAATAGAGAAATGGATAATAATTTAAATGAAATAAATACAAATTTAAATGAAAGAAATTTAGGAAATAGTAATTTAAGTATTCAAAATCTTAATTATAATATTCCTTCAATTACAAATAAAGAAATTAGTTCTAATTTAGATCAAGAAGATTTAATTAAAAGATTAATTAATTTCTGTTTAAATAAAAATATTATTTTAAGTAAACAATTTGAAAAATATGACTTGGTAAATGATAATACAATTGTTGCCAAAGATTTTAAAAATGCTATTGAACAATTACATCCTGGTTTTATTGAACCTGAATTAAATGAATTAGTTAAAATGGCAAAGCCAGATAATAATAATAATATTAAATATAAAGATTTTATTCAATTAATGATCAACAAAAATAACAATTATAAAGAACTTGAAGAACAAAATAAAAATATTAATGATAAAGTTCTTACTAAAAAATATAATCCTTTTGAGAATAAATCATATAATATTAATTATTAATTTATTAATTTTTACTTTTTTTAATCTAATACAATATATTTAAAATATAGATTTTTCTTAATAATTTTAT
>JAEEGK010020378.1_pt1 | contig 14111 bp, 10 predicted proteins | sample 8958771 | NCBI WGS metagenome assembly JAEEGK01 (sample SAMN16246547, study PRJNA631951) | gut metagenome | biome: gut microbiome; feature: rumen; material: SC-attached | host: Bos | place: Iran: Karaj | collected 2018-10
GTGCACCGCCTATGGTGCACTTTCTGTTTTCAACACAGAGGTACAGAGGTTAAGACAAAAATCTTCAAAAATCTGACACCAATCATTCTACTCCCCCTCCTCAGAAAGGAAAAGGCCCTCCCCCTGCCCCTCCATAAATGGAGGGGAGCAGATAGTAACAAAGCTACAAAAAATACCCCTCCTTAGCTTCCTATGGAAATGAGCAAACATATTTGGTTAATAATCCCTAATTGGGAGCAACACCTCTTGTCTGCTCTTTCTTTTCTCTCTGAGGACTTCGTGATTCTTTTCGTAATCCAAGTCGTTGGTGACAAGTGAGAACACCAGGTGGATGAGTTTGTTTCGGACGTTGTTTATTATGACCCTGTATGGCTTGCCTGCCGCTTTCAGGCGCAGGAAGTATCCGCGGTATATGCCGTGTTCCTTGACTGTACATTCTGCCGCCTGCGTGAGGTATGCCTTGAGCTGTGAGCTGCTGTAGCACTTCACGTACGCCTTCTTGTCAACGCTGGTTCCGGACCGTTCCCTGTACGAGGCGCAGCCCCAGTATGACGCGATCTTGTTGGCCGTGCTGATGCCCTTGAAGTTGTTGGTATAGGCGATGAATGCCGTAGCGTTCACTATGCTGATGCCGCTGACCGAGGTGATGTGTTCGTAGTTCTTCTTCAGGTCCCCGTTGTCTTGGTAGAGCTGCATTATCTGCCTCTCGCACTCTTTGATGCTCTTTTCGATAGCCCTGATGCTCTTGCGTGCGTCGCGCAGGATGAAGCTCATGGACTTGCTTCTGGCGGCCGTGGCTTCCATCTGCTTCATCCGTACCGTCTTCTCGGTCTTCTCCTGCACCAGCTTGTGGCGGTAGAGGAAGAGAGCCTTCAGCTCGCGTACGGTCTGGCTGGGCGTCTCGTAGATGACGGCCTTGTCCATGTGGCGCATGGCGTACTCGGCAATCATCAGCGAGTCGGCCTTGTCGTCCTTGCCCTTGCGCACACCCATGCTGCGCTTTATCTGAAGCGCACCCTCACGCCAGATGTCCTGGCCCTTGGCATAGATGTAGTCGCACAGAGCGCGGTCATAGCCCCCCGTCGTCTCGCAGCAGAACAGCACGTCCTCCAGGCCGACACCCTTGACAAGGTGCCTTGCCCATACCAGCAGGCGGCGGAAACCCATCGGGCGGTTCTCGAACACCTGGTAGTCCAGTTTCACCACGCCAAGCTGGCTGCCTCTCACGTCGATTGCGCTTGCGTCAATCTTTTCCTTTGAAATGTCGATGCCGACAACAATTTTCTTCATGTCTTTACGTTTAATTGTTACAGGAAGCGGTTAACTGAAGGAAAGCTGTGAGTGTCTACTACTTTAATTAGGCTTCGAGCCTACCTTCCTATTTGGAATTTGCAGCTTGAAATCCGGAGGGCCTTCAACTAAGGATAGGCTCATGGCCTCTGAGGAGGGATGGGGTGACCTCCGGCAGTTAATCCTTCCTTTCTACAACAAAGGTAAGGAAAAACCGTTATATCTCTTCATGTTTTCTTCACTTATTGAACGTTAATTTATTTAAGAGTTCGGAAGGACTCTCTATTCAAACTGCAAAGTTAAAGAAAGGAGGGGCCAGGGGTGGTTGATAGTCCTGCGAGTCTCAGTTCAGTCGAATTTGCAATTCGACTGCTGTGAATATAAGCATTTCCAAATGCGATTATAGCGTGTTTCTCGGATCAAAAATCCTAATACTCAATGCGGTCGAACCAACGGTCGCTGTCCGAAGGGTAAAGCAATTACAAATTCGCCCGAACTACCTTTCCGTCCAAACTCATTGGGCGGTGAGGTATTATCTTTGTGCCCAGGCGGTTGCATTACACTTGCGGTTGCAAGTATCGAAACGTCAAGAAAAATGTGAGTTTTCCTGCTCTGAGATTCGCGCGAAATCCATCAACACGGATTTCTTTCCGAAAAAGCGCGTTTTTGAGGCGTTTTACTAACCCGTTGATAATAAGAGGTTTGAATGAACCACACGTTTTTTCATCATTCCATTCAAACCGCATCATTTCCAATTAATAGGCTTTTCGGCTGTAATTAGGGCCTAATTACCCTCCAAATCCCCTTTATTTGCTCTTCAATTCCCTATTATTTCGAGTTCAAAAACCTATTATTTGAACTCCAAAAGCCTATTTTTCCCCATTTCATCGGTCAGGATTTCCCCAACGAAACCCCTTCGTACCGTTTTCATATCTCTAGAACGGGCGAAACCCCAGACAATGTTTTGTCAGGAAATTTGCCCAAACAGCGAGTCGATGAATTGCCTCAGTTCCCCTAATTCATATATTTATGAATGGCCCTAAGAGTAGAATTTTTAGTTAAAATATGCAAAATAGTTATTTCGTTTGATTGTAAACGATTGGTTTATAATTAATTTTGCAACGCATTTATGCATAAAAGGGTAAAGATAAGGATAATAATGTTCAGATTGTTGGCCGTGTTGGCCATGCTATCTGCATGGGTGAATGGAGCGCATTCATCCCCTAACGACTCCATTAAGGTGCTACCCGACAGCAGCAACTTCGTGACGGCAAGTTTGGTGATAGCAGAACCGTTGGTTGCCCTGTATTCCGTTTTCGGCCATGCCACGCTCCGCATGGAGTGTCCATCATTTGGACTCGACTACGTCTTCACGTTTGAGAGTGACCCGAACTTCGGCACATTCATGACGGGCATAGCAGGAAAGGCAAAGGCTAAATATATTGCTGTGCCTACAGATACGTTCATCAGGGATACACGTCGGGCAGGACGAGGGCTTAAGCAGTACAAGTTGAATCTTACTCATCACGAAAAGCAAGAACTGTGGCGACTGCTCGACGAGGAGATGATGGCGGGAGCATACCGCAATTTCAATTTGCTCTTTACCAATTGCCTGACAACCTCCATCCTGAACGTGCAGCGCTGTCTCATTGGTGAGCATTTTGAATGGGGAAAGTTGGAATATCCGCAGACGCTTAACGATGGCGAACTATTCCGGCATGCCGTTAGACATTCGCCTTGGGCGGAGTTCCTGTTTATCACCTTTGGCGGAACGGCTTACGACCGACGCTCCATACAGGAGTTTAGGTTAACGCCTGAAACCATAGTCCCGATGCTTCGTAAGGCAACTATCACCAACGACTCTACAGGAATAAGCCGTTTCGTGATAACGGACCCGGGAACTACGTTGGTAGAGAGCAGCGGCAAAGACAAGGCAACGCCGATAACGCCGAATATCGTTTTTGGAGGTTTGCTACTGCTGACGTTGCTCATCACGCTTGCCGAATGGGTGCTCCGTTGGCATCAGTTCGCAAAGGTCTACGACATACTGCTCTTCACGGCTCAGCTATTGGTGAGCCTATTGATGCTCTACATAACATTCTTCTCGGAGATGTTTGTCACCCAATGGAATTGGTATCTCGTTGCCTTTCTGCCATTGCCGCTGTTGTTTTGGCTGATTCGAAACAAGAAATTCGCTTCGTATTGCTGGCTCGGCTATAGCATAGTGTTGGTGCTCTTCATCCTGTCAACGCCTTTCATCGGCATTCTCGACTGGTCTCATCAGCTGATTACGGGGTCTTTTCTCATTAGAAGTATAAGCAATTTTTATAAAAATAGAAATAGATTATGAAAAAGGTTATAAAAACAAAAAGTCTGCACAGGATGCTATGCACTCTGTTGCTTTTGTGTGCTGGGTTGGTTTCGGCCATGGCCACGTCGACGTTCTATTATGCTGCAAATGCGTATGTTTCCCCGACTCAACCTACAGCAGGTGGAAAAGTTTATGTTAGTTCTTCGGCAACAACAGATCCACAATATCAAGATCCACCTCACAGAATCACTGGTAGCCAAAGAACGGTAGGTTATGGTGAAGTTACTTTATACTATTATGCTCAAGCTAACGAAGGTTTCATTTTCGACCACTGGGCAAACGCTAATGATGAAACTGTCGGCACAAGTTCGTCATATACTGCTCAGGGTTTACAATTCCGCAGCACATCCAGTGGCAGTCCTACAACCTTCAATTACTATGCCATTTTCACCGCTCAGACTGGTCTGATAAAAGTTAGATCTGCTAACGATAACTTGGGTGGGGTCAGTATCAGTAATCCAGATAACAAAATTACTGATACCGAACCAGTGACACTTACCGCCAATCCGGACATTTCTAACGGCGTAATGTTTCTTGGATGGAAGAAAAACAATCAAGGTGATTTAATTACCGATAATCCTTTGGTATTGACTGTAAGTGAGGAAAATGAAGGAACTTATTGGGCTTATTTCAGTGAACCTGCCGAAAAGGTTTATATCCGTCTTAAAAATATCAAAACGGGAAGGTTTCTGAGTTTTTATGGAACTGGTACTGGTCCCAATAAAGATAAGGCCTCTGACCATACTCGTGATATTGTATACAACAAAAGAACCTATCCGGATGTTAAAGACGGCTTCAAATTTGATGAAAGCTTCAAAATGATAGATCCAACTGATGCTCAAGGTAATCCAAGTACGGTGTTCTTACGTTCAGGTCTTGGTCAAGGTACTGGCGTTACTAAGGGAGTGGATTTCTCTGCACATGGAACAGCTTATTCAAAACTGGTGGGCGCAGATACATCCAAACCCGAAGGTAAATATATGCTTACTATGGAGGGTGATGGTTCTTCAGTACGCATTTATACTAATTATACGGTATCATTCGATGCGGGATTCCCTTATGGACAGCAAACGCAAGTTCTTCCCACATATCTTTGTGATGAAGGCGGAGACTATGCCGTTATGAAAACCATTCAGGGTATATCTGAGGAGGAACAGGATGCAGCCAAATGGTCGCTCTATTCGCTTGACGAGTCAACTACCGAAGGGGCGTTTGGCGCCAATACTAAGGCTAAGTTCACGAAAGAAGGCAAGTATTATACTACTATGTACACCGACTTCCCATATCAATTGCTCGACGGCGTGAATGCTTATTATTTGATATTTAATGAAGAATTCACAGAGATTACTGACCGTGTTAAGTTTACAAAGGTAGAAGGCGGTAAAGTGGCTGCAAATACTGCGGTTATTCTGGAATGCCCTGCTGTGCAGAATAATATCGAGTCAACGGATGTCGTCACAAACCGTTTGTTGCCACTGACAGATAACTATCCACTCGAGACCGTTAACCCGGGTTTAAATTTCCTGAAAGGCTACATTTCTGTAAATGGTAGCACAGTAGCTAACCAAGATAAATTTTATGTTCTGTCTGCCAACAAAGAGAGAGTATTGGGATTCCATCCTTATTCCAAATCTACTATGACTCCCAATAAGGCTTATCTGGATGTACGTGTTTCCGATCAAACAGTTGTAGAAGAACATGCCAAGAACGCAACCTTCTATTTCGGTGAACCTGAAGACGATACTGAAAACCAAGAGACAAATGGAATAGAACTTTCCAATCAGGTTGTCGATGAGGACGATAGTACGCCTGTGTATAATCTGAACGGAACAAAGGTTGCTGAAGGCAAGGCTGCTGAAAAGATGCTGCGCCCAGGTGTATATGTGAAGAAAGGTAAAAAGTTTGTTGTAAAATAAAAAGATAAGGAATATGAAAAATATATATGTGACACCCTCATTGGAGATTGTGGATTTTAAGGATCCGCTAATGAATTTGGAACTTCCCATTAGCCAAACACCAGTTGACGATGAGGCTGCTAAGGAGCAGACCGAATTCGTGGAAGAGGAGGTTGCTCCTACTGCCCCGAACCTTTGGGGCGACGATGAGGATTAATATTAGGTGAGGCCGTTGGCCTGCAGATAGCAATAAGAAGGCTGCATTCCTGAAAGGGGATGCAGCCTTTTTTGTGCAAGTTTATTCAACGCTTTGACTTAAAAGTAGTGATGAACATGCGACGCTTTGTCGCCAAAACGAGTACAGTATTCCGTCATGCCGAAAATCCGTATGCGGCATGACGAAATTCTGCCCGTAGTTTTATTTTTCAGCGTTCTACTTTTGCACCCAAAATTTCGGATTTGTATTATCTCAGATTTATTAAAAAGATAAACTAATTAATTATTAAAAAGCAATTATGAAAAAATTATTATCAAAACGAGTGATTAACCAAACCACGCGAAAAAAACAATCAGTAAAGATGACACCAGTCATCCTAACGCTCCTCTTCAGTATGCTGACCGTTACCAGCGTGCATGCTTATGACTGGGAGGGCGTGAACATTAGTGATTTATCAATGACGGGTGAAGGCTATTTCGAGGCGCGCGTTACTTACAATGCAATGGAAAACTTGAAAATTAGCGGGCTCAATATTCAGGGTGGGGGATTCACCCTGACATCCGTGGATTTGATTAAGAGCGATGGGACTACCCGAAATCTGTCTTCTGGTTCGGCAACTTATATCGACCGGTCAAATTTCAATAATGTAGAAGAAGGTGACTATATACGATGCAGCTATTCTGATAAACAAAACAATTACAACCCCAGTTTTAGTTTGCAAGAGTTAAATAACAGCATCTATAAAGATGGTGTTGCCAGTAACGAAGTTTATATATATAATGTAGAGACCGGTAAATTTATGTATATAGGTGGCGCCTGGGGAACTCACATAGAGCTGCTATACAGTGATTTAGGTTTCAAATTCAAAATGAATAAGGATGGCGACCGCTATGTGTTCACTTCTGATATTGCTACGGAAGGTGGTGGAACTACAGGAGGATATCTGGGAATGATGCAGGGATATACAGGCACTGATGCAAATAGCAACGGCATAGTAGCAGATAAACAGAAGGCAACCATAAGGAATGATAAAAGCATTCCGAAATATTGCTACAGCCGTTTTAATGTTGTGCCTGTTGCTGGGCAAGAAAACACCTACACGTTAAGTCTTAAACCTGGTGAGTATCCCCAAGGTAGTTATGCTGGCGAAAACGGTTATTATAACCAAATAGTACCTCAAAATACAATCTTTTATTTAGGAGTTGAGGACGGCCAGCATGTGGTGGAAACAACAAATGCCAACGAAGCAAGCCATTGGCGTTTTGTGTCAGTCAGAGAAATTGATGAAGCTGTACGCAACGCTGCACTTGAAGTGGATGCCTTCAATGGCATGAACCTGGATGTTACTTACAAAATCGCCAATCAGGGGTTCAATCGTAATAACGAAAACAAATGGGATGAGAATGGTGCCTATTATTTAAAAAAGGGGCAAAATAATTATATTCTCCTTGACCCACCGACCAATGGCAAATACTATTATGGTCTGATGTATTCGGCTAGCGAAGGAGGAACAATCACACGTACTTTCACAGCCCCTGCAACAGGTTGGTATAAAGTGCAGTGTCAGGGCGTGTCGAAATCGGGAAACGGCTACGCTTATGCCCAGTCAAATGGTAACGAAGCTGTAACTGTTCCCTTGAATGTTGTTGCAGGTGTTGAATCCTATAACGCTATGGTTTCTGATGCTCATAAACAAGACCGAGTGGATTTGGGCATAGATTTTTATGATAATAAGTATCCCGTTGAGGTTTTTGTTTATGCAGAGGAAGGAATGCCAATTACTATAGGCATTCAGCAAAAGGCTTCTTACGACCCAAACAACGATATCACGGCCTTCGATGATTTCCAGATTAAGTACCTTGGAGAAGTGTTCGTGCTGGATGAGGATTACACGGAATGTACGGATGCTAATGAATATACGACCGGTAAGAATGGCGCAACCGTAATCCTGCACCGCACCTTCTCAAAGAAAGACGACGGCACATATTATTGGAACACCCTTACGCTGCCCATCAATATGACAGGAACTCAGGTGAAGAACGTTTTCGGCGACGACGTGAAACTGGCCGTGGCTTCAGGACTTGACCAAAGCGACCCCTATGTAATTACGTTCCAGAGCGTTGACGCTGACAACGGCATCCAGGCAGGGCAGTTCTATCTTATTCAACCGGCAAAAGAACCAGCCACACCGGCAGGACAGACCATAACCATTAACAATAAAACCTATAACGGTCCGCTCTATACGCTGGGAAGAAGAGACGTGAATCCTATCAGTGCCGACCTGTTCAAAGATGACGGTTGGAATGCGCCCAACCACAACAGCATCCGCTATCATGGTACTTATCTGAAGAAGGATGGTGGCGTTCCAGCTCGCTCCTACGTGTTCAGCAAGGGCGATATGTATCACACCAAGACAGTGCAGACCATCAAGGGCTTCCGCTTCTGGATTGAGGACGAAGAGGCCGCACAGGGCGGCAGTGCCAAACCGTTCACGCTCAGCATAGGCGGCGTGGAAGATCAGCAGGAGACGGAGCAGATTATCACCACGATCTCGGAGGTGGAGACCGTGACGAGCGACAATGCTGCCGTGTATAGCCTGAGCGGACAGTTCCTTGGCAAGGGCAAGCAGCTGCTCAATAGTCTGCCTAAGGGAATCTATGTGGTGAACAATAAGAAGTATATGGTTAAATAATTAAGGAGGAAATGACAATGAACAAGAAGAAATATATAAGCCCGGCCATCAGTTTTATCGACATGAAGACATACGGCATCATGGAAATCCAGGGTGAAAGCCGATGGGGTGTTGATGGCGACCAGATAAAGATTAATGAAGGTGACCCTGAAGGTGGAATCGATGCCAAGGGAGTCTCGTTTATCGACGAAGCGGATGCGCTTCCCTCGCACCGCAGCCTGTGGGACGACGATGAGGACTAAAGAAAAAGCTACATAGAGACATAGATTTTTTAATTAGTTTAGTTATTTTATTAAATCTATGGGGGCAGCAGTGATGATTCATAGCTGCCCCTTTACATTTTTATTCAGCCGTTCGCCGCGCATCAAACACAATTTGCAAAGTAGAGTTTTCAAATTTGTTTTCGCACACATGTTTTTTAAATACTTTAACCGAAAAACTATTGGAAATTGCAATTTTTGCAACGCTATCGTTTTGTCAGTCAGTGAAAAATGCGTAACTTTGCAACCGCAATTTGGGATAATCCCATTTGGTTAGGGTAAAAAGTAATACGATTCTTTGAATCGCCTTAGAATAACAGAATTAAAGAACATTCACAACTTAATATTAAATTTTATGGCAAAGTTAGATTTGACTCAGTATGGCATCACCGGTTCAACCGTGATTGCTCACAATCCATCGTATGAGTACCTCTTCGAGGAGGAGACAAAGGCTGGTCTCGAGGGTTTCGACAAGGGCGTAAACACCGAGCTCAACGCTGTAAACGTGATGACAGGTATCTATACCGGTCGTTCTCCTAAAGACAAGTACATCGTGAAGGATGCACAGAGCGAGGACAAGGTATGGTGGACCTCTGAGGAGTACAAGAACGATAACCACCCCATGAGCGAGGAGGTTTGGGCAAAGGTTAAGGAGATTGCCATCAAGGAGCTCTGCAACAAGAACCTGTACGTGATGGACGCTTACTGCGGTGCCAACGAGGCTACCCGTCTGCGCGTTCGTTTCATCGTTGAAGTGGCCTGGCAGGCACACTTCGTGAAGAACATGTTCATCCAGCCCACCGCTGAGGAACTGGAGAACTTCGAGCCTAACTTCGTTATCTACAACGCTTCTAAGGCTAAGGTTGAGAACTACAAGGAGCTGGGTCTGAACTCAGAGACTTGTGTTGCCTTCAACACCACAACCCGCGAGCAGTGCATCATCAACACCTGGTATGGTGGTGAGATGAAGAAGGGTATGTTCTCTATGATGAACTACTATCTGCCTCTGCAGGGTATCGCTTCTATGCACTGCTCTGCCAACACCGATATGGAGGGTAAGAACACCGCTATCTTCTTCGGTCTCTCTGGAACTGGTAAGACCACTCTGTCTACCGATCCTAAGCGTCTGCTCATTGGTGACGACGAGCACGGATGGGACGACGAGGGCGTGTTCAACTTCGAGGGCGGCTGCTATGCCAAGGTTATCAACCTGGACAAGGAGAGTGAGCCCGATATCTACAACGCTATCCGCCGCGATGCCTTGCTCGAGAACGTTACTGTTGACGAGAACGGTAAGATTGACTTCGCCGACAAGAGCGTTACTGAGAACACCCGCGTGAGCTATCCTATCAACCACATTGAGAAGATTGCCCAGAAGGTGAACGGCAAGAGCGCTGGTCCTGAGGCTAAGAACGTGATCTTCCTCTCTGCCGACGCATTCGGCGTGCTGCCCCCAGTATCTATCCTGACTCCTGAGCAGACGAAGTACTACTTCCTCTCTGGTTTCACCGCAAAGCTGGCTGGTACAGAGCGCGGCATCACTGAGCCCACTCCCACATTCTCAGCTTGCTTCGGCCAGGCATTCCTCGAGCTGCATCCTACAAAGTATGCTGAGGAGCTGGTTAAGAAGATGGAGAAGAGCGGTGCCAAGGCTTACCTGGTTAACACCGGTTGGAACGGAACTGGCAAGCGTATCTCAATTCCTGATACACGCGGTATCATCGACGCTATCCTGGATGGCAGCATCCTGAAGGCTCAGACCAAGAAGATTCCGTACTTTGACTTTGAGGTTCCCACAGCTCTGCCTAACGTAAATCCTGCAATCCTTGATCCTCGCGACACTTACGCTAACGCTTCAGAGTGGGAGGAGAAGGCTAAGGATCTGGCCGGCCGCTTCATCAAGAACTTCAAGAAGTATGAGGGCAACGAGGCTGGTAAGGCACTTGTTGCAGCTGGACCGAAGCTCTAATCTTTAGAACTTAACATATTAGAGATACTCTTTCCGGCGCATAACTGGAAAGAGTATCTTTGCTATAATGCTTTTACTACCAAATATTTTTAACACGAAACAATGAAAAAAGTACTCTTTACAATTGCAGCATGCCTTGTCGCAGTATTAGCATCAGCACAGCCTATGGGTGGAAGACCTATGGGTGGCCGTCCTATGGGAGGCCGTCCTATGGGTGGTTCGATGGGCGGAATGCAGAAACCTTTCTATGAACTCGAGTCTGACTCTATCGCAGACGCCAAGATACAGGATGTAGCCGGACGTCTGGACCTTACCGAGAAGCAGTTCGACAAGATGATCAAGCTCTATGCACAGGAGTTTGAGGAGATCTGCCGCAACCTGCAGATGTCAGTCAGAGAGTATCAGATGATGCAGAACGGCGGTTTCCGTGGACGTGGAAATATGGGCGCACCTGCTGCCAACACCAACGTTCAGTTTGACACCGCTGCCGCCAAGAAGACCTATGACCAGATCATAGCCAAGTTTGACAAACGCTACAAGAAGGCCCTTGAGCCCGCACAGTATGAGGTTTGGAAGACTCTTACGGCAACAACACTTGACAACAAATTCAGCAGCATACTCCAGCACGTTCAGGAGAACACCCAGAGTATGTTCTAACAATCAGACCTAAACATGAAGATAGCTTTAATAGGTTACGGCAAGATGGGCCACGAGATAGAGAAGATTGCTCTGTCACGCGGTCATGAGGTAGTATGTAAGATAGACATTGACAACCCCCAGGACTTTGACAGCCCTGAGTTCAAGAATGCCGATGTCGCAATAGAGTTCACCGCACCCACTCAGGCTTACGGCAACATTCAGAAATGCTTCAAGGCAGGAGTCAAGGTTGTAAGCGGCAGTACCGGATGGATGGAGCAGCACCGCGACGAGATGAAGGATCTCTGCAAGGACGGTTCCAACACTCTTTTCTGGTCAAGCAACTTCAGCATCGGTGTAGCCCTGTTCTCAAAGGTAAACAGCTACCTGGCCAAGCTTATGAACGGCTATCCCATGTATGAGGTACGTATGTCCGAGACTCACCATATCCACAAACTGGATGCACCCAGCGGCACAGCCATCACACTGGCCGAGGGTATCATCTCACAACTGGACCGCAAGACCGGCTGGAGCAAGGGTACCGTACTTAATGCCGACGGAACCATCAGCGGTTCATCGGACTACAAACCCACCGACGTGCGTATCGACTCGATCCGTGAAGGCGAGATTGCCGGAATCCACGAGATCACATATGATTCAAGTGCTGACTTCATAAAGATCATCCACTTTGCAAAGGACCGCAGCGGTCTGGCTCTGGGCGCAGTGCTTGCAGCCGAATTCACTGCTGATAAGAAGGGATTCCTCTGCATGGATGACCTGATGAACTCACTCTCATAAAACCCGCGATGAAGAAGTTTGGCGAAATCACAAAAAAAGAATGGATAAAGGCAGGTGTTTACCTGGCTCTCTATATCCTGTTCCTGATATGGGTAAGAAGCTGGATGGGCATTATTCTCATACCCTTCATCTTTGATGCATTGACCACACACATTATCAAGTGGAAATGGTGGAAGAACGTCAAGAACAAGAGCCTGTATCAGATCATGGACTGGGTAGATGCAATAGTATTTGCATTGGTTGCAGTCTACTTTGTGAACATCTACCTGTTCCAGAACTACGCCATCCCCTCTTCATCACTTGAAAAGTCTCTTCTGGTAGGTGACCATCTCTACGTGAGCAAGGTGGCATACGGACCCCGTAAGCCCATGACTCCGCTCACCATGCCGCTCACCCAGAACCAGTTCCCGGGCGGAACTAAGAGTTACTTTGACAAGCCTCAGTGGCCCTACGAGCGCATCAAGGGATTCGGCAAGATCAAACTCAATGAGATTGTCGTTTTCAACTATCCTTCAGGCGACACCCTGGTTTCCAACCCTAAGTGGTCAAGCGCTGACTATTACGGTATGATAGTCTATCCGCTGGGCAAGAGCAAGTGCAAGGAGATAGAGTTAGACAGTCTCTCAACACTTGATCAACGCCGTGTCTATGACTTCTACTACAAGATTGGCCGCCAGGAGGTACTTCAGAATGAGGATGTTTTCGGCAAGATAATATCCCGTCCGGTTGACCGTCGCGAAAACTACGTAAAACGCTGCGTAGGACTGCCCGGTCAGACTCTGGAGATAAAAGATGGAATTATCTGGCTGGACGGAGTCCAAAACAAGCAGCCTGATGAAGTGCAGACCAACTATATTGTCACCCTGCAGCGTCCCATACCTGAATCACTCAGGGAGAAACTGCACCTGACCCTGGACGATCTGGACGCTCAGCATAACAAGGCCGGAACCCATGTCTTCCCCCTTACACAGGAGGCAAAGGAACTGCTCGCCGGCCAGACCGGAATAGTAAGTGACATCAGACCTTACATACCAACAGTAGAGGAGTCCGAGTGGCTGTTCCCGCAGAACAAGAACACCAAGTGGACCATTAATAATTACGGCCCCATCTGGATTCCCTCCAAGGGTGCCACACTTGACATCGATCTTGAGAACCTGCCCTTCTACGAGCGTATCATAAAGATATATGAAGGCAATGACCTCAAGGTAGAGCGTGACGGAACCATTCTCATCAACGGTCAGAAGGCAACCAGTTACACCTTTAAGATGGACTACTACTGGATGATGGGAGATAACCGTCAGAACAGTGCCGATTCCCGATTCTGGGGATTTGTGCCCGAGGATCACATAGTAGGACGCCCGGTATTTATCTGGCTCTCACTTGACAAGGACAAGAAATGGGGTCAGAAGGGTAAGATCCGCTGGAACCGACAGTTCCGATCAGTCAAAAAGTACAATTGATGGATACAGTTCTGCTCAGTTCGGCATATCTGCCACCCGTAAGTTTCTTCACCGCCATCAAAAGTGGCGGTGATGTTCTTATTGAGCAGTATGACAACTACTGCAAGCAGACCTACCGCAACCGCTGCAGGATAGCCACGGCAGCCGGAATCCAGTCCCTCACCGTCCCCATAGTCAAGGGCACTACACCCAAACAGCTCATGAAGGATGTCCGCATAAGCGACCACGGCGAGTGGAGGCGCCAGCATTGGAACGCCCTTGAATCGGCCTACATGAACAGCCCCTTCTTTATGTACTATCAGGATGATTTCCGTCCCTTCTATGAAAAGAAGTATGAGTTCCTGGTTGACTTCAATACAGAACTCACTCTGCTCATCATGAAACTGGCAGGCATCAACAAACCCTTAAGACTGACCGAATCATACGGTAAAAAGGAGCAAAATATTCTGGATTTGAGACAGTTGGTCAACCCGAGCCAGCATGAGCCCCAGGCTTGCCGCCCCTATTGGCAGGTATTCAGACA
>JAEEGK010020383.1_pt1 | contig 14109 bp, 14 predicted proteins | sample 8958771 | NCBI WGS metagenome assembly JAEEGK01 (sample SAMN16246547, study PRJNA631951) | gut metagenome | biome: gut microbiome; feature: rumen; material: SC-attached | host: Bos | place: Iran: Karaj | collected 2018-10
TGTAAAAAAAATCGAACCGGGAAAAGGCCCCTCAAACCGGCCCGAGCGCGGGGCCACGGCGCTCCCGACGCCTCCGGGGGCTGGGATGCTGCCCTCCCCGGTTCCCGCGCACACAGCCCCGACAGCGGCCTCACATCGTTGGCTCCGTGCGCATGCCCTGGGTCTCCTGTCCCTGGGCGAGGTACTGGCTGCGGTATTCCGCGAGGCTCAGGCTGGTCTGCTCCAGGCAGTACGCCTCCATCTTCGGGAGCAGGAGCGCCTGTTCCTCCGGGGACAGCGGATACTCGTGGGCGGCATCTGTACCGTCGCCACGGTGGAGGACCACCGTCAGTGTGTCGGTGACCGAGCCGTGCACCAGGTCGTAGTCGGCGTAGACGCTGAGGCAGTCATCGTTCTCCGTCGTGCAGACGTGGGTACCGAACACCTCATCGACGCCGCCGAAGGACTCCAGATAGTAGTCCAGCCTGCCGTCGTCCAACTCGGTGATCTCGTCGGAGAAGCAGATGTCCTCTGCCCGCAGCTCCCGTGTGCCGACGATGAGATATCCCTCCGTGTAGTGGTAATCCTGCAGGGGGAGCTCTTTGCCCCGGAGGTATTCCAGCAGCTGACTGAGCTTTGCCGAAGCAGGCTCATAGCTTTTTCGCTCCGCACGGTATGAGGCTGTGCTCACATCCTTGAGGCCGTAGAGGCGCCACCCGCTCTGCACATCCAGCATAGCGACGGTACCATCATCCAGGTCCACGTCAAAGGTGCCGACCACTCTGCCGGTATTCTCCCTGCGCTCCTGCACGCTGCGGTAGAACTCCCGCTGCGAGATCTCCTGGGCGGCAGCGTAATACTTGCGGAAGCCCGCCCCGTGTTCGGAGCGAAGGTAGCTCCGCAGGGAGCGGGCGGCGGCGAGGAAATCTACCGGCTCGTCCACCAGACAGCAATGCCGCTCCCCGTTTTCCCGGATGCGGAACACACTGAAGCGGCGGCTGGCTTCACGCTCCGCCTCCCTCTCCATGCGCTCCTGGTAGATCTCCGCGCTGATCCGTTCATACTCCTGGCTCGGCAGCTGATTGCATAGCTCGTCCAGATAGTCCTCCAGCTTGTCCTGCAGGGACTCGCCCCGGAGCTGACGCTCCAGCGCGTCATACCACCGTTCATCCAGCCAGAGGACGATCTCCCGGCTTGCCATTCCGGTCCACCTCCTTCTCTCCGGCCATCGGGTCCTGCTTCGGCTTGGGTTCCGGCTTGGGCTTCGGCGGAGCTGTGCTGTCCGCCGTGCCGCTCCGCAGCTCCAGATAGTGCTGGACCGGCTGCGGCACCGCCTTGGCATAGAGGCTTTCCAGCGCCTTGGCCAGCGCCTCCTCCACCTGGACCTCCTTCTCCGCCAGGTAGAGGCGGAGGGCGGAGAGCTTGTCCTCCTCCCATGTGATCGTGATCGACGTCTTCTTCATAACTACCTCCTATTGTCAGTCATAGTCGATGTACGGGATCTCCAGCCAGTGGGTGAAGCCCCGCTCGCCGAGCTTCGTTTTGACCACGCCGTAGCGGGTGCCCATCGCTTCGATGACGTAACCGCCGCCGATGTACACGCCGATGTGTCCGTCCCGCCAGACTGCGAGGCCAGGCACCTCCGGGATCGTGTCGATGGTCCCGCTCACCGTGGCCGCGTAGAACATCTGGTTGGCTCCGCAGTCCGGCATCCCGTTCACGGCATAGCCGATGGTCCGGGTGTCCGGGTCCAGCCAGCCGTAGCCCTTGATGAGCCCAACGCAGTCCGCTGTGCGGCCATACAGCCATTGGTCACGGATGACGTCCTCATACTCGCCGACGCCCTCCGGGTACTGGGCCAGCTTTGCCTCCAGGAGTTCATCCGTCAGCACCCAGCCGCAGGTACCCCACACATAACCCCAGCCCTGCTCCCAGGCATGGATGGCGTAGGTGGCCAGGTCGTCGGCGTTCTTACGGTCCGGGTCGACGTAGCCGGAGAGGTCAATCTCCGTGCCGTATCCCGTGCCGCGCTCGTAGTCCGTGATCCCATAGACGCCGCTGTCCACGCTGCCCGCGATGCGCCGATAGATTCGGGCGATGTTCTTCCGGTCATCGCCGGTAATCTCCCGGCCCAGCTCGGCAGCCAGGTTTGCATAGGCAGTCTCCAGGGAACAGGGCAGCGCCATGGTGTAGGACATCGATTCGGTGACGGGATTGCCGTCCTCATCCAGCACGGGGTCGCCGTTTTCATCCAGCACCGTCACCTCCTGTGTCCTTTCCTCTGTGGTATAAAAGCACTCCACGAAGCGGTTGGCCGCCCGTTGGTTCGGTGCGTTTTCTCCAAAGCAGAGGGCATAAAAAACAGCCTTGATCCGGGTCGGGTCAAGGCTTCCGTTTTCCATGATGGCGTTGACGGCAGCGATGGAGGCATCCAACACCGAGAAGGCGGAGCGCATCTGCGTGACGTGGGTTTGGTATTCCGTCGGCACCTGCTCCGAGAAGCTCCCGCCATAGAAGCAGGCGTCCACGGCGAAGTTGTTGTGACTTGCGCTGCCGGAGCCCAGAGAGCAGAGGATGGCGATGAGCAGGATGAGGGGTGAGAGGACAGCTGCGATGATCCAGCCCACCGCCTTTCTCCCTTTCTCATTGCTGAGTACGGTGGCGGCTGCCTTTGCAATGACGGCGGCAGTGGTCATAGCGTCATCTCCATGGTCGGACCGGTTTGGCCCTGTCCCTGTTCACCGATGCTCTGCCAGATTTCTTCGAGCTGATCCAGCAGTTCCTCCGGTCTGTCAGGGTTGGGGTGTGCGGAGGCCCACTCCAGGTATCCGTCAAAGTCCATCCCTCGCTCCAACAGGGTCTGGGCAATGCCTGCCGCCCGGTTGCAGACGCAGGCATCCAGGGCGGCGTAGTCATCGTTCTCGATCTTCATACCGTCCTCCAGCAGGAGCTTCGCCGCCCACTCGTCTCGGCTCGTCGTCATGTGTCTGAGGAACTCTGCCGCCCGTTCACCGCAGGGTGCGCCCTTCGTGACCAGCGCATCCGCCATCTCGAAATCCAAATTGGTCTGGAGGATGGCATGACACAGCAGCTCCGGCGGCGCGGCGGCGATCCACTCCTCCGGCGCAGCTTCAACGAGGCTGCGGCCCATGCGCCGGTTATGCAGATAGGCGTAATCCATGATCTCACCGTAGTACGACGGGTCGAGGTCGCAAACGACGCCCTTCGCCTGCTCCATGAGGAAGCGGACACGCTCTGTATCACTGATCTCCACAGCCCTTCGGCTGGCGGCGGTGTAATCTGCACTCAAGAACTCCGGTGCATACGCGGCGATTTCCAGCGTCATCTTTCTGCCGACCGCTCCTGCCCGGCCCGCCGCTTCGACGAGCAGATCCCCGACGTGGTTTTTGATACGGGGAAGCAGTTCCTTGAACGCCTGCAGCTCTCCGTCATGAATGGCAAGAACAGCCTGATCAAAGTCGGTGATCCGCAGGGGACGTTCGCCGACAAGGTCCATGTAGGCGGTGATGCTCCCGGTCATGCGGCGCAGGAGCTGCTCGACGCCCGACGTCTGCTCCCGCATTCTTTCTCTGCGTTCCATCAGCGCGTCGATAAAGATGCGCTGCTCTGCGGGCGTCAGATTGACGACCATATCTCCGCCCGGCTCCTCCGGCCCCAGCTTCATGTAGCGGGGATACTGCCCGCCGTCGCCGTGGAAGGCTTTCGTGATCGCGGAGGAGATGAGGAACATCCGATCCAGGTCTGCGCCGGTGTTTCCCAGGGTCTTGCCGGTGAAAAAGGATCTGGTGACAGGCTTACCATCCTCATGCCACTTGAGATAGCCGTCGAGGTAGATGCCCTCGCTTTCCCCATAATCGGTGGTGACGAATACGTCTGCACCCTTGGGGATCTCACGGCCATTCTCCCACTCAGGGGCCATAAGGAAGTATTCGTCAGGCAGCATCCCCATGCTGTCCAGGCGTTGTTTCAGCTCCACAAATACCGCCTCAGCCACAGGCTGTCCTGCGTACTCGGCATAGCGAGGATCATCCTCTTTCGGTTTCCAGATTTCCAATTCAATGGGATTCATAATTATCCTCCTCTGTGTTCTTACCGTCCGCCCGCAGTGCCGAAGAGGGCCTGCTTGTACTCCGGGGCGTGGACCTCCAGCAGGAAGCGTTCCACGCCGCACTTGTACAGGCAGACGCCGTTCTGCGGATTGCGGATGAGCTCGTATTCGCTTTCCTCCAACTGGAGATTCTGCATATAGAACTGCCTGTCCACCGAGCCGCAATGGAAGATGAACTGATGGGTCGGGATGGCAAAGAGAGGGCGGGTCAGCTCTCGGACGCCGTCCACGTTGAAGTCCTCCAGATTCTGCGAGGCCATGATGAGAGAAGATTCCTTTTTCCGCACACGCTTGAGGGTATTGCGGATGTACTCGACGGTCATGCGGGAGGAGAGCCAGATGTACAGCTCATCCAGCGCCGCCACAGTATTGCCTGCGGTGAGCAGCTTGTCGCTGAGGTAGGACAGAACATTGAAGAGCAGCGCGTCCTTCACATTTTCGTTTCCGTTCACAAGCCCCTTGACGCCGAAGACAAGGAAGCGGTCGGAGGTGATGTTGGTGTGGCCGTTGAAGAAACAGCTCTCCGCGCCCACACACATGGAGTGAAGCCCCAGGAGTACTTCCTGCAGCAGCTCCTTTGTATACAGGGGCCTCTGCTCCGCTTCATAGTTTTGGTAGGCTTCCTCGATCACGGCGTAGAGGTCGGAGAGAATGGGATAGTCTGCCGCGCCAAGCCCGGTGAAGTCCGTGCCATCGTCCATATTCCACTTCCGGTAAAGCCGCTCCAGCATCAGTTCGATGGTGTCGATGTGCCACTGCGAGAAATCCTTATACGCCCGGAAGAAATCCTTGAGGAAGGAGATGTGCTGACTGAGCCGGGAATGCTTCCGAAATGCCTCCGGAGCGTCAGGATCGTCATCTCCGTCCACATCCCACAGCTTGGGTTCCAAGGGGTTAATGATGTATCTGCCGCTCATCAGGTCGATGAAGCAGCCGCCCAGGTTCCGACTGAGATCCACGAGCTCATGCTCCGGGTCCAGACAGATCGCTGTCTTGCCGGATTCCAGCACGTTCACCAGCAGGAGCTTCAGCAGGAAGCTCTTGCCCATGCCGGAGTTGCCCAGGATGAGGACGCTGCCGTTGGTCTTATCCTCGGCGCGGCGCTCCAGATCCACGATGATGTTGGAGCCGTGGCGGTCCTTCCCGATGTAGAAGCCCTGGGGATCGGTCTTGCCGGAGTAATTGAAGGGGTAGAGATTGGCTACCGAGGAGGCCGGAAGTACCCGCTCATACTGACTGCCGAAGCAGTTCCAGCCAGCCGGGTTGACCGCCCGGAAGCCCTCCTGCTGGCGCAGGAGAACGCGGTCGGCGGAGAGCTTGGAGCGCACCAGTGCTGCCAGGACCTCGTTCTGCAGGGTGAGCAGTCCCTCCTGATCCCGCGCAGACAGCTCCAGGAACACGGCACAGTGCATCAGGGGTTCCCTGTTCCGGTGCATGGAGGCAATGAGCGCCGCCACGTCCTGCAGATTGGCCTCCGCCGTGACGGTGGCTTTGAGATCAGAGGTGCTGGCTCTGCTCATGCGGTTCTTGTTGGTGGCGTCGTGAAGGATCTTGCGCTCCTCCGCAGGGGTCACCTGGCGGGCGTAGATGGAGAGCGTGACGCCGCTCTTGGCTCCCAGGTGCTGGAGAAGCGCCAGTTCTTCGGTGCTGGTGGGATACCCCCGCAGGGCGAAGGCCGTGCGGTAGGAATTGCCCAGGATGTAATGGTCGGTATTGAATTTCACCGCGCCGGGAGCGACGATGTCCAGGAAGTCCTTGGGCAAGGGTTCCGGTTTCTTCTCCCGCGAGGGAATGACCGGCAGCCGGATCGGGGCTGCGGTCTTTCCTTTCGCGGCCTTTTTCGGTGCGGTCTGCACCGGGCTTTTCTTTTTCTTCTGCGGTTTTTTAACCTTCTTTTGCAAACTTGATCACCGCTCTTTCTCCATCGATGCTTTCAAAGTGCTCGGTCGTCACATCCTGCTGGTAGTAGACTGCCAGCAGGCGTTTGATATCCTGGTCGCGGGCGATCCGCACATGGAAGCCCCGGTCCCGAATATCCTTTGCCATGCGCGTGATCTGCACTTCGGCGCTCTCGCTGCCCTGGCGATCCAAGGGGTAGACCAGGGCAAATTCCCGCGCTGAGGCGGTCATGGTCTGGATTTCGTCCAGATAGACCCTGTCCTTTGCCAGCAATGCACGGAGTGCGGGATTCGTCTCCCGCTCCAGCCTCTGCTGGTAATAGATCTTGTTCTGCTCATAGGATTCGCGGGAGTCCATGGCCCGGAGCGTCACCGTTTCGGTACCGCGGAGCAGCTCCATGAGGGCACGGACCCTGCCCCGGACGCCTTCGCCGGAGAGTACCGAGAGGTTGTCCGGGCGGACCAGGAAAAAGACCAGCTCTCCCTTCGGCGTTCTGACGCCGTAATCGGTGAGCTGGTCAATACCCATGAGCTGCCGCGTACTCTGTCGCTGGCGCAGCTCTTTCTTCTGTTTTCTATTCACTCCGCTCCCTCCACTCGAATAGCTGAGGCTGCAGGAACAGGAAGCGGACGGCGTAGCGAAGGAAGTCCAGGATGCTGGCCTCCTCCACGCGGATGCTGAGGAAGGCGTAGACGGCGGCGAAGACCAGAGGAACAAAGGTCCCGCCCTTTACCAGGGCGAACACCGCCAGGAGCAGGGCCCCTCCAAGGATCGCCACATCCCGCAGTTCCCACAGCCACAGCCTCGCTTTGGCCTTCAGGTTCTCGGGGTAGATGTACATGAATCCCTCCTGTGAAAAAGCAGGCCGCCGCGCTTACGCGGCAGACTGCCTGTGATCTTCGCCTCATTCGGCGCTTTCGGATTCCTCCAGGGCCTTGCGGACGAGGCCAAGGATGAACTCCTTTTTCTTGAGCTTATGGCTTTTGCAGTATTCGTTCAGCCGCTGGAACAGCTCGGCGGGTATTTGCACCGCCAGGGTCCGCGTATCCTCCACGTTCTTTTCCCTCCCTTCGTAGAATTTGGTGATGAGCCAGGTCACGTACTGACTCAGGGTCTGACCGCTGCGCTCCTGCTCCTCCCGCACCCGGTTGTGCAGGTCTTCGGGGATCTGCGCGCAGAGGTTTTTCGTTTTCTCTGCCATATAGACGGCGCTCCTTTCGAATGGTCAGCGCAAGTATACCGAAGGCTTCCGCGCAAAGCTATGACCAAAGCCAACAAAGAACCGGGCGCAAAACGAAGCAGGATCGACAGATTCCAATGAAAAAGCCAGCCGCTTCACATCGCTGTGAAACGGCTGGCCAGGTCACGTTTTCCTTTTTTCATGGTCATCCTGGGGTATAGTCCTCTGCGATGTTTTCCTTCACATCGTCCTCCAGGGAATCCGTCTGCACCACGGTCTGTGCCATGGACATCTCCTGAACGTGTCCGATTCTCGTCAGGACTGTCTCCGAAATGATTTCTATGCGTCTTTCGTCCGCAAACTCCCTTGCGCCTTCCGAGGAGAGCGTTTCCACAATCAGATCCTTCACGTCGGCAAGCCGCTCGAAGTCGATCCAACTGAAATCCGTCACCAGCTTTAACTGCTCCTCATGACGGTTTTTGAAGGGTTTGCAAACCACATTTTCCGCTTTGCGGATCTCAAATGCCAGCTTATCATAGCCCAGGGAGGAGCCGCTGTCGTAGATGGGGGCCATGCCAAGCCACTCCAAGGTCTCCGCGTTTCGTATTGCCCCAAAGTTGTTGAGATGCCGGTCTTCGTTGGCGATGATATAGTCCAGGACGATCATCCGGTCCAGGAAGGATACCACATCCGGGATGCCCAGCCCTTCCGCGCAGTTTACGAAGTGCTGATAAGCTGATACGTCATTCCGCTTCTTCTGCGTCTGAATGATGCGCCATGCGGGAACCAGCTCCGTTTCTCCGGTGATGAAATCCTCGCACACCGAGTAGGGCGCTTCCCGGTTCCAGGTCAGGGTATACGGAACGTGGGGAATGCCCAGGCGCTCCATGATGCCTGCGGCGATGACCTCGTTGAAGGGCTGCTGCCGGAAGGGATTGGAGCCGCCCTTGATCAGGCAGCGTTTCCCATCGATGATCTTCCACCGTTTCTTCAGGTTGCCGTCCGAGGTACTGTCCGGAGAGCTGAAATCCAGTGCATTAGCCTTTTTCTCCCCTCCGAACAGCACGTCGCCGATGTCCTCCGAAAAGGGGTTATCGAAGAAGTTGATCTTCTCCCATTGCAGTTCTGCGCCTTCCGGCCTGATCCAATATTGATCGGAAAGGCTCAGTCCCAGGCAGCGCAGAAGGAGCATTTTCGTATTGGATAGCTCCAGCGTTTCCAGGGCCTCCCGAACACCGGATCGGCTTGCAGGGATGGAGCGTTCCGTCCACCAATCGTTGAATGTGGTTCGATCAATGCGCCCCTGGCGGGGGATAACGCCCACGGGCAAATGCTCCGGTGCAAATATCTCCCCGATCTTCTGAATAAAGCCGGAATCTTCGTCCAGCTCCAGCTCTGCCACGGGGATACGCTTATGCATGAGCGTACATTTCATCTGCGTCACCTCGCTCTCCTGGGTTGGATTCTTTCCTGGGGACGTCGGTCTTGCCCGCAGCTCTCGCAGCTCTGCCTGCAGCCGTTTCCTCAGTTCGATCTGCTTCGTCAGCGGCTCGATCTCGCTGTCGTGCAGATATCTGCTCTGTTTCTTCCCCTGCTCTGACCATTGGTGGTAGAAATACGTCTTTCCTCCAATGGCCTTTTGGGAGATATATCCTCTCGGCAGCTCCGCAATCTGCGCTGTGAGCTCCGCGATTCGGTTCATCTGTTCCGCAGTTGGCATAATCCGTCCCTCCGTTCCATACAGCCGAGAGAATTATACCCCAAATTAACCCCCATAGTCAAGAGCCGGGTTTGGCTTAACCCAAGGCTGCAGCGATACCCACCATGACGTATTCCACGCAGGGGATGGCGACGCTGTTGCCCAGGGACTTATAGCGTGCGGAGTCGGATGCACCGGGGATGTCCGTCCAGCCGTCCGGAAAGCCCTGGAGCCGTTCGCATTCCAGCGGGGTCAGGCGGCGGATGAGCTTAACCGACGTTTTATTCTCCCTCTCCTGTAGGATCAGGTCGGTGGCGTCCTTATGCTGTCGGGCGCTCTCAGTAGAGGCAATGTCCTCATCCTTGAATACGTCCACCCGCCGGCGATTGAAAATGGCGTTATGGTTCGCCGCGTTGCCAGTAATGGAGTAGGCTTCCGGTTCCTCCTGGCCCACGAGCGGCACATTGTTGCCTCCAGTACCGTACCGAGCGGACATGGTTGGCGCCACGGGATGAGGCCCGGTATAGCGGGAGTCGACACCATGATTCTCGAACAGGACCAGCGGCTGGTGACCATGCTCCTGGGCGCGCAGGGTACTGGATAGTTCCTCCTGCATCTCCATTCGGCTGCCGCCCTGGTCATTCAGGCAGAGGATCGCAGGCACCATATTGCCGCCGTCAGAGCCCTTCAAGGTCGGGGAGCCCTCTTGGGTATAGCCGATACTGCCTGCGCTGGCTCCGGCCCCTGCGCTGAAAGCGGCGGCGAACAGCAGTCCCGCAGGATTTCTGCCTCCGCAACCGTCCGCCCCGGGCAGTGTCGGGGCCTTGCCATGCGGCGTAAAAATGCGCTTCTGCTGGGTATCCCAGGGAGTGAGGCTTTCTTGTGTGACGAAGGTCTGCTGCTTCATTCCCGGCTGTGCTCCCAATGCCCCGGCAACGTCGTGAAGGTCCCGCACTTCGTCCCGCTGGTTGGCGGCAAAGGCGATAGGGTCATCCGTAAACTTCCGCAGAGGGATCAGTCCTGCCTGCATCATCAGTGCCGTCTTGAGCTGCGGAGGAAGTTCCTTCCCGCGCTCGGAGGCGCGGCGCAGGATACCCAGGCAGGCAGTCCTGCTCAAATAGTATCGGGAGGGCGGTGAGTCCTCCAAAATCTGCGACAAGGAACACACGATGGCGTCTTTGGGCGACGCCCCAGTGTTCAGCCGCAAGGACGCGCCAACATAGGGAGAAAGCATTTCCCAATATGATTCCCCCAGCAGATTCCCAGCGCCCGGTGTCAGGTCGAGGAATTGATATGGCACCGCAACCAATTCGAGTGATCTCCTCCAGGACGATGCGGAAGTCCTCGCCCTTGGGGTCTCCGGAGGAAAATACGCCGGGGACATTTTCCCAGCACAGGTATCTTGGTCGAACAGACAGTCCTGTCCGTCCAGCTCCAATATCTGCATCTCTCATCTCCTTTGTGATACGGATTTGCTCCATAAAAAGGCCGGAGCGGGAACCGGAAAGTCCAGCTCGCGCTCCGGCAACAGACCAGTCCTGGCATGGTGAGCCGCCGCAAATGATATCCACAGACGGCAGCTTTGCCCCATCCAGCTTCGTGATATCCCCGACGTGTATCATGTCGGGAAAATGCGTTTTCGTCACCTTGATGGGGAAGGCTTCGATCTCGCAGGCCCACAGCGTTGTGATGCCATATCTCTGCGCAGCCAAGGGAAAGCCTCCGATCCCATCGAAGAGGCTTCCCATGGTGATCATAGTCCGCCTCCTTACTTTGCGACAGCCGCCGCTACAGTCTTCGTAGTGTTGACCGCCGCCTGTGCCGTGTAGACTGCGGACATGATGTTTGCTCTGGTAGTGGTGTCCAGGCCGAAGGCCCCGGCGATCCGCGGCACTTCTCCCGCCGACAGCATGAGGCCGAGCCCCAGCAGAGCATTGGTGTGGAATACCATCAGCCCCGCCACGAGGATCGTGGCCTGCAAAAACGCCGTCAGACACAGGCCGATGACCTGCTTCATCCACTGGATGAACCCATCGGAATAGCCGCGGGGAATGCTGAACATATACAGGCTTCCCACTGCGATCTGAATAAGAAGGATGCCGCCGCGCTTGAGATTGGCAAAGAACACCTTGATGATGGCATAGGCCATGAGGATGATGCAGAAGATGATCATGAGCGGGCTGGTGATGGGACCGAAGCTCATGATGTGCTGCTCTGTCATTTCCGCGAGGCTTTCCACGGCCTCAAACTCCGAGAGGGTACTACCGGCAATCTCGCCGATGGTTCCGTACCCAGTGATGGCGCGGGAGAGGGTCCCTTGCAGGGAGATGGACAGCGCATAGAGCCTCACGGGTACTGTGGTGAACAGGGATACCGCCATAAAGCCTTTGAGGATGTTCAGAGCCGTCTGCCGAATGTTCCCTCTGCCGGAGGAATACTCGATGCCGCACTCAAAGGCGCAGACCACCAGGCTTACGCCGAAAAGCGCCCAGCCCAGCTGGGAGAAGAACTGCACGACCGCCTGCACCCAGGTCAGCTCGAACAGCTCCACGCCCATGTTTCCCATCTTCTCGAAAAAGTTCCCGAGGAAACCGATGATCTGGCCGTAGACCCAATCCAGGATTTCGGACAATATGGCCGAGGCCACAAAGTCCCATATGAACATAGGCTAACCTCCTCTTACATGGTCTGCTCCTGGTGCATGACCGGGGCCTGCGTTTCAAAAAGCTCTGTATAGTCGCTGACGGCGGCGATGAGATTGTCATAGTCCGCCGCCGAGGGCTGAAAGCCGTACCACTCGGTTTTTCCGCAATTGGTCCAGGCGTGAGGCCCATGGCTCATGGGCAGCTTCTTGGGGGAAAACAGGTCGGAAAAGCGCAGCAGCACGCTGTCTGTGACGCCGTCGCTGCGGTTCAGGATGCTGGCCTTGATCGCCTCATAGTGGTCGGCATAGCCCAGCGTCACGAACTCAAACTTGGCCCGATTGTCGCCGCCGAGATCCACATAGGCCGCCCGCCCGATATACCTGGCGTCAGGGTAAATGGCTCCGACGATCTTGCGGAACTCCTGCTCAAAAAACGTCATGCCGCCGCCTCACATTCCGATAATGCCCCAGATATAGGTGGGGGCGGTGAGAGTGAAAATGAGACAGGCCAGCAGGATCGCCGGAGGCGCCCATTCAAACTGACCGTGCTTGCGGTAGTCAAAGTATGCGGTACCCAGCTTGACGAAGAAAAAGATGGCCAGGATCATGTCGATAGCCGGAAACACCACATTGTTCACGATGGTCTTGAGCTGGCCGGACGCTGCCGACCAGGTGCTCTCCACAGCGCCGGACACATCGCCCGTGCCAGCTGCAAAAGCAGGGATGGCGCAGAGCAGCATCATGGTGGCGGTGAGCGCCAGCATACGAAGGGTCCTTTTGCGTTTCATAGAAGTACCTCCAAAAAAAGAAATTGGGCCGCCTCCGAAGAGACGGCCCGTAGTCGATGGGGTTTACATGGTCATTTGCGGTGTGATCTGCGGTGTGGGAGGGTCCGGCGCGTCGTAGAATTCCGGCTCCATCTCATAATCCCCCTCCGCACCCTGCTTATCCCGAAGCTCCCACAGAGTATCATATAACTCGTCGCCGTTCATCATAGCCTCCATACCGTTGCGGTCAAGCCAGTGAAATGCGACCACCTCCAGCGGGTCCTTGAATCGAAGCAGGTATTCCGCATCCTGTTCGGATGCATAGCTGGGAATCATGTTCACCATGTGTGACATCACGCCGATTTCATCGGCATTTGCAATCAGCGTCTCCACGTCCATTTTAAGCCAGCGCTCCCTGTGTTCCTCAAAGCAGGAGGTCACCTTGCGTTTGAGCTGCGTTTTCACATCCTCTTCCGGGAAGTATTCGTCGAGACTTTCGATGCAGTGGTCGTGGAGTTCTTCCTTGCTCATGCCAAACTGCTCATGGAGCAAGGCATACAGCTCGTGAGAGTCCTCGCACCGTTCACAGATCCAGCCGAACATTTCATCATAGAGCCGGTCTTTTCGTTCCTGCGTCATCCCACACCTCAGTACCCCGTTTTGGGCAGAGGCTTGGCAGGTTCGGCAGGCTTGTACACCGTCGTGACCCAGCGGGAGACCGCCATGATCCACTGACCGTTATACACGCCGCCAGCGTCCGCCACATTGGTGAACTGCGTCCCGCCAGCAAGGGCGGACAGCACCATGCAGTAGACTTTCGGCGCCTCCACCTGACGGAAACCGGAGGGCACGATACCGAAGATCGCCATAAACTCCGTCACGCATTCGCCGTTGGCAAGGCCGAGGGCAGAGGGCGAAGCATCCAGAACGTAGTTCTTCGCCGTGGACAGGTTGTCCGCCAGAAGCTTATACTCGCTGCTGTAATTGGTCTTATACACGATCTTGTAATTGCCCTGGGCGTTCCAGGTGCCGGTGACGATCTTATCCAGATGGGCCGCTCCGGTGGGCAGGGTGTCCCGCCAGAAGAAGGACTCCAGCGCGGTGGTGGAATTATTGGCAATATCGGAGAAGTCGTAGCGGATGCTCTGCTCGGGCATGACCTCACTGTAGCCGCGCTTCGTGATGCTCACATTGGTATAGAGGCTCTTGTCGGTCATTGCCGCTCTCACGATCTGGCCGGCGAACTCAATCTCCACCTCAATGGGCGTCTTATCCAGCGCATAGAAGCTGGCCGCCTGGGATTCGACGACGACGTACCGGCCCAGAGGCAGGGGCTTGGAAGCTGCAACGCCGTTCTTGTCCGTCTTGACCGTATCCACCAGCCGCCCTGCCTTATTGTAGATTTCAAAGACGGTATTGGGAATGGGGGTACCGGCCGCCCAGCCGTTCATGCTGTTGTAGTCGGCGCTGGTCTTGGTGATCTGGATCTGACCGGTAGCGGGGGTGTTCTCCCAGGTGATCTGCGCGGTTGTTCCCCTCTGGATATACACGGTCTTATACTGCTCGTCCAGCACATATCCTGCCGCTGCCTGAAGCTCACGGATGAAATACTTGCCTTCCGGGTACTCGTCCTTGATCCAGATATAGCCGTCCTGGTCGGTAGTATACTCGCCCAGCGGGGTCTTGCCCTCATCGTAGAGGACGAACTTCACGCCATAGATGCCTTTTTTCGTGGCAGCGTCGATCTTGTGGATCATGATGGAAGCCATGCGCACATTGGTCAGCATGAGCTGGGTAGTCTGACCGTCCTTG
>JAEEGK010020385.1_pt1 | contig 14109 bp, 11 predicted proteins | sample 8958771 | NCBI WGS metagenome assembly JAEEGK01 (sample SAMN16246547, study PRJNA631951) | gut metagenome | biome: gut microbiome; feature: rumen; material: SC-attached | host: Bos | place: Iran: Karaj | collected 2018-10
TTATGGGTTATTGGTTATTGAAGCCCTACACTGCGGCTTCGCTGCGCCTATGTGGGCTAGAGCCCCACACTGCGCTTCGCTTGTGTGGGGTTATTAGCGCTTCGCGCGTCTTGCCCCTTCGGGGCTGCTTAAGGAATTATGTTTTAAATATTGGGGCTTTTACGTTCATACCACTAGTATTCATTCTTAATTCTTAATTGAATTTCGTTCCCAGAAGACGCCGTCGGCGTATCCTTGTATTGTGGGATTCGTGTCGGCGAGGAGGAGGCGTTTGGCGGTCCAGAAGCAGTATTCGCGGTTGAGTTCGACGCAGCAGAAGCGACGGTTGAGTTTCTTGGCGACGACGGCGGTGGTGCCGCTGCCGGCGAAGGGGTCGAGGATGCGGTCGTCGGGGTTGGAGGAGGCGAGGATGAGCTTGGCGTAGAGTTTCTCGGGTTTCTGCGTGGGGTGGTCGGTGTTCTCAGGCATCGACCAGAAGGGAATACTGATGTCGTCCCAAAAATTAGAAGGGTGCGTCAGGCGGAATTTGCCGTCGGCGGTGTCGTCCCAGTCTTTGGGCTTCCCGTTCACTCGATATGGGGCTATCACCTTGCGTTTCATCATGACGGCATCCAGGTTGAAGGTGTGGTGTTTCGGGTCTTTCACGGCGAACCAGATGTCCTCCATGCTGTTCTTCCAGTTGGATTTCGCCCCGCGGCCCTTCTCGCGTTGCCAGGTGATGCGGTTGAGGATGGTAAGTCGCTCTTCGATAACCCGTTGCATGGAGGAGGAACATTTCCAGTCGCCGCACATATAGAGCGAGCCAGTCGGTTTCAGCTTGTCGCACACCTTGCCGAACCAGCTATGCAGGAAATTTTCGTATTCGTCTGATTTCATAGACGAGAACTTCCGCCCGTTGAAGTCTTTGTCGAGGTTGTAGGGCGGGTCGAGGAGGATGAGGTCGAAGTGTCCGTCGGGGATGAGGTCGAGGCATTCGAGCAGGTCGCCGTTGACGAGCATATCGTCGCGGAAGCCGGAGCGCAGGTCGTCCGGCGTGCTGACGAGCGGTTCCAGCGCGGGGATTTCCTTGGCGCTGATTGTCAGCGTCCGGTTACGCGGGGCACGTCCCCCACACTGTGGCTCCGCCTTGTGTGTTTGGCCCCACACTGCGCTGCGCTTGTGTGGGGTTATTAGCGCTTCGCGCGTCTTGCCCCTCCGGGGCTGCTCAAGGAATATACTTGTCGTCATTTGCGGCCTCTTTCTCTCATGCTTTTTCGAAGCCGCAAAGGTACATTTTTTTGGGGTTCGCGCATAATCTGAAACAACAATCGCATTTCACCTGCGCACTATCGGATTTTTTTGTACTTTTGCGCTTGTAAAAATGGATAAGAACCAAACTTTATTGAATATTAGAAGAAAGAAATAGACATTTATAATTTTTTGATATAAAGCGTTTTTGCTTTTCAAGTATACCCGAAATCGCCAAATTTCTATATGTACTACACGGAAAAGTGGAAAGCGCTCACGGACTATCCGTGAGCTTTTCCGTTTGTAGTACAGGCTTTGGCGAGCCTCGGGTATAGGCAGAAAGTTCACGGATTCTTTTTTTGTGACAGCTCGAAAGGCGAAGCGCCCCAAACGCCAAGCCTATGAGCACCAAGTTTTTCAATAATATTGAGACGAGGCTGATGGACAAGTTCCACGGCATCGCCTCCGCCATGGCCAACTTCGACATCTTCCATGCCGTGGTTGGCTATTTTCGTTCCAGCGGCTACTTCAAACTGCGCAAGGAGCTGGAGAATGTCAGCGAAATCCGCATCCTCGTCGGCATCAACATCGACAATCTCTTCCGACAGTCGCAGGCTGCCGGCAAACTGTTTTTCGGCGACAGGGAGGCGAGTCTCGAACAATATTGCGAGGATTTCCTCCGCGATGTCTATCAGTCGGAATATGCTTCCGATGTGGATGAAGGCATCCGCCAGTTTTGTGCCGACATCGCCGACGGACGTTTGCAGTTACGCATCCATCCCACCAAGGATCTTCACGCAAAATTCTATCTCTGTCTGCCTAAGGAACACAATGAGCATAGCGACGGTTGGGTCATTATGGGCAGCAGCAACCTCAGTGCGCAAGGGCTCGGCACCACCGAACCGCCACGCTATGAGCTGAATGTGGCCATGAAGGATTATGACGATGTGCATTACTGCGAGGAGGAGTTTCAGCATCTGTGGAACGACGCCATACCCGTGACTATGGATGACGTGAACCGCATCGTGGACGGCACTCATCTCGCGGCGCCTGAACACCAGCCTACGCCATACGAACTCTATATGCGGATGCTCATCGACCATTTTGGCAACCAAGTCGAAGACCATTTCGTCCCTCATCTTCCTGACAATTACGACGACCTCACTTATCAGCGCGATGCTGTGGTGCAAGGGTACGACATTATGATGCGGCACGGCGGATGCTTTATCGCCGATGTGGTGGGTTTGGGCAAAACCGTGGTGGCGGCCATGATTGCGCAACGGTTTATCGCCGCCAATGGCGACAACACCCGCATCCTCGTCATCTTCCCGCCTTCGGTGCAAAAAAACTGGGAGGACACCTTCAGGGATTTCAGAATCAAGAACAAGTATAGCCGTTTTGTCAGCAACGGCAGTCTTGATAAAGTTGTTGATGGGGATGGCTACGATGAGAAGGAGTATTATGACCTTATTATTGTTGATGAAGCTCATAACTTTCGACATGATAGTACTGGCAACTACGACCTGCTGCAGCGCATCTGCAAGTCGGCACGGTCGAACAAAGGCAATGTCAAGGGGGATAAAAGGGTGCTGCTGCTTTCGGCCACGCCGCTCAACAACACGCCCGAGGACATCAAGAACCAGTTGCTGCTGTTTCAGGATGTCGCGCGCTGCACGATTGACGGTGTCAGCAACATTGCCGACACTTTTGCCCCGTGGATCAAGGAATTCAAGAGCCTTATGTCGCAGCGCCGCACGATGAGCGCCGGATTCCTCACCACCCGTATCGATGCCATCAATCAGGAGCTTCGGCACAAGGTGTTGGAGAAAGTGATGGTGCGCCGTACCCGCAGCAATATCCAGCACGAGCCCCGCTATGCCCATGAGATCCATTTCCCGCAGCTGCTTGATCCCACCGACCGCACCTATCAGATGTCGCCCGAATTGCTGAAACTCTTCATCGACACCTATATAAAGTTGGTCGATACACCGTCGGCCAATCTGAAAGAGGTGAACTCGGATATCTTCAACGGAAGCGGTCTGCATTATGCCCGCTATCGTGCGGTGGAGTATTGTCCCTCGTACAAAGTCCCTTCCGGTAAAATGGCGAAGCATATAACCGATTCACTGGCTTCCATCTACCAGACGCATCTGGTCAAACGGTTGGAAAGCAGTTTCGATGCCTTCCGCCGCTCGCTCCACACCCTTTTGGATGCCACGAGGGGGATGATAAAAATGTTCCAGGAAGACAAAGTAATCATCGCCCCCGAGCTGAATGTGAAGAAGTTGCAGTCCGACGGGGTCGAGTTGGACGAAATCATAGAACTGGCCATCGGCAAAGGGTTCGACCAGAAAGAGATACTCTTCCACGCGGCCGACTTCAAGCCCGATTTCCTGCCGATGTTGGAATATGACGCCGATGTGCTGGACAAGCTGTGCCAACGATGGGACAAAGTGAAATCCGACCCCAAACTGGAACTTTTCATCAACATGTTGCAGGGGGAACTGTTCGACAAGGAGAAGAATCCCGGCGGCAAATTAGTGGTGTTCAGCGAAAGCGTCGATACCGTCAACTATCTGGAAAAAGAGTTGAAAGAGCGTCTGCATCGTCAAGACATTCTGGCTGTGTGCGCCAAAAACCGCAAGCGACTTCAGAAAACGATCCAGGCTAACTTCGATGCCAAGTACAAAGAAGAGTGGCGTAACGACTACAACATCGTGATTACATCCGATGTGCTGGCCGAAGGCGTGAACCTGCACAGGGCGAATGTCATTGTCAATTACGACAGCCCGTGGAATGCCACGCGGTTGATGCAGCGCATCGGTCGTGTGAACCGTATCGGCTCCACCGCCACCGCCATCCACAACTACATGTTCTACCCTTCCGATCCCGGCGACGCCATCATCAGTTTGAAGAAGAATTCCCTCATCAAGCTGCAGAGTTTCCATTCCGCCCTCGGCGAGGACACCAAAATCTATTCACACGACGAGCTGGTACACGAGTTCAAACTCTTCAACACCGACGTGCGCGACGAAACCGACCGCAGTCTGGAGCTGCTGCGCGAAGTGCGAGTCCTCCACGACAACCATCCTTCGCTCTACCGCCGCATCAAGAATCTTCCGCCGAAAAGTCGCTGTGCCCGTCTCGGAGAGACGACACATCACACCATCGTCTATCTCGCCTCTCCCCTCAAAAAAGCCTTCTATCTCGTCGGCGACATCCCCCGCGAACTCTCCTTCCTCGAAGCCGCCGACATCTTCCATGCGGAACCCGACGAGGAAGCCGTGCCCTTCGGTGACAGCATACAACAGCATTACGAACAGGTGCAGAGTGCCATACGGCAATATACCCTTGACCAGCAGCGCGAATATCAGGAAGACAAGCTCAAAATCGGCAGCAAAGACAACGACGCCAAGAAAGCCGCCGCTTTTCTGCGCGAGGTGCGGCCTATGCTCGACGAAGAAGGTCGCAGCATCCTCGACCGTCTGAAGCAGATGGTGGAACGCGGCGCCTACAACCAGTTAGCCGATGCTCTCAACCGTATTTCGAGGAAGCAGAAGAAAGATCCCGTGCCGCTCACCAAGATACAGGAACAGCTTGAGGAATTGGACAGACGCTACAGCTACCCACAGCCACAGACTGAAACCAAGCAGGTGGCCTACACCACCGCCGACATCATTTTAAGCGAAACCTTCAAATAAACCCGACAATGAATACCGAAACCCTACGTCAGATTTTCAAATCGCCGTTCGACTACACCACTTACAGCCGCGAAGTCGTGCATCGCCTTTTCGGTTGCCACGATGTGGCCTCGCGTCCCGAATGGCTTGACACCAACGCCGAAGGCGACCAGAGTTTTTTCATCGGTCAGATGGATGATGCCGACCATCGTCTGCTCGGCTTCTTCTACACCCGTGTGGCCGATGGCGGCGATGTGCGTCGCAAGCGTGTGGGCCTGCGCAAGCTGATCAGTCCCTATCTGAAATACGATGTCGATGGGGCCGTTGCCGTTTTCGACGACGGCCGGCACTGGCGTTTGTCCTACATCTGCGACCTCAAGGAGGGCAGTACCTCGGCCAAACGGTTCTCCTATATCCTGGGTGACGAAAACGGGCAATACAAAACGCCGCTTGAGCGATTGGAGAAGGTGGCCAGACTGAATGGGCGTTTAACGCTGTCCGACCTCAGGGAATCCTTCTCGGTGGATGCGCTCAGCGATGAGTTCTTCGACGAATACCATCTCCATTACGACCGGATAGTGGCGAACCTCACGCAAGCTTATCGCAGAGACGTGCCATGGCGCGTCTCTACCGACGGAACATCCGACACCCGTCTCCACGACTACGTCAAAAAGATGATGGGCCGCATCGTGTTCCTCCATTTTTTGCAGAAAAAAGGCTGGCTCAACGGCAATCCGACGTTCCTGCGAGACCTGTTTTGCTCCAGTCCTCATCAAGCCGATTTTCTTGAACAGGTCTTGGAACCGCTCTTTTTCGGAATCTTCAACACCGAGCCGGAGCAGCGTGAGAAACTGTTTGCCGACGAACAGTGGGACCGGGGTTTGTTGAGACAGTGGGAGCATTTGCCGTACCTCAACGGCGGTTTGTTCGAGCGTGACGAAGTGGATAAGATGAACATCCGGCTGCCGGCTTCATTATTCAACGACCTTTTCACTTTCTTGGCCTCCTACAATTTCACCGTCGATGAAAACGACCCCGACGACGCCGAGATTGGTGTCGATCCCGAGATGTTGGGCAAGATCTTCGAGAGTCTGTTGGAGGACAACAAGGCCAAAGGCGCGTTCTACACCCCGAAAGAGATTGTGCGGTACATGTGCAAGGAGTCGTTGATCGCATATCTCAATGAACAATGTACAATGAACAATGTACAATTATCAAGTGCGATTCGTTCGTTTGTTGAGAATCACGAACTCCCCGATGAATTGGAACCCTATCGTGACATTCTCGACCGCGCCTTGCGTGAGGTGAAAATCTGCGACCCCGCCATTGGCTCCGGCGCGTTCCCGATGGGATTGTTGAACGAATTGTGGCGTTGTCGCGAAGCTATTTCGACATCGCACGTTGTAGAGACGCAAAATTTTGCGTCTCTACCCTCCCGTCTCTACCTCAAAAAGGAAATTATCGAGAACAACATCTATGGTGTGGACATCGAAAAGGGTGCCATCGACATTGCCCGTCTGCGGTTCTGGTTGAGCATCGTGGTTGACAGCGACGAACCCGAGCCGCTGCCCAACTTCGACTACAAGTTCATGCAGGGCAACAGCTTGATAGAGAGCTTCGAAGGGGTGGATCTAAGTCGGATGATGAGCAGCGAAGGTCAACACAGCAGTTTGGGGAAGGGCAGGCAGAAAGCGGGGGCGAACCAGCTGGGCATCGAGTTCGTGAGCACCGACACCAAGCGCAACCTCCAGCTGATGTTGCGGGAGTACTTCAGCCTCACCGACCACGTGAAGAAGGCGGAGGCGCGTCGCGAGATCAACGACAGCGTCAAGCGCTACATCCGCCAGCAGGGTTTGCACCCATCTGCCGAACTCCGCCTCTCCTCCCTCGACCCCTCCGCCAACCAGGAGTTCTTCCTCTGGCACACCTGGTTCAAGGACATCTTCGACAAGGGTGGGTTTGACATTGTGGTGGGGAACCCGCCGTACTTCAAATACGAAGGTGCTATAAAAGGTGAAATTGAAACTATAAGGAAAATATCGGAATTGAAGATTGCTTTTGGAGGTAAACTCAACGCCTACAAATTGTTCCTTGCCATCTCAATCAACAAAATTTGTAAAGATAGAGGTGTTATATCAATGATATTCCAAAATTCTTTCATCGCGGACCAGCAAGCAACTCTTTTAAGGAAAGAAGTGATAGATCATCATCGAATTATCACGATTGATTCTTTCCCAGAGCGAGATAGCAAAAAGAAAAGAGTGTTTCCAAGCGTTAAGATGAGTGTTTGTATTTTGTTGATGCAAAAAACTGGAGTGCAGAGTCCGTTTGTTGTAAACTTTTGGAATGACAAGTATAAATCTTCAGGTACTAGTGTACTTTACACTGCTAAGGACATAAAAAACATTGATTCGAAAGATTATTGCATTCCAAGAATAGAACAGCGCAGCATACCATTGGCAATAAAACTTCGACAATTTGGCAAAATACCGTTAAAATGCTATGAGGGAGAACTGAATATGACTTTCCACAAGCATTTTTTCAATGATGATTCTTCAAATCCAGTCATTTTGAAAGGTGCAGCTATTCAAAGATACTATATCACCTATAAAATGAGTCAAGGTAAAATTGAATATTTGGATGAAGACTGGTATTTGAGCGAAAACACGAGTGAAAAGTCACGTCATCATGAAGTGGAAAGAATTGCGATGCAAGGAATGACAGGTGCCAATGACAAAATCAGGTTGGTGATGACGATTGTACCTCCAGGTGTATATCTTGCCAATTCATGCAATTATATTTTGCCTACCCAAGAATTGCCAGCAAGCTATCTTTTGGGTCTTCTTAACAGTAAATTGCTGAATTGGTATTTCCGCTGCTTTAGCACAAATAGCAATGTCAACGGCTATGAAGTTGAAGATTTCCCAATGCCAAAAGCAACTGAGCAACAGAAGCAAGCCATCATTTCCTTGGTGGACAAAATACTCAACGCCAAACGTTCCGACCCGTCAACAGACACGTCTGCTTTGGAGCGGGAGATTGACGGGATGGTGTATGGGTTGTATGGGTTGACGGAGGAGGAAATAGTAATAATAGATAAAAACAAATAGCATCTGCCAATCTACTCTTTTATTTCGCAGTGGTGTCAGCTACCCTTTCAGCATCGTATACATTGACAACCACATTTGGTTGAATTGATGTTGTATCTTTGTTTATGACAGAAATTGGATTGTTCTCTTTCAATTCAATTTTGGAGTAACAACACTGTCTTATCACTCCAAAAATTATGGTGGCCAAAAGGGTCAAAACAGATATGATAGCGGAACAACGTGTTACTTTTAGTTCTTTCTTTAATCGACTCGTTTCTTCTTTATGAATACGTTGTTGCTCCTCTATGATCTCCTCGTGTCGAATTTGTTCAGCAGATCGAAATCCATTATTCACATAAGACACCAAAGCTGCTTTGGGGTAAATAACTTTTAAGTGAACGAATCTTTCTAAATAATCAATAATGTCAATATTCCACTCATTCTGTTTTCTATCTGAATCAAAAAACACAAAACCTTCTTTATCTCCATTTAACTCCCAGTTGTTGAATTGTTCTTTGCGATATTTGTCCCTGTTATAAAGGATTCGTTCTTGATCAAACAATGCGGACTGGACGACTATTAGTCCTGCGGATTCTAATTCGTCAAGTAGAAAAAGGTAATCACAAAGGTTCATAAAACTCGAACGAGCCTCCATTTCTTGGTTCTTATCCTCATAATAAATACGAATTGGTTCTTTGCGGTTTTTGTCCCAACTTATAGCGGCAAAATTAAAACCGACAATTTGTTCTAAAATTCTGCCAGATTGGAAGTTTGGCATATTTTTATCATCCCTATCTTTTCTAAGTTCAGAGAGTTTCCTCACAAACTCTTTTTCTTCAGGCAATAACGTTCGTAATTCCTTTGTCATTGTTTTTCTTAACCATTAAAATCTTTCATATTCAGAGGCTCATTATCTGCTATGACTATCCTTATAATTCTTGAAAACGTGATACCAAGTCTCGCAATACTCATCGATTATTGCCTTTTCTTGAGGAGAAATTTCCTTTCCTAATCCATTATCAATTATTCTCAAAGTCACTTTCATTCGTGCTTTCTCATAATCGACTCCTTTCCGAATGTCTTCGTCAGATATGGGAATATATTGTCCTCTTTTCATGGCGTTTTCAAATAAACACAAGCGGCTGTAACTTTCTCTGTTGCTTGACAATGTAAATCCTAATTCAAAATTTTCGTTAAACATATTATTAAAATTTTCTGCAAAAATAAGATTTATTTTGGATAATGCCTTCAATGCGCCTGGAAAAAATCACATCTATTTCAGTATCAGTATTTTTGCAGCTTCTTCTCCCCAAACGTGCCATGCGATTCGCTAACCCTTCACAACGGATTAGAGTATCTCAAAGCCCAACTGAAACTTAACGCCATCAAAAGCCAACAACACTCAGACGAGGAAATTGAGCACCGCTTGCGACAAATCGACACGGACATCCGCCATGTGGAGGAGGCCCTGCGGAACGACCTCTCTTTCCGGAAACTGCTCCGCCCGTAACCGCCGCCACGCACCTTCCCTTGCCTACACCGGCGTAAACCGCCACGTATCTCGCCAACTTGTGAGAATGCACGTCTATCGAAAACGTCCACTGCCCACTTACAGCAGTAGCACCTTTTATGGCCTACTTGGTGATTTATAAATTCATGTAACGACGGACATAAAAATGGTGATAATCAGGTAGAACAAGGTATTTATCTTGGTCGTAAGCAAGTTTTTCGTACTCTTTAGTCGTCATTTTCATTTGAGTGGTTTTTATGCCAATCTTCCTGAATTCAATAGGTTTGGGAAAATTAGCGGAACCTTCAATCTCGGAAATTCTATCGGTAATAAAACTTGCGAAAGTCCGAGCAATTCCTACTTGTTTTTTAGCACTAACTGTCGTGTCTTTTAAATCAATTAAAAACACGAATAATTTTTCATTATCTTCTGCAAACAAAATGTAGTCGCACATGCTCAGGTATCCCTCTTCAGGGCAGAAATAAGGGAATAAGTTGGCATTATTGCCTTTTTCGTCAAAAGAACAGAGCAATATTTCTTCATCTTTACACTCGATAGAACAAGACATTCTTCCTTGTTTCCCACCAGTATCAGTCTCAGCCATTATGGTTTGATTAGCAGGTATGTACTTGTCTTTGATAACACGCTTGATGATATCAAGCATCACCCTTTTGTTTTGTTTTCTTTTCTTTGCCATATCGAAGCTCGTAATATAATGTTTCTGATATTTCATTTAATTTAGATATTGTGTCATCAATAGTGCTTACTTCAAAACCGCTATCTGTCACTTCTATTGATTGCACATCCACATTGTTGTTTTCTCCATAGGTGAAAAGATAAGCTCCCAATTCATCTGGATTAAGGAACAAATCTTTAGAATATCCCATTTCCTTTAGGAGACGAGTTCCCATTTTTTTAGAAGCATTGGACAACATGATTAAGTTGTTGAACTCTCGGATGATATAGTCACTATGTGTACTGATGACCAATCGTATTCCAGCTCGTACCATTTTTGCAAAAATGCGAGTTAACAATATTTGAGTGTCAGGATGACAGTTTATCTCAGGCTCATCAATAAAAAGCATGTCACCTTCTGCTGAGAAATGACGTAAGTAAAATACTAAACCCGAAATAGATTTTGTCATAGAGGCAGAAAGAGGAATAGGCACAATCTTATCTGGAGCTTGCTTTGATGCAAATCTCAAATCACCATCTTCTGTTAAAGACACTTTCCCATTAAGAATTGTGCGTTCAATCTCATCTGCCAATGAGGAATAGGTACCTGTCTCATTAGACAATCGGCTCATCATACTCGCATTATCAAGTGTATGACTTATAACAAGCGGGAATTTTGAGGTGTTTTGTAACACATAATTCAATGTTTTAGTTCTATTTGTGTCTTCCATATTATGAAGAAAATCAAACAATTGATTTCGATTAATCAAAATGTCTTTATAATAACTATATAAACAATTTCTCTCAACAAGGAAGAAGTGAGATGTGTAAACAGGACTAATTAACATTTTAAAATAGATTTGAGACAACAGTCCATCTTGGATGGACTTTCTCTCATCAACTCCAATTTGAGACATTTTGTTTTTAATCACTAAAACATTAGTGTTAGCATTCTTTTTTACCTCTGCCAGAAGTTTATTTTGGAAGAAAATGTTCAAATCATATTGAGACTTTTTCACATGGGATTTATAAGAATCTTTATCTAAATTCAATTCTAATACAAAATTGGGGAACAATTTTTTTCCCATTGCTTCCGAAAGGCCAAAAATAGTTGCAAGATCATTCGCTATGTTATTTAAACGTTCCTGCATCAATTCGTAAAACCTGTCTACATCAAAGGGGATTTCCAAATATTTTTTGTTGATGAAATCTTGAACTTGCTCCTCTGTTAATTTATCTTCTGGATGAGAGATGATTAAACGAGTGAAGGCATATAAAACATACGAGATATACGTTTTTCCTGTGTTATTTGGGCCGCAAAAAACACTGATTTTTTTATTCAGATCAATTTCTGCCGTACGAACAGGTCCGATATTTTTGATTAACAGCCTCATATTAATAAATCAATCATTTAACTTCTGAGTTTACGATAATTTTATTGGGCGCAAATTTAGAAAAAAAGTGGACATGTATGCCTTGGAATGTCACAATCTATCTTTTTATTACACAACACACTATACTACAAATAGATACGATTTTTTCTTCATTTATTAGATAGAGAAAAATGGATTCTTTAAACTATCTTTTTGCCGAAATCGACGAGGACATCCACAAGGTCGAGGACATCTTCGTCCACGATTTCTCCTTCCGGAGCCTGCTCCGCCCATAACCGCCGTCACGCACCTTCCTTGGCCTACACCAGTGTCAACCGCCACACCGCCTTCACCCTCATCGGGATGATGGACACCACCGTGCCCATTGAGGCGTTGGTGAATGGGGTGACTTATCCCCGTTAGGGGATGCCTATCTGTAGCAAACGGATGCCCGCGTACGGTGCCAAATCTCCGTAGGAGATTCATGTTCAACGGGATTCTAAAATATTGTCGTGCCAGATGTGCAACCCCAGACGGGGTTGTGGGGCACGGTCGGGAACGTCCTCGTGCTACAGATATGGAAGCCCTAACGGGCTTGGGCGAAAATTCGCCCGATGAAATAATTGAAACAGAACATTCTTTGAAATATTAGGAGAAAAACTTACGAGGTATTCGAAATATATGTATCTTTGCCTTGTAAAAAAACTATTGTATGGCAAAAGATTATCCCATAGAAGAACCTGAGACCCCGATGGTTAACGAACCGGCCGCAGAATATGGCGTTGCTGCGGAAACAACGTATCGGGTAATCTCCGACGAAGAAATGGCACATTGTATTCCGCTCGAAGAGTCTCGTCGTCGGCTGACTGAGAAGATTTACAAGTTCTATCACCCCGAGGCATGAGAATTCTTATTGAAGAGCGTGTACATCAAGCCATAGAATCGTTCTATGATGCTGCCATATTGAAACATTGGCATACTTTAAGTTTTGATACCGTGGAAAGCAAGAAGAATCGTCTCTATGACGGATTGGAATCACTTGCCAACTATGCGACCATATTCCCCAAGGCAAGACTTAAAAAAGAATGGATTAAAAAGGGCTGGCAGGAATTTATTTGCGAGGATTTCCATTTTGCGTATGAGATTACGGTTGATTCTCATGGTGAAACGGTAATCGTCGTCCATGACGCAGTCCATAGTTTTCTCTATTATTAGTTTTCTTTCTTAAATTATTCTGTGAGTCACTGGTGAGCGGGATGACTTATCCCCGTTAGGGGATGCCTGTCTGTAGCAAACGGATGCCACACGTGGTTTTCAAATCTCCGTAGGAGATTCATATTCAACGGCTAATGGAAGGCTCTCCCGTTTTAAAACAATTGTATTTTTTGCACCCTAAAAACATTGTAGGAGCATTCTCACAGGAGATCCTGCCTCCTTTCAAATGCTCCTACAATGTGCGTCCGAAAACGACACGGCAAAAAACAACTATAAGAGTTGTACCGCGGCCAGTTCTCTTCCAATCTTGTGAATCGCGGTCTGAATCTTTGACACTTGCTTTTCCGACACATACTGGCCGTGCTTGTATTGGCGCATCAAAGAGGGGTTGATGCCAGCATATTTTGCAAATTGTGTCATATTCAGTATTTTGTAATAACTCAAGAAAGAAGGCATATCATATTTATATACGAATGTCGTGTTTTTCAAATCGTCGGGATCGGTTTTTCCCGTTTCCTCAAACACTTCTATAAATTCCCTAACTGAATTTTCAAAATCGGCTTTAGCCTCGGCGACAGTACTGCCGTTTCCAAACATAACGGATTTTGTGTCAGGAGAGAACACACCGAATGTTCCGTCTTTGCCAATTTCTATTAATGCGACTTTCTTTTTCATAATTCTATGCTTTTGTTGATTTCTATTAAAAACCAATCAATTTCTTCAACTTGCAATACAATCCGTACTTTATTTCCTGCGAACCATGACGTTCAATTTTCAAAAGTTCATTCTTTTCTGCGTGGGCATATATGTCATGATTAGCTCCATTTCGCAAAAGATACCATCCTTTAGATTCGGCTATCCGTCTGAGTTCGCTCCATTTCATACTCCACTGCTTTTGACCATGCTGCAAACATATAACTTTTTTGCAATATACCAATACTCTTAAAAAAATTCTTTCTCCCTATCCATCAATTATTTACATACTTTCTATAAATATAATTGCTGAAACTGTGCTGCAATATCAAAAGATTTTCCAAGACTATTGTATTTATAGAGTTTGCCATTTAGTTTTAAAACAATCGCATTTACACAATAAAAACTCGAAACGTGCAACCCCATACGGGGTTGTGGGCTCGGCCGGGAATGCCCTCGGCTACAGATAGGGAACCCCTGACGGGGTTCAGCGGAATTCGGAAACAAAACAAGATTCCGGCATCAACCGCCACGCCGCAGACAACCGCATCGGGCTGATATGCATACCGTACCGGAGAAGACGGTAGTGAGGTAAGGAGAGGAGAGGTGGGGGGGAGACGAGACGAGACGTGGTACAACATCCCCGT
>JAEEGK010020388.1_pt1 | contig 14108 bp, 8 predicted proteins | sample 8958771 | NCBI WGS metagenome assembly JAEEGK01 (sample SAMN16246547, study PRJNA631951) | gut metagenome | biome: gut microbiome; feature: rumen; material: SC-attached | host: Bos | place: Iran: Karaj | collected 2018-10
CACCAGGAGCATCCAACATCACATCGCGACCACTATTATTCTTCGGGAAAGCGATGCAGTCACGGATACTATCGAGACCAGCCATCAGACTGACGAATCGATCCAAACCGAAGGCGAGACCTGCATGAGGAGGTGCACCATACTTGAAGGCATTGATGAGGAAGCCGAACTGGGCCATCGCACGCTCGGGGGTGAAGCCGAGGATCTGGAACATCTTCTCCTGAAGTTTACCATCGTGGATACGGAGTGAACCACCACCCACTTCAACACCATTACAAACGAAGTCGTAAGCCACAGCACGAACCTTCTCAGGAGCAGTGTCGAGCAAAGGAATATCATCAGGATTTGGCATCGTGAACGGATGGTGAGTTGCCATCAGGCGCTGCTCTTCATCGCTCCACTCAAAGAGTGGGAAGTCGACAATCCAAAGACATACAAACTTGTCCTTATCGCGAAGTCCGAGGCGATCACCCATCTCCAGACGAAGCGTGCAGAGCTGTATGCGAGTCTTGTTGGCATTGTCGCCAGAAAGAATCAGCACGAGGTCGCCATCCTTGGCACCACAAGCCTCCTTGACCTTTGCCCAAACCTCGGGCGTATAGAACTTATCGATAGATGATTTCACAGTACCATCCTCGTTGAACTTCACATAAACCAAGCCCTTGGCACCCACCTGAGGACGCTTTACGAAATCGGTGAGTTCATCAAGCTGCTTACGAGAATAGTTTGCGCAACCAGGCACACAGATACCACCAATATAGGCAGCGTCATTGAATACAGGGAAAGTACCAGTACCCTTCAGCTGATCCATCAGCTCCACGAACTCCATACCGAAACGGAGATCGGGCTTATCTGAACCAAATCGACGCATAGCCTCATGCCAAGTCATACGCTGAAGCGGGGGAAGTTCCACACCACGTACCTCTTTAAACAGATGGCGAGCCATATCCTCGAAAAGCTGCAGCACATCCTCCTGCTCTACGAACGACATCTCACAGTCGATCTGGGTGAACTCAGGCTGACGATCAGCACGCAGATCCTCATCGCGGAAGCACTTGGCGATCTGGAAATAACGATCGAAACCAGAAACCATGAGCAACTGCTTCAGGGTCTGCGGAGACTGAGGAAGTGCATAGAACTGACCTGGATTCATACGAGAAGGCACAACGAAATCGCGAGCACCCTCAGGGGTAGAACCAATCAGGATAGGTGTCTCGACCTCGATGAACTCCTTTGAGTCGAGGAAGTTACGAATCAGGATGGTCATGCGATGGCGCAGTTCCAGGTTCTTACGAACAGCATTACGACGAAGATCAAGATAACGATACTTCATACGGATGTCATCGCCACCATCGGTGTTATCCTCGATAGTAAACGGAGGTGTGAGACTCTCGCTCAGCACATTCAACTCTTTTACCAGAATCTCAATATCGCCAGTTGGCATCTTGGGATTCTTACTCTGGCGCTCGCTTACCTCACCCTTTACCTGGATACAAAACTCACGGCCCAGTTTGTTGGCACGTTCGCAGAGTTCTGCATCGTCGGCCTCGTTAAACACCAACTGAGTCAGGCCATAACGATCACGAAGATCGACGAATGTCATGCCTCCCATCTTACGACTACGCTGAACCCAACCTGCGAGTGTTACCACACTTCCTGCATCGGAGAGACGAAGCTCTCCACAAGTCTTACTTCTATACATATTTATTATACTTTTATTCCTTTTGAGCTGCAAAGGTACATAAAAGAGGTGAGAGGGGAGAGGTGAGAGGTGAGAAAGTTTTGTCCTTTAACTCCTTTTAACTCCTTTAACTCCTTTAACTCCTAATTTATTTCGTATCTTTGCATCGAAATTTAACAAAGAAAGTTTGAATATGAAAAAGATTGTATTGATGACTTTACTTCTGGTGTGTGGTCTGACAACAGCTATGGCACAGAAGCCAGCAGAGATTAAGTTCGACAAACTGACCCACGATTTCGGAACCTTCTCTGAGAAGAATCCTGTGGTGACTTACACTTTCACCTATACCAATGTTGGCGAGCAGCCCCTGGTGATTAATCAGGCTGTGGCCAGTTGCGGATGTACTGTTCCTGAATACACCAAGACTCCCATTCAGCCAGGTGAGCAGGGACAGATCAAGGTGACTTATAACGGCACAGGTAAGTTCCCAGGTCATTTCAAGAAATCGATTACCATCCGAACCAACGGAGTAGTTGAAATGACAAGACTCTACATTGAAGGAGAAATGACAGAATAACAGAAAGCCCGCCTTCGTGGCGGGCTTTCTTATTTAAAAGGCGTAGCTAAAACCTACAGCTGAATATTCCTTGAATTGCCAATAACCTAAGTCGTCATGATATAAGCTGGAGTCATCGAAGCGAGGATAGAGGAACAAGTTGGCTGAGATATACTTAGACACTCTCAACTCAAAGGTATTTTCCCACTCTATCAGACCACGTTTGTAAGAAGTAAAGGCATAAAGACGCGTCTTCCAGGTTACCACATCATTGATCTTCCAGACAAGATCGGCTGTCATGTGAGAGGCGAACTCCAGATTATCATGATCGCCCTCATCCAGTCCATTGGCCGGGCCTAATGCCTCACGACCCACATACAAATAGTTGAGTGAGAGTGGTGAGAAGTTCAGCGAACCCGTCAAACGCTTATTCTTTGTTGCCACCTTATAATCCATACCAAGACCAAGGTTCAGGTTGAATGGCGACATAAAATCAGAATAAACCTTCTTGTCATTTGATTTCAAGCCCTGGGTAAACTGGGTATAGGTCAAAAGCTGGAATGTATAGTACCAATTCTTAGCTGCTTCGAGTCCTACCTTGCTGGTGAAACGTAACAGGTCCTCATTTGCCTTGAACCTATGGACTGAGTCATCACGGGAATTGAGGAAGCCCAGTTTCATCTCCAGTTTATTATCCCACTTCCACTTGTTCTTATTATCGTAATTGGCCTCTAAGGTCAATGAGCCAACGGCAGAATAGTTACTTTCGCCACCCTTATACCAGTTTTCTGACACATAGTTCTGCATAAACTGCAGATAGCCATCGCCCTTCTTGGTCCAAAACTTGGGCTTCTGCACCATCACCTCTGTGGGGATATCCTCTGGCACATCAATCACAGGCTCTTCCACCTTCTCCACCAGTTCCACCTTATTAACTATGGGCTGTTCGAAGTCCTTAATGATTTCGCCTGACTCCTGAAGCTCCGTCTCTGTAGCTTTCACCAGATCAGGACGATTCAGGTAGATATTCAACAAGGCTTGATCGATAGCATCAGACACCACATCCTTGCCTGCATCCTCAGAGTTAAGCGACAAAGTCTTATCAGCCACATTGTGATAAAACGTCATTGGTGCAAACAGACGATAATAACGTCCGTCCACACTATCGTTTGGCTGGGCGGCCCTTGCGCTGAGCGCAATGAAAGCCGCGAATAATATGACTGTTTTTCTCATAACTGAGTGCAAAGATAGAAAAAATAACTTAGATTTCATTGAATTAGGAGATTTTTTTGTACCTTTGCACCTTGATTATTCGCGTACATTAATTATAATAGCAAAAATAGAAACAAAAATCAAATAGACAATGAACAAAGACACTATCATCGGCTTCGTTCTCATTGCACTGGTGCTCATCGGCTTCAGCTGGTGGAATCAGCCTTCTGCAGAGGAGATCGAGGCTGCACGTAAACAAGACAGTATCGCAGCAGCAATTAAGGATAACGCTGCCAAACAGCAACAGGCTGACGAAGCAGCCAAGAAGGCTCAGGCAGAAGCAGCTGCAAAAGGCGACAGTACAGCTCTTTTCTTCTCAGCACTCAATGGTCAGAACCAGAACGTGGTGCTGAAGAACGACAAGGTGGAGCTGACTTTCAGCACCAAGGGCGGAAGCATCGCCAAAGCTGTGATCAAAGGCTTTGAGGATCGCGACGACAAAATGGACGTAACACTCTTCGACGAGAAAACCCAGCAGATGAACTTCATGCTGGCTGGTAAGTCGGAGAACATCATCACCCAGGAACTTTTCTTCACACCTTCGAACGTATCGGATTCTACTGTTACGATGACAGCTCAGGCTGGCAACGGTGGTAGTCTGGTACTGAACTACGTGCTTGGCAAGGACTATATGCTGCACTTCTCGCTTCAGGCCAATGGTCTGAATGGTATGTTTGCTCCCAACTATAAGGAGATGGACATCGAGTGGACAGATATGGCTCGCCAGCAGGAGAAGGGCTTTACTTTTGAGAACCGCTACTCTACCCTTACCTATAAGGAGAAAGATGGTGGCACTGACTATCTGAGTGAGACATCAGAGAAGATCGACGAGAAGATTGAGGATCAGCTCGACTGGGTGGCTTTCAAGAACCAGTTCTTCTCAGCAGCCCTCATCGCGAAGGATGAGTTTGCTGCCAATTCGTTGATGACAAGCATTCCTCAAGAGAAGGGCTCAGGTTTCCTGAAGCAGTTTAATGCCAAGATGAAGACAGTTTTCGATCCCTCAGGCCTGCACCCCACGGAGTTCGAAATGTATATTGGTCCTAACGACTTCCGCCTGATTCAGGATGTGGAGGAGCAAAGCACTTTTGGCAAGGACCTCGATCTGGAGCAGCTGGTTTATCTCGGATGGCCCTTGTTCCGCTATATCAACCGATTCTTCACGATCTACGTGTTCGACTGGCTCACCTCATGGGGCTTTGGCATGGGTATCGTGCTGATTCTGATTACCCTTCTGCTGAAGGCCATCACCTTCCCGATGGTGAAGAAGAGCTATATGTCGAGTGCCAAGATGCGTGTGCTGAAGCCGAAACTCGACGAGGCTACCAAGCAGTACGACAAGCCTGAAGACTCGATGAAGAAGCAGCAGGCCATGATGCAGATGTATTCGCAGTATGGCGTTTCGCCCCTGAGCGGCTGTCTGCCCATGCTGATTCAGATGCCTATCTGGATTGCGATGTTCAACTTCGTACCTAACGCTATTCAGCTGCGTCGCCAGTCATTCCTCTGGATCGACGACCTCTCTACCTACGATCCCATCATCGAATGGGGCACCCAGATTTGGGGTATTGGCGATCACCTCTCTCTCACCTGTATCCTCTTCTGCGTATCGAACGTGCTTTATAGCTACATGACCATGCGCCAGCAGAAGGACCAGATGGTAGGTCAGCAGGCTGAGCAGATGAAGATGATGCAGTGGATGATGTACCTGATGCCAGTGATGTTCTTCTTCATGTTCAATGACTATAGCTCAGGTCTTAACTTCTACTACTTCATCTCGCTGTTCTTCTCAGCTGCCATCATGTGGGTGCTCCGCAAGACAACGAACGACGAGAAACTGCTCGCCATCCTCGAGGCTAAGTACAAGGAGAACAAGAACAATCCGCAGAAGAAAACCAGCGGACTTGCTGCCCGTCTGGAGGCTATGCAGAAGCAGGCAGAGGAGATGCAGAAGCAGCGTATGAATCAAAAGCGATAACAATATGAAGAAGCTAACAACCTTAGTTGCCTTAGTAGCTCTGATGCTGCCAGGTAGCGTAAAAGCAGATAACGACGTGATAATCGGAAAGCAGAATATCAAGCTCGAAAGCAACCTGATGACCCCTGAGGCCCTTTGGGCCATGGGGCGCATTGGTGCTGCCGAGGCTTCGGCTGATGGTAAGCAGATTGTTTACCAGGTTGGCTATTACAGCGTGAAAGCCAACAAGAGTCAGCAGAAGATAGCCATCATCAATGCTGATGGTACAGGAAACACCACGCTGACTACAGGTCAGAAGAGTGAGACTGATCCTACTTGGTATCAGGGCAAGATAGCCTTCCTCACTGGTGGACAGCTCTGGACGATGAACCCCGATGGTTCTGATCGCAAGCAGATTTCGAAGACCTCAAAGGATATCGAAGGATTCAAGTTCTCGCCTGATGGCAAGAAGGTAATTCTGCTCCACTCCATCGATTTCCACGAGGTGATCAAGAAGAACCCCGATGATCTGCCTAAGGCTTCAGGTCGCTTGGTAACAGACTTGATGTATCGCCACTGGGACCACTATGTGGAGTCGATTCAGCACCCCTTCGTGGCTGATGTGACTGAGGATGGCATCAAGGATGGCATCGACATCCTCGAGGGCGAGCCTTACGAGTGTCCGATGGAGCCATTCGGTGGCATCGAGCAGTTGGCTTGGAGTCCTGACTCAAAGACCATCGCCTACACTTGTCGCAAGAAGACGGGTCTGGCCTATTCCATCTCGACGGATTCTGACATCTATATATATATAATAGGTACGCGCGAGACAAAGAACCTCTGCAAGCCCGAGGGATATAAGGATCCTGAGGTTGATCCGACCACCTCTCTGAGGTATCAGAGTGTGAACGCCAAGGAGAATCTCGTGAACAATGTGGGCTACGACACCAACCCTCAATTCTCGCCCGATGGCAAGTATGTGGCTTGGCTCTCGATGGAGCGCGATGGCTATGAGGCCGATCGTAATCGCCTATGTATCTACAACTTAGCTACTGGCGAAAAGAAATATATGTCAGAGTCGTTCGATTCAAACGTTGATGATTTCGTTTGGAGCGACTCGAAGGATGCGATGATCTATTTCATTGGCGTTTGGCATGCTACAGAGAACCTCTACGCCATCAACTGGAAGGGCGAACTGAAGCAGCTCACAAATACATGGGATGACTTCGGATCGATCCACCTGATGAACAATGGCAAGCAGCTGCTGATGGAACGTCATAACTTCACATCGCCTGCTGACCTCTATATCGTAACCCCCAACTTCAAGAAGCCTGAGAACACGCAGATTTCTCAGCTTACCTTCGAGAATAAGCACATTCTCGACCAGTTGGCTAAGCCCACCGTTCAACAGCGTTGGGTGAAGACTAGCGATGGCAAGGAGATGTTGACCTGGGTGATTCTGCCGCCTAACTTCGACGAGACGAAGAAGTACCCCACTCTGCTGTTCTGCGAGGGCGGTCCTCAGAGTCCTGTTTCTCAGTTCTGGAGCTATCGTTGGAACTTCATGATCATGGCCTCTCAGGGTTATGTGGTGGTAGCGCCCAATCGTCGTGGACTGCCTGGTTTCGGACAGGAGTGGCTCGAGGAAATCTCTGGCGACTGGACAGGTCAGTGCATGAAGGACTATCTCGCAGCTATCGACGATGCTGCTGAGAATCTGCCTTATGTAGACAAGGATCATCTGGGTGCTGTAGGTGCTTCGTTTGGAGGTTTCTCGGTTTACTATCTGGCTGGTATCCACGAAAAGCGCTTTAAGGCTTTCATTGCCCATGATGGTGCTTTCAATCTGGCAGCCATGTATACTGAGACAGAAGAGAATTGGTTCTCGAACTGGGAGTACGACGAGGCTTACTGGCATCGTCCACAGTTGCCCAACGCCAAGGAGACCTACCACAATTCGCCACATAAGATGGTTGAAAAGTGGGATACGCCCATCCTCTGCATTCATGGCGAGAAGGACTATCGAATCAACTATACCCAGGGTATGTCGGCCTTCAATGCTGCTCGCATGAAGGGCATTCCTGCCGAGTTACTCATCTTCCCCGATGAGAACCACTGGGTTCTGAAGCCCCAGAATGGTGTGCTGTGGCAGAGGACCTTCTTCGACTGGCTGGACCGTTGGTTGAAAGTTTCTGACAAGTAAAAACGCCCGAAAACAGCCCGAAAAGTTTGCACGGAGCAAAGTGGAGGTTTACTCGGAGTAAACCTGGACTTTCCTCGGAGTAAAGTCGGACTTTAGTCGGAGCAAACCTATAGACAGAAAATATAAAGAAATAATATAATGACTCAAGCAATTCAAAAAACTTTACGCGACTCCGCCGGAATGAGGTGGACCGCTTTGCTGCTGCTCGCACTCGCGATGTTCTGCAGCTACATCTTCATGGACATCCTCTCGCCCATCAAGGACCTGATGCAGGAGACTCGCGGATGGGACTCTACGGCATTCGGAACAATGCAGGGTTCGGAGGTGTTCCTCAACGTGTTCGTGTTCTTCCTCATCTTCGCTGGTATCATTCTCGACAAGATGGGTGTTCGTTTTACAGCCGTACTCTCAGCAGCTGTGATGCTGGTGGGTGCTTGTGTGAAATGGTATGCCGTGAGCGAGAGTTTCATGGGTACAGGCCTCGAGGCGTGGTTCACGAACAACCTTAACTACATTCCCGTTTTCGATGAGTTGGGCGTGAGTCCTTTCTACGAGGGCATGCCTGCTTCCGCCAAGTTTGCTGCTTGCGGATTCATGATTTTCGGATGCGGATGCGAGATGGCAGGTATCACCGTTTCGCGTGGAATCGTGAAGTGGTTCAAGGGTCGCGAGATGGCGCTGGCCATGGGTTCTGAGATGGCTCTGGCTCGTCTGGGTGTGGCCACCTGTATGATCTTCTCGCCTTTCTTCGCCCGCTTGGGTGGCGAGGTAAGCGTAAGCCGTTCAGTAGCCTTCGGAGTAGTGCTGATGTGTATCGCCCTGATCATGACCATCGTATATTTCTTTATGGATCAGAAGCTCGACAGTCAGACTGGCGAGGCTGAGGAGAAGGACGATCCGTTTAAGGTGAGCGATCTGGGTAAGATCCTGACAGACAGCGGTTTCTGGATTGTAGCTCTGCTCTGCGTGCTCTATTATTCAGCTATCTTCCCCTTCCAGAAGTATGCTGTGAACATGCTCCAGTGCAACCTCACGCTCACAGCTCCTGATGCTGATTCGTTCTGGGCTTCATCGAGCGTTACCATCGTTCAGTATGTCATTATGCTGATCGTTGCTGCAGCAGGTTTCGCATCAAACTTCCAGAAGAAGGCCAACCTGAAGTATGGTCTGTTGGGCCTCTCAATCGTGGCTCTCATCACCTATTGTTATATGGGTTACATGCGCCAGTCGGCTGAGTCGATCTTCGCTGTGTTCCCCTTGCTGGCTGTGCTCATCACACCTATCCTGGGAAGCTATCTCGACCATCACGGAAAGGCTGCATCGATGCTCGTTTTGGGAAGCATTCTGCTGATTGCTTGTCACCTCACCTTCGCCTTCGTACTGCCAGCCTTCAAGGGTAGTCCCGTTGGTGGCATCATCATCGCTTACACCACGATTCTTGTGCTGGGAGCCAGCTTCTCACTGGTGCCTGCTTCACTCTGGCCTTCTGTGCCTAAGTTGGTGGATGCCAAGGTGATAGGCTCTGCTTACGCCCTGATTTTCTGGATTCAGAACATTGGTCTCTGGCTGTTCCCCCTGCTCATCGGCAAGGTGCTCGACAAGACGAATCCTGGCGTAACTGATCCCACGCAGTTCGACTATACGGCTCCGCTGGTGATGCTCGCATCGCTTGGTGTGGCTGCCCTCATCCTCGGCTTCGTGCTGAAGGTGGTGGACAAGAAGAAAGGAATTGGACTTGAATTACCCAACATAACTGAATAAGACTACAATGATGAAAATAGGTTTCGACAACGATAAATATCTGAAGATTCAGTCAGAGCATATCCGCGAGCGCATCGCCCAGTTCGACGGAAAACTGTATATGGAGTTGGGTGGCAAGCTGTTCGATGATCACCATGCATCTCGCGTGCTGCCTGGTTTCAAGCCCGACTCCAAGCTCCGCATGCTTGGTCAGTTGCGCGACAGCATCGAGATTCTCATCGTGATCAGCGCTGAGGATATCGAGAAGAACAAGGTGCGTGCTGACCTGGGCATCACCTACGACGAGGATGTGCTTCGTCTGCGTGATGAGTTCATGCGTCGCGACTTCTTCGTAGGCTCTGTAGTGATTACCCACTACAACGGACAGCATGCTGCTGATCAGTTCCGCCATCGCCTGGAGCGCGAGGGCATCAAGTCGTACTTCCACTACCCCATCGATGGCTATCCCCACAATGTGGAGCTCATCGCCAGCGACGAGGGCTTTGGCAAGAACGACTACGTGGAGACTTCTCGTCCACTGGTGATTGTAACGGCTCCTGGTCCTGGAAGTGGTAAGATGGCTACTTGTCTCTCTCAGCTCTACAATGAAAACAAGCGTGGCATCCGTGCTGGTTACGCCAAGTTCGAGACCTTCCCTGTATGGAACCTGCCCCTGAAGCATCCTGTGAACATCGCCTACGAGGCTGCTACAGCCGATCTGAACGATGTGAATATGATCGACCCCTTCCATCTGGAGGCTTACAACAAGACGGCTGTGAACTACAATCGCGACATCGAGATATTCCCTGTGCTGAATGCACTCTTCGAGGGCATCTATGGCGAGAATCCCTATAAGTCGCCCACGGATATGGGTGTGAACATGGTGGGATTCTGCATCTGCGACGACGATGTATGCTGCAAGGCTTCGAAGGATGAGATTATCCGCCGTTTCTACGATGCTACTAATAAAATGGCTGATGGCGCTGACAATGAGAGTGAGGTGAACAAGATCCGCATGCTCTTCAATCAGGCGAAGATTACAACTGCCTTTCGCCCTGTTACCACAGCTGCTTACGAGAAGAAGATCGAGAGTGGTCATGATGCTGCAGCTATGGAGCTAGAGGATGGCACCATTATCACAGCCAAGTCCTCGCCCCTGCTTGGTTGTAGTGCAGCCCTGCTGCTCAATGCCACCAAGCATCTGGCAGAGATCGACCATGAGGCGAAACTGATTCCGCAGAGCCTCATCGAGCCCGTTCAGAAAACAAAGATTGAATATCTGGGAGGCAAGAATCCCCGTCTGCATACTGACGAGGTGCTCGTAGCCCTCAGCGTGCTCTCCACCCATGACGAGAATTGCCGCAAGGCTCTGGCCCAATTGCCAAAACTGCGTGATTGTCAGGTACATACCACAGTGATGCTCTCGGAGGTGGATCGTAAGATCTTCAAGAAACTGGGTTGTGGTTTGACCTGCGACCCTATGAAGAAAAAGTAAATGTGAATAGGTGAAAAGGTGATTACATGACAGAGGTTATCCGACAACGACTCAACGACTCACCTGTCGCCAGATGGACAGTACTCTTCATCGTGGCCACAGCCATGATGATGGGTTACTTCGTCAACGATGTGATGTCGCCCCTCGAGACGTTGTTGGAGGCCCCACGTAGTCAGGGTGGACTTGGTTGGACACCTAGCGACTACGGATTCTTCTCAGGTTCAAGCGGACTGATTAACGTCTTCCTGCTGATGCTCTTCTTCTCGGGACTGATTCTCGACAAGATGGGCATCCGCTTTACAGGCGTTCTGGCTTGCAGCCTGATGGTGGTGGGAACACTATTGAAACTCTATGGCGTAACTACCGACTTTGGTACTGAAATCGTCTCGTTCTTTGGTTTCGAGTTGCCCATGTCTGTAGCAGTCTCCTCGTTTGGCTTCGCTGTTTTTGGCGTAGGCTACGAGATGACTGGTATCACCGTCTCGAAGGCTATGGTACGTTGGTTTACAGGTCATGAGCTGGCTCTGGCCATGGGCATCCAGTTGGCTATGGCTCGCCTTGGCACAGCAGCAGCCCTGAGTATCTCCGCCCCCATCGCTCGCCATTTCACCTTATCAACACCTCTGCTGGTTTCGTTGGCATTCCTCATTATCGGACTGCTGGCATTCTTGGTGTTCTGCGTGATGGATCGTCGATTAGACAACCTTGGGAATTCTAAGGAAGCATCTGATTCTTCAACGGATTCTTCAGACGAATTCCGCCTTTCCGACATTCTCGTTACATTACGAAATCCTGGTTTCTGGCTGATCACGCTTTTCTGCGTGCTCTTCTACTCTGCCGTTTCGCCCTTCCTGAAGTTCTCCACCAAACTCATGGTGATGAAATATGGTGTCGATCCTGACATTGCAGGCTTCTTCTCATCGATAGCACCATTCGGCACCATCCTGATGACACCACTCTTCGGATTGGTTTACGATCGTTATGGCAAGGGCGTGACACTCGTCATCACAGGAGCCTTGATGCTTACCTTCGTACACTTCGGATTCTCATTGCCTATCCCAGCTGGATTTGAGGGATACGGCGGAGGTTCCGCTGTAGCCATCGCCCTGATGGTGATTCTTAGCATTGGCTACTCATTGGCCCCAGCTGCCCTGTGGCCCTGCGTACCCAAGATAATCCCCCTGAAATGTTTAGGCACAGCTTACTCGATGATATTCTTCATCCAGAACTTCGGGCGTGCCATCATACCTATGTTCGTGGGCAGAGCCAATGAGACTGACCCCACCTATACCACATCCATGCTCATCTTTGGCTTTACAGCCCTAGGTGCAGCCCTCACCGCCGTTGCCATGTTCTACGTCAATCGCCAAAAAGGCTACGGCCTACAATTGCCTAATATCAGAAAATAACAGCGATATGAAACGAATTCTTTTACCAGTAATCACGAATCTAACGCTGTTTATTATCTCCATTTTCCTACTTGGAGCATTCGACGTAGCTTACCACTACCACCTCTTTCACGAAGTAGAGTTCTCCGACATCATGAAGGACTTCACGGAGATGATCTTCATGGCATACTTGATTTGTGTGTGCTCATATTTCTTAAGGAAGATCCATATGAAGGTATTCTTCTATGTCGTGCTGTTTATCATCTACACATTTAATTGCTATCTGCTTTACCAGTTTAACTCTGATATCGCACCCAACATCATACTCCTCTTATTTGAGACCAATAGCAAGGAAGTATCAGGTTTCTTCCAGAAATACTTCTTTACCCCTGCCACGTTTAAGACTGTCGTCATTGTGGGTGTGCTTTTAGCCCTAACCATCCTTGGCGAGCGATTCAATAAGCGAATCACCAAGTTCGCTTCGAAGACAGCCTCCATATGTGTCATAGCTGTGATACTTCTGATAGGATTAATTGGAAGTATCGGAACCATCCAGAGATACTGGGAGCTAGCAAGATGTCAGCGAGCATACGATGCAGAAGTGTGGATTAGAAACAAACTCTACTACCACATTATGCCCATGCCAAACCTTCTCTATTCCTTTGCTGCCATCAATCTTGCAGATGCGGATTTGAACTTCATGGTCGAGGCGACGGAAAACTGTCTGCTTGATGTTAAGCCTGTTGAGAGTGACTCTCTGAATATTGTTTTGGTGATTGGCGAGTCATACAACAAATACCACTCTCCGCTTTATGGCTATCCACTTGATACGAATCCATATCAATGCGAAGAGCATGAGAAAGGCAATCTTTACGCATTTACCCATGTACAAGCCCCCTTCAACATGACAAGTATCGTGCTGAAGAACGTATTCTGCTGCAATAGTGTCTTTGAGGGTGAGAGATGGCACGACGCCCCCTTCTTCCCCGCCATCTTCAAGAAAGCAGGTTACGACGTATGGCTTTGGGATAACCAATATCAAGTAGGTCAGGATCAGCCCTGGAGTTTCACCCTTAATTCCATCTTGTTTAACAAGCAAATCCAGCAACAGTCATACACAGCTATCAATGAGAACTGTTTTACCTTCGACAAGGAGCTGATTACTGATTTCGAGAAGAATGAGAAGTCAAAGATGGGTAGTCATAACCTGGTGATATTCCACCTATTTGGTCAGCATGTACCAGCAAGTGCTCAGTATCCCCACGAGAAGAAATATTTGAAATACACCTTCGACGATATTCCCTATAAGCACGCTTTCCTGACGGATATCAGTCGCCAGGAGGTTGTTGACTACGACAATGCCACCCGCTATAACGACGAGGTTATCAAGCATATTATGGATATGTTTAGCGACACCAATACAGTGCTTATTTATTTCTCCGATCATGGCGAGGAGGTTTACGATTATCGCGACTATTGCGGACGAACCATCTTGGACGAAGGCACCAGCAGCGATCCTAACATCATCAAATACCAGGTAGAGGTGCCTTTCATTGTTTGGGCTAACGACAAATGGAAGCAGCAGCATGAAGCAGAGTGGCAAACCATCGGCCAAGCTGTCGACAAGGCGTTTACTACTGACAACATCTGCCATCTGCTTTTCAATCTGGCAGGCATCCAAACCAAGGTATACAAACCTGAGCGCGATCTCTTCAGTCCGAAATTCAAACCCGAGACTGAAAAGCACAATGTGATGATGGCGTTATAACCACTTGATCCGAACTACTAAAGGCAGGTGGTCGCTATAGCCTGGTTG
>JAEEGK010020390.1_pt1 | contig 14107 bp, 13 predicted proteins | sample 8958771 | NCBI WGS metagenome assembly JAEEGK01 (sample SAMN16246547, study PRJNA631951) | gut metagenome | biome: gut microbiome; feature: rumen; material: SC-attached | host: Bos | place: Iran: Karaj | collected 2018-10
TAAAGAATTAAGCTAAGGTTATTGTTCCGTTAATCTTTACTGTTCTTAAGGTTGTCCTTAAGTTTGAAAATCAATGTTAATTGAATTTTCAGGGTTGTTTAGCTGTTTAATTATCAAGGTTCTTTTTTGCTCCCTGCGTTTCGTTTCCTTCTCGCAAAGTGCTCGATTACTTTATCACCGTTTTGGAAGTTTGTCAACAACTTTTTTAAAAAGTTCTTTCGGAACTCTGTTTTCATTCCTCTTGAATGTTTACCGTTCCGATTGCTTTCCGTTTTTGCGGTGCGAGCGATATATTACTCCCGAAAGAGATTTTTGTCAACACCGTTTTTTATATTTTTTCAAAAAAAGTAACAACTTGATATTGTACGCGCCACAAGCGCTGTATTTATGAGACTTCCCTGAATTCGCACAATTAAAATCGCCCCGCCTGACATAGGCGGAGCGATCCTTTTTTTACTTATCCTTTTTTTCATTTCTGCACCGGACTGATCCCGGGTTATTCAGCCACCAGCGCATTTTTCGCCAGCTCGTCGGCCATTTCGTTATATCTGACACCGGTGTGAGCGGCCACCTTCTGAAAGCTGATCTTTACCTGACTTGCGGATTTTTTCATGTAATCCGCATATCCGGCCGTGTACTTGTTCTTGGCCTTCCATCCGCCTGTGGCCCACATTTCGATCCCCATATAGTCGTAGTAGATTCTGATCTCCCTGTAATGATGAGCTTTTGCCCACTTCACCGCATTCATGGCTCCCAGCATCTCTCCGGCAACATTTCTGATATTCGCGACTTCCGGGTCATTGCCCGATCCCGAAAGGGTGGTCTCGATCCCGTCAGGCTCGATCAGCACGCACCCGTAGGCGTATTTTCCCAGGGTCGGCTCAAAACTTCCGTCCACGTAGGCTATCAAAATTTCTTCCATATTATTCCTTTTAACCTTATATATATTATTTCGGGCATATCTCTTGTCAACACTTTGCCCGTCACAGCCCCAGCAAATGTACAAGAAGCAGATTTGCAAGGCTGTAATAAGTAACTACTGCCACCAGGTCGTTCATTGTGGTAATGAGCGGACCGGATGCGACCGCAGGGTCAAATTTAAGTTTCTGCAAAAGCATGGGAACCGCAGCGCCCACAAAGCTGGAAATGATCATGGCCAACAGCAGGGACATGCCCACGCAGCCGGAGATCGCAAAACTGTAGCCCCAGGCTCCGTCTTTAATAAAGTGCATATATGCCCCAACCGCTACGAATGCCAGGGTACCGAGAAGCAGGCCGTTACAAGCACCTACCCGCATTTCCTTAAATATAAAGCCCGCCTTTTCTCTGGCGGAAATGTTTCCGTCCATGAGAACACGTATGGTAACAGCAAGGGACTGAGTGCCCACGTTACCGGCCATGCCCAGGATCAGGGACTGGAAGCTGACTATGATCGCCACTTCCTTTACCACATTTTCAAAAAGCCCCACAACTCCGGAAACTCCCATTGCCAGAAGCAAAAGAAGCACCAGCCAGGGAAGTCTTTTTCTCATACTGTCCGTAATTTTTTCATTGATGTCCGCTTCTTCGGTAAGACCTGCCAGCTTAGCATAGTCTTCGCCCAGTTCGTCATCTACCGCTTCTACGATATCCGTAGATGTGATAACACCGATAATATGTCTGTCATCGTCAACAACAGGAAGTGAATCTTCTGCATATGCCTTCAAGTCCTCAATGCTGTCGCTGATCTTTTCATTGGCGTCAATGCAGGGATATCCGGTACTGATGATCGCCTCAAGATCCGTATCCTTGCGGGCAACTATAAGGTCGCGAAGCTCTATGGCTCCGTAATATTTTTCTTCTTCATCATATACATAGATGGTATTGATGTTGTCGTTTTCGCCGGCCTGCTCTATGAGAGAGCGCATGGCACTTTTCACCGTAGCGTTTCTGGGAATCGAAACGTAGTTGGTGGTCATCATGCTACCGATCTTATCGTCATCATAGGAGGTGATGAGTCGGATGTCTTCGCTGGCTTCAGGCTCCATGAGGGAGATGATCTGCTCTCTGGTCTCGTCGTCTTCGATCTCTTCCAGAACGTCTACCGCATCGTCGGCATCCATGTTTTCAATGACATCTGCCGCTTTTTCAAGGCCCAGTTCTTCCAGGTAGTCGGAAACATCATCCAGATAAGCAAAGATCTCGGATATCTTTTCATTTCCCAGGATGCGATAAAGCCTGATACGATCGCCCTTACTCAGCTTTGTCAGGGCCTCGGCCAAATCGTTTTCATGGTAGTTATCCAGTTCTGAACGGATGAAGCTTTCCGGCTTATCGCTTAAGATAATGTCCAGGATCTCTTCCGCCACATCTTTTTCCTCAACATTTTGATCTTCGGGGCCTTCCTGTGCTTCACCCTCGCTGTAGGCAACAGCATCGGAAATATTATCCGCGATCTTTTCACCGTTAAGTTTCGGCAAAGCATCTTCTCTGTCTACCCCTGCAGCCTCTTTTGCAAACTCCTTGGTCTCTTCGGACGCGGCCACAGACTTCTCATTGTTTTCACTGTTCTTCGGCTCTTTAACCTCAACAGCTTCGGCAGCTTTTTCAAGCTCGGCTTCATCTTTTACATTCTCAAAAAGAACTTCTTTGTCTTCCATAACCCGCCCGCCTTTCGGAAATAATTACTGCTTGAATTTTACATCAAAGGCGGTAGGTTGTAAAGCAACAATTATCCCTTAAAATTAAAGACAAAGTCCATATCCGCAAGGCATACGGTGTCATTATCGCAGAGTGTTCTCTCTTCCCCCGGCACCAGTTCCGATCCGTTCACTTTTGTACCGTTGGTGGAGTTCAGATCCACCAGCACCACCTGCGATCCGTACCTTCTGACCTCTGCGTGAAGCCTGCTCACATTGCGGCTCATGGGGGCATAGTCCGTGTGCCCCGAGAGACTTCCTATGATAAAAGGCAGTTTATCAATGATGATCCTTTCACCGTCTTTCAGACAGGTCAGAGTGGGATAGATCTCCTGCTTTCTGACCGACAATAAAACGGTTTCCTTGGGCTCATCTTCCGGAAGAGTCTCGGGTTCGCTTTCCACGGGCTTTTTTTCAAGCTCCTGTTTCTTTTTAAACCGATCCCTGAACCAGCTTTTTAGGGAAGGTTCATTTTTCGTAACAACATCGAAGGCCTTATTTTCAAAAGCCATCATTTCTGTATTTAAAGCCTCTTTCAAGGCGGGAGCTTCTTTTTCTATCCTTTCTTTGAGGGCGGGCAGTCCCCGCTCTTCCTTCATGGCGATTATATAGCAGTCATATAATAACGCCACAGCCTTTTTGTCGTCGTAATCCACACGGTTCAGCATATATTCGAAAAAGCTTTCTGTCTGCTTCGTTTCCTTTTTTCCCAGACCGGGCAGGTAGGGAAAAGCCGCCTTATAATCCGTAATGTCCACAAAAACATATTCAGGCTTTAAAACCAGATCCCCGGAATCCAGCATCAGTTCCGCTGCCGCTTCGCAGGCAGAAATAAAACTGTTTAAGATCGTGATCAGGTTGCGAAGATCTATGCACAGGGTTCTGAAAACCAGATCCATGGGCTTTCTGCCGCCTATATCGAATCTGCAGTCGCAGGACTCCGCTTCCACATAGATCTCCGGAGTTAATATACCCGGAGTGGGGTTATTTTCCAGCATCTTTATCTTATAAGCCTCCTCGGCGCCTCCGAAAAAAGGCAGAACCAGGTAGGTTTTAAGAAATTCCTTAATATACTTTCCCTCTATACCTCTCATTTTTCATTCATCTCCCGTCATTTTTCAAAAATCCCTGACATGAGCCGTTCCAAACGCATAGAATCCGTGGACGGCCCAAGGGCAGAAACCTCATAAACGCAATTTTTGCCGTAATCCTCTACCTTTTTGTAAAGCTTTAATGTGTAAGTCACGGCAGCAAAGATCATGGGCAGGATCAGGCTCATCACCAGCGCAGTCTCCACAGTGTAATAGCCGGCAGTCTTTTTCATGGCATCACCCTTTCCGCGATCTCCGCCAGAGTAAGTCCCGCAAATATAAAGGGTACAAAGGGTAAAGCGGTTTTTAAACATGCTTTTTTCATTATAATAAGGACTATTCCGGTGAAGGATGTGAGGATCAGGGCGATAAGCCACCCTGCCAGCACCTTTTCCCAACCCAGAAATATCCCTGTTGCCACAAGTACAAGACCGTCTCCCAACCCCAGCTTCCCTTTGGTGCCTAAAGAAACTGCCACGCCGAATGCTCCGGGGATGACTCCGCCGAGGATCTGTCCGACGGAGTGTCCCAGAAACAAAACCAATAGAGTGTTAAATATGCCAAGGATCCCTAAAGGGATCAGATGTATGCTTTTTTCTTTTATGTCCCTGATCGAAAGGGCAGCCAGGACACTGCCGTTTATTCCAAAGCCCACTATTTGGGCGATCGTCATCTCATTCATTCTTCCCTCCGCATCTGCTGCAGGGCTTAAGCCCCTCTATCTCATCTTTTCCCACCTCTCTCACAGTCCTTTTGAGTGCGAGGCAGTCCGCGCTGTAGTGGTACTTTGTGCCATAGGCCGTGATGTAAACTTCATTTCCCCGAGCCGCCCTTTTGCAAAAAGGACAGGCAGTGTACCGCTTACCGTCCCGATTTCTGTGAACAGCAATATCAGATATCGGGACAGCCTCGGCTTTTACGGAAAGATGGGAACATTCAAGACTTCTGTGGTAAACAGTCCCGCTTTCAGTCACGTAATACCTTTCCTTATTTTCTTCTTTAACAGCATTGTTTTCGGATGCAAACCTGTTTTTGTCCCAGACGCCGGTATTTGCCCGAACCTTGTAAACCTGCTTAACCGGTATCGAAACACCTTTGTAAAAAGGAGCCGCTATCCGGATCTCAGCCCTGACTTCAATATTGTAAACGGATTCCCCATCCTCTTCGAACCTGACGATGAGTCCCCGTGTAAAGCCGGCTGTTTCCGTAAGCAGATCGGCATATATCGTCGGAACCCATAAAGCAGCTGCATTCTCACACTTATCCCCATATGCCGCCCTGCAGATGACTCCTGTTTGGGAGAGGGCAGCTACGGTTCTTGCCACACTTAAAGTTATGTTCAGCTGCAGTAAAAGGAGTAAAAAACACTGCCATACCATCCATATAAAGAAAAAGAACAAAGGAAAAGCAACAGCGGTCTCAACCGTTACGGAAGCCGCCGTACTGCCGCATCCTCCGCTGTCCGTTCTTAAGTTGTTGATAGTTTTTTTAATCATTTATCTTTAGTCCCGGGAGAAACTTTGATACTAAGAACAGACAGCGGAAAATGCGGCATTTAATAAGAGATCTCCTTTTCCGTTGACAATACATATGCCTGCGGGACGAAAAATCCCGTTTTAAATCTTTGCTCTGCCGTGACGGATGCGGAGAAAGCCACGAAGGTCACAGCATTTTTGATCCTGAAAGAATCCCTGTATTTTAATCGCAGATTCTCCTGGATCAGGTCGGCGATGCGGAGTTCCTTCTTTTCAAGGCCCTCAAAAAAAGACAGGAGGGTAATGTAGGTCAAATAATCGATGCCCGGCGCATAAACGCCTATGGTTTCCGCCTTTTCCTTAACCCGACTTCCGGTCATTGTGAGGATCTCCGAAATTTGGATCCTTCCGGCAGGATAAAACACCGGCACTTTTCGCCCCATCAGGAGGGCGCTCACTTCCACAAGCGCTTCTTCCATGGCCCAAACCGTCAGGATCGCGTACTTGACCACGTAGAGAAGGGCAGGTATCCCGGTGATCCCCGTTACGGAGGCAGCCAAAACCGTGGCCTCTCCCGTTCTCTCCCCGTCTGCCAAAAGGGATGCGAAGGTGAACACCGTGCGAAAAGCCGCCAGTTTAAGGGCTGCTGACGCAAGATTGAGGGCATCGCTTTCTTTTCCGGAAAGTACATATTCCCGCTCATACTCCAGCATGGTGTCCTTCCCGGGATCTGTAAGATCCGAAAAATGATTGGCCATCCACACTTCGGTCATAAGGTCAAAACCGAGTTCTTCCCCCGCCTGCTTCAACGTTTCCGCCGGGTCGCAGTTTTCAAGGAAGTCCGACATCTTGGAAAATGCCTCAAAAATATCCTCTTCCTTTTCGCCCCATTCTCCTCCGGAAGGCAAGTCCTGTCCGTTTAATTTTTTATCAGACACCTCCGTGACTCCCAGATACTTAAGAAGTCCTCCCGCCATAGCTTCTTTCAGGGTATTTTTCACATTTTTCCCCGTATCATCCCCGGCTTTTATCCCTCCGTAATTAAACTTTAGATGATCGTAGTTCATTTCCCCAAGCCAATCTTCCGCATTTCTTATAGCCTTTTCCATGGATACCGTGTCATGCGAGTCGATCTGAGGAAGCGCTGCTTTACTTAAAAACAGCATATCTTCGCCCAAGTTCTGCAGCATCTTATCCGTGTCATACCCCGATTTTTCCAGAGTCACATAGGCCTTAAGATTCACCGTATCTTCAAGAAGCCCTTCCAGCACTTCTCCCGGAAGCCCTTCGGTTTCTTCCAAAAAGCCGGCATATCCATCCGCGACCGCCTTGGCCGCTTCCTGCTTTACTTTAAGCAAAGCCAGACATTTCATAGCTTCCTTCGAATTATCTCTTGCCCGACTTATCACCCGGCTCACTGTCCCGTAAAGATCGGCCGATGCTCTGACCGTTTTTTCCTTTTCGGCATATAATCCGTCCAGGATCTCCTCATTATCCGGGACAGCTTCCTCTAATAACTTTTGTATCCCGCATTTTTCTTCCATATCCATCTTTATAAGTTCAAGATGTTCCAGAAGTTGATCCCGGGTGTTTTCCTTTACTTTTAACCATTCCTTACAGTCTGTAAGCGAAATTAACGAAGGATCAGGAGTTTCCTTTGCTTCTACTGATCCCGGCTCCTCGTCCGCTTTTGAAGCTTCTATTTCCTTGATCGCAGACTTTAGCTCCTTAATTTCATTTCTCAGGACCTTAAGTGCCTCTTCCGTCTCCACTTTTTCCGTGCTTAACTCGAGTATCTCCCGGTCCAGGGTCTCAAGTTCATCCTTAAGTATATTGATATATTTTTCCTGAGATGCGATGCGGTCGTTTTGTTTATCAATGTCTGACATCAGACTATAAAAACGGTCTGTCAGATCCGTGACACAGATGATACCCGGCCTGACGGCAGAATATATGCGCGGATTACCGTAAGTAGATCTCATATAGGCTTCATCCTTAAGGCCCAGCTGTTTAAGGAAACTCTCCGCCGCCTTAGGTTCACCCTCTTCCAAAAGAAAAAGGCCTGTGTCCGTGGTGAGCACTCCGTCTATCAAGGTCATAAGATTAAGTACCTCTTTGGTCACCGCCGCCGCTGCTTCCATGGCTTCCGCCTGCTTATCGTAGACCTCTTTCAGCACACCGGCTGACTTAAACATCTCGTTTTCGGTAAAAACATCCAGGATCAGTTCCGCTCCCTCAAACATGGCTTCTTCCTTTATCTGCGCCCTTAATCCGGACATTTCGTCCGTAAGAAGTGTTTTTGTCTCCCTGATCTTAAGAGACGCACCGTTTCCGGGCAAAAGCCCGCCTTCGGAAGTATCATAAAAACAGGTCAGATATCTGTTCATCTCCTTTTCCAGAGAGGAAACGGAATACTCTTTCTTTCCGAACCCCCCATCCACAGCCAAAAGACCGTATTCCTTAAAAAGAGGATAGTAGTAACCTCCCAGGGCAGAATTTCCGGCCATTTCCGTGATCATCCCGAGCATGGCTTCCGACGCCTTGATCCTTGCACCTTCCAGCGTTGTAAAAATGAAGGATGCAAGAAAGATAAGTAAAAAGCTTAAAAATACAGTGATACTTCCCTCACAGGTTCTGTTTAAGGGGGTTCTTCCGTGGGTTCTTCTTTTTTTTGTTTTTCTCTGCCTAATTAATGATCTTTGTCGCATTCGTGTTTATCTTAGAAAAAATATCGTTTATCAGAGACGTGAGCTGCTCTTTAAAGATCAAAACGAGGGCTATGAGGACCACCAGTATGAGGATAATTTCTATCACGCCCACAGCAGCTACTTCCATTCTTTTTTTCATATACTACCTTCCTTTTAATTGCTGAATAAAATAACTTTGTTTTCAGAACGATATAAACGCAGGTACCAGAAGGATCGCAAAAACTATGATAAGAAATCCCATCATGGGCATCAAAAGCCCTGTTCCGGCCTGCTCTCCCCTGATCTTTATTTTTTCCCGTTCTTCTGCCACCACCTCACGGATCTCTGCGTTTAAGAGTTCCGGCAGCTCCGATACTCCCTTGGTAACGGACTGGGACAAAATGGCCGCGATCCGCTGATATCTCGTAGTCTCCATTCTTTCTCCGAATCTTTCATAGGCCGTGCTTTCCGTACATCCTCCGGTAAATTCCCGGGTAGTCACTGCCATATTCTCATATAACATCCCCTTTGCCCCGGCTTTCACATGGTCTTCCGTCATCTTCTTCCAGGCGGATCTTAAAGGAAGCCCCGCTGCCAAAAGGATCGAAAGTTCCGACAAAAACTCCTTGCAATCCCTTTCCGCATCATCCTTGCGTTTTTTCTTTTTTTCATTCAGGGAACTGAAAAAATTACTGAAGACAGCAAGGAATAGGACCACCGATATAAATATTCCGATCACGGACTTAGATATCTCCTTTTCTTCCTTTAAAAACACCTCTCCGCCCTCCACATTTTTCGGCAGATAAAATTCCTTTTCGTAAAGAGTCGACTGTTCATATGCCTGTATGGTCTTCATTTGGTTTCTCACCAAAGCCTCTGCTTCGTCATAAATGCGCGGCAGGACGATCACATGCCTTTCGTAGAGCCTAAACTCGTTTCCGTAGAGCACTCTGGCGGCAATGGTGACCGGAAGGCTTTCTTCTATGTCCGAATTCAGAACATCGCCTTTCCCGGTCACTGTCCCGGGATCAGAGGAACTCCAGGCCAAAAGTACCGGAAGGTCCTCCAATCCTTCAGGGAAATAAAGATCTCCGGAAACCTTATCAAAGGAGGGGTTACTCCCCAAAACCAGGCTGTCCAGGCGCTTTGCCACCTCTTCCTGCATTTTGTCGATCTCTTCATCAGTCATAGCCACGGGATTTATCCGCAATGTTTCCTCACGTTCGCCAAAGGGATTTTTGAGGATGATCGGAAGATAGATCCCGGCACCGTTCACGTCCTCCCTCTGAAAAACATTGGTTTCAGCCCCGGATCTGTCTACCGCCGCTTTTTTATCCGCCAATGTAAACAAAAACGGGATCAAGATCAGCAGGGGGATCGATCTCAAAAGCCGCTTACCAAGGGCCATGCTCAAGATCCGCCCCACTTCCTCCTTTGTTTTTCCGGGGTAAAGGGACATCCAGGCATATATTTTCCCGTCGGGTATCAGTTTTCTTAAGATCTTCATAAGCGTAACGTCCTTTTGATCACAAACCTTCCGTAGCAAAAGCAAAGTGCACAACCGGCGAGTATCCCTGTCATAAAAGTTATTCCGAAGGAGCTGTGATAAAGGGGTGCGCTCATTTCCGGAGCCAGCATTTTAAGATAAAGAAGGATCCCGTAGGGAATCGCGCTCATTATTGTAAATTCACCCTTTTTTGCTGCTATGACCACGTTAAGGTCCCTTCTTAGATTAATGCTGTCGTTAAGGCCTGAAACCGTGCTGCGGATAACCTTGTTAAGATTCCCGCCGGTTCTTTTAAGGATCCTGAAAAGGCCTGCAAATTCCTTTATCCTGTCAACTCCCGCAGTTTCCGCAAACTCTGTGAAAGCCTGCTCCATAGTGGCTCCCGTGGACAGCTTACCCGCCATTTTTCCAAACTCCACCGTTATCTCAGCCTTTTTCCCGTACAGGCTTTCAAGGCCTTTAGCCGTATCTTTAAGGCTGTGCTCCGGAGAATATCCCGCGTCCAGGCTGTTTCTTAAGAGCTGAAGAGCATCCTTAAATTGTATGTCCAGCTTTTCCTTAAGATCTGCCTTTCTTTTATTTTCAAAACCGGCGATAAAAAACGGGATAACCGGGATAAGCAGGATGGAAACAGGTTCCAGATCGTAGAACAGCCAGGATGTTATGAAGACAAAGGCGCCTCCGAAGATCAGCCCCTGCAACACGGCTTTTACATTTTTTATTTTATGCATCTGCCCACTCGATCCCGGCCTTTTTAAGTTTCCATCCACAGACAAAGCTGTTTCCCGTCCTCAACAGACGGCCCGACACCTTGTCGCTTTCCTGTTTCGGATTTTCTTTAAATACAAAGAGAGGATTAAGTTCGATCTCTCCGTCGCTGACTCCCAGGACCTCCGAGATCTCCAGCACCCTCCTGGTACCGTCTCTTAATCTGCCCAAATGTATCATCAGATCTATGGACGAGGCTATCTGCTTTCTCACAGCATTTAAAGGTATCTCCGTTCCCATCAGGATCATGGTCTCCAGCCTGTCCAGCATGTCGGGCACGGAATTTCCGTGGCCTGTGGAAAGAGAGCCGTCATGTCCGGTAGCCATGGCCTGAAGCATATCTATCGCCTCCGGACCTCGCACTTCCCCTACGATTATTCTTGTCGGGCGCATTCTGAGGGCCGTGCGGATCAAGTCCCGTATTAAGATTTCTTTGCATTCACCTGAGTTTTTGTTTCTGACTTCAAGACGTACCAGATTTTTGATGTTGCTGATCTTAAGCTCAGCGGAATCTTCGATGGTGATTATCCTTTCATCTTCAGGTATGCAGGATGAAAGGGCATTCAGAAAAGTGGTCTTTCCGGAACCTGTACCTCCGGATATGAATATATTGTAGCCGGCCTTTACCACGAGTTTCAGGAAATCCACCGCTTCTTTGGAAATGCTGTTGCCTTCCATTAGTTTTTCCAAAGTGTAGGGCTCCTTTGAAAATTTTCTTATGGTGACCACAGGGCCATCCAGTGAAACCGGAGGCAGAACTATGTTTACTCTCGAGCCGTCGGGAAGACGGGCATCCGCAATGGGATCAGCCTCGTTCACGGTTCTGTTGGCTCCTGAAACTATCTGCTGGATAATGTCTTCCAGCCTTTCCTCCGAGTCAAATCTATACCCGGATTCAGTGATCTTTCCATGTTTCTCCGTAAATATCTCATTCGGCCCGTTGATCATGATCTCCGTTACCTCCTCGTCTGCCAATAAAGGCTCCAGCACATCAAAGCCCCTGATGGAACTGAAAACCGCGCTCTGCAGCTCCTCTCTCACTTCCAGCGGCATGAAATTCCTTACCGCTTCATTATTTATACATTTGTGTATTTCCCCGTTTAAAGCTTCATCCGAGATGTTTTCCGAATAATCAAAACTTTTAAGCACCTTTTCCCGAATGATCTTTTTTATTTCACTGTCCATTTATCCCCCTGTTATCGATCAGGCCACAGCCTTATCAGCTCATTCCCGCACTACTCTTGATTTAGCGCTTATCAGCTGCTTCCTGCCGTACTCCATCTGTCTAAGGAATTCCTCCGGTCCCGTATCTCCTTCACAGGCCGATACCAGGCGCACTTCATCGCTTAATTCCATAAGCCTTTCCACAGCATCCGAAATAAAGGAGCATTCAAAGATCACGCTAGCGAAATCCCCTTCCGTTTTACAAAGCCGGATCAGCTCATTCATTTCCTCCGGTGTAAACTGCCAAAGATCCGTGTAAAAGTCGGTTCCTCCAAACACATACACTCCACGGATGCATTCCATCCTCTGCAATATCCTCCCGATCCCCGCCCGATTCCTTCTTGCGGCAAACAAAAGTTCACTTAAGGAAACCCCTTCCTCTTTTTTTCCTCTCTCTCCGAAAGGATCCCAGCAAATGAGCAGGGTCTTTCCTTCCGCAGCCATATTTTCCGCAATCGACAGTGCATATGCTTTCGCGGCCATATTGGATGAAGGAGAAAATACGGTTATCAGGTCATTTTTCGTGAAAGTCACGGTCTGTGTGGGAAGCAGTTTCTGCAAAAGCACCGGAGCACGCATGAATTTGTAAAATGATTTTCCCGTCTCGTCGGTTTCGGCAGTTTCCTTTTCTTCGCACAGAAAACAGACCCGTGTTTTATTTTTGTAAGTTGATAGGTGGATGGGATTGTCTGTCAGAAGAATTGACAGTTCGCCGGATTTCAAGAATTCATTAATTTCGGAATTGTCGTTAAAACTAAGTCCCCCGTAGCCGATCTCCCGGTGGGAATTTATATACGAGGCAAGTCTTGCCCCATATTCCCCGGGGGAGGAAAAGATTCCAATCAGTGCCTCCATGTAACCCCCTAAATATTTCGGATGAGACAATCATAAAGCCACAAAAGCCTTTTGTCAACGGCGTTTCGGCAGGTTTTGCTTTTTCGGCGATGTGCACTAAAAATGACCGTGTTTTTGTACTGAATGCACAATGAAACACGGTCATGGCTTCTCAAAAGTTCTGATTTGTTTATACTTTGTTTATAATTAGTCCTCAGCGGCCAGTTTTCTTCCCATGAGAACGCCCATGGAAGATGCCATCATGAGACCTCTGGTCCAACCGCTGGAGTCACCCAGGCAATAAAGTCCCTTAACGTTGGTGGTAAGGTCGGGCTCCATCTTAACCTTGTTGGAGTAGAACTTAAGTTCCGGGCTGTAAAGCAAGGTCTCGGTAGAAGCAAAGCCGGGCACTACCTCGTCCATGGCCTGAATGAAGTTAATGATATTGGTCATGGCGCGATAGGGCATAGCCGCCGTAATATCGCCTGCAACCGCATCGGGCAGTGTGGGACGAACGTTGGAGAACGAAAGTTCCTTTTCCCAGGTGCGCTTACCGTCAAGGATATCGCCGAATCTCTGTACCAGGATCTGTCCGTTCGCCAGCATATTGGTGAGCTCACCCACCTTCTGAGCATACTCGATGGGCTTGTTGAAAGGCACCGAGAAATTGTGGGAGCAAAGGATGGACAGATTGGTGTTCTGGGACTTAAGCTCCTTATAGGAATGACCGTTAACCACAGCCAGGTTGTTGTCGTAGTTCTCCTGGCTTACGAAACCGCCTGGATTCTGGCAGAAAGTGCGGACCTTATTCTTAAAAGGAAGGGGATAGCCCACCAGCTTTGATTCATAGAGAACGTCGTTAACTTCCTCCATGATCTCGTTCCTGACCTCGACTCTTACACCGATGTCAACGGTTCCGGGCTTATGTGCGATGTCATACTTGGCGCACAGCTTCTCAAGCCACTCAGCGCCTCTTCTTCCTGTTGCTATTACCACGTTGTTTGCCTTGTAAACCTTGCGTCCGTCGCCTTCTTCAAGTCTGACGCCTTTAACCACGCCGTCTTCAATGATAAGATCCTCGCAGGATTTATTGAAGATCATGTCAACGCCGTGATCCTGAAGATAATGCTCGATATCGGTATAGAGCTGCTGGGCTTTTTCCGTTCCCAGATGGCGGATAGGACAATCCACCAGCTTAAGGCCTGCCTTTATTGCTCTTCTTCTGATCTCCTTCACCTTATCCGGATTGCTAACGCCTTCCACATGCTTGTCAGCGCCGAAATCCAGATAAATGGAATCTGTATAATCGATAAGATCCTGAGCCTCCTTGGCTCCTATAAGAGTGGGGAAATCACCGCCCACTTCATATGACAAAGAAAGCTTACCGTCGGAAAACGCACCTGCTCCGGAAAATCCGGTGGTAATGTTGCAGGGCTTACAATTGATGCAATGTCCGATCTTGGCCTTGGGGCAGCTTCTCTTCTCGATGGGATGTCCCTTCTCTATCATAAGTATCTTCTTGGAGCTGCCGCTCTTGATCATCTCGTAGGCAGTGAATATGCCCGCAGGACCCGCTCCGACAATGATAACGTCATAATTCATAAAATACCGTCCTCCTGATATATAATGAGTAACCCTTAAATCTTCTATAAGCATGGTTGATCCAACACTTAATTATAACTTATTATCGTAAAAAAGTAAAGAATCACAGGAAAATGACACCCGGGGACGGGGTTAGAGGTTCACTTTTTGAGCCTTTGGGGACGGGGTTGGTGGTTCACTTTTTGACCCTTTGGGGACGGGGTTGGTGGTTCACTTTTTGAGCCTTTGGGGACGGGGTTAG
>JAEEGK010020391.1_pt1 | contig 14107 bp, 6 predicted proteins | sample 8958771 | NCBI WGS metagenome assembly JAEEGK01 (sample SAMN16246547, study PRJNA631951) | gut metagenome | biome: gut microbiome; feature: rumen; material: SC-attached | host: Bos | place: Iran: Karaj | collected 2018-10
TGTATTTTTAAAATCAAATTCCGTGTTTTTAAAAAAAATTACATTATTTCTCTTAAATTTATTTATACTATCTCTTTTAACTGCATTTGTTTTAATATTATTTATATTATTATTATTATTTATAAGAGAATTTTGATTTTTTAAAACATTTAAAAATTCTTTTCTTTTTAGTAAAAAATTTTTTTTTGAATTTAATTTAATTAATTCAAAATCATAATCATCTTTAGATTTTTTAACTTCTTTTTTAGTTTTATCAAGAATTTCATTTAATTCATTAATTTGTTTATTATTTTCTCTTTCAATTTCATCATTTATTTTTTTAATTTTTAAATTTTGATGTTTTACAATATTAATATTATTTTTAATAGATTTTTCTAATTTTTGAAAATTATTTTTTTCTTCTTTAGTTTCATTAACAATATTTTTAATTTCAACATTCAATTTCGAAATTTCTTTAATAATATTATTATTTTCATTTAAAATATTATTTAATTCATCATCTTCTTTATTTCTTAAATTTTTATAATTAATAATATCCTGTTCAATTTTATTATTTAAATAATCATGAGTATTTTTTTCTTCTATTATTTTTTTATTAATATAATTTACTTGTTCATCATTAATTTTATTTAAAGCAATTTGTTTATTTAAATACGGAATTAAATAATTTTTATTTTTATTATTATTTTTTATTTTCTCTTCTATTAATTCAATTATTCTTAAATCAATTTTATTACATTTTAAATTTATTTGCTTTAAATTTTTATTTTCATCTAATATTTTTAATACTAAATTTCCAATATTATTTTCTAATTGATTTCCATATAAATTTAATTTAATTAAACTTTTATTATCTTTTAAATTTGAAATAAATTTTTTTCCTGTTTCGCTTGAAATATTATTACATTTAAAAATAAATTTTTTTATAGTTTCGTTAAATCTAAATAAATTTTCAAAAGTTTTAAATCCTTCGTCACTAATTCCATTTTCACTTAAATCTATTTTAATTATTGTTTTATTATGAGATAAACATTCGCCTATTATTGAACCACATTTATCATTCAATTGACAAAAAGACATATTTAATTTTGTAACATTTAATAAATTAAATATTGATTTTATTATGATAAAATTTTCGTTTGATAATTTATTACCGGAAATGTTTAAAATTTTTAAATTTGAAATGTAACGAAAATTTAAGATTAAATTATAAAGACCTTTATATTCAAAATTACAATAGCTTAAATTTAATTTTTTTAATTTGTTAAAATGTTCTAATGCATTTGTTAGTTTTATTATTCCATCATTTCCTAAATTATTATAACTTAAATCAAGAAAATATAAACGATTTGTTTTAATATAATTACTTAATATTTTCATTCCTTCAGAAGTAATTTCATTATTACTCAAACTTAAATATTTTAAAGTATAATTTCCATTTAATCCTTTTATTATATATTCCAATCCCTTATTTTTTAATAAATTACTAGAAAAATTGATTTTTTCTAATATTTTATTTTGTTTCAACAGAACTTCAATATTATCTATTCCTTTTTCTGTAATATGATTGCTATTAATTCTATTTTTATTTGTTCCTAAATAAATATTAATAATACTTTGTTGTTCAATTAAATCGTTTATAAATTGTTTTCCTCCTTCATGAGTTATATTATTAGAAGAAACATCAACACTTACTAAAGAAATAGATTTTTTAATAGCTTTTGATAATAAAATTAAACCTTTATCATTAATATTATTTTTAGCTAAATTTAAAACGCAAATTTTTTCAAAATCTAAAAATATTTGAAGCAAAATTTTAATAGAATTTAAACCTAAATTACAATTACTCAAATCAACTTTTCTATTAAAACATTTTAATTGACAAAATTGATTAAATTTATTAATATTTTCTTCATTTATTTTAATACCTAAATCTTTATATTTCGCTTTGAATAATAATTTTATTTCTTCATTATTAAAAACTGGAACTGAAGGTGAATTATTTTCATTGCATGATAAGTGTTTACAATATAAAGCAATTGAAGAAGAATTTTGATGTAATTTAGGTGTATAAGTTTTAATTAAATTATTATTTTTATTTCCATATAAAATATTATATTTATAATATAATTGTTCAGTGTTGCGAGATAATTTTATTTTTTCATTATATTCATATGTTCCTTTTGTAAATAAAGGTTTTATAGATTTTATTTTGTTTTTTATATCTGTTTTATTAAAATTAAAAGGATTTGAATTTATTATTGTTTTTATTGTGTTTATGTTTGAATGAGAATAGTTTTTTTTAATTTTTTTAAATGGAACGACTGTTTGAAAAATTGAAAGCGAAGATTTGTTATTTATATTATAATTATTTAAATCCGAAATTGTTGTTGATATTTGCGTATTTAAATTTTTTAATTTATTTTTAAAGTTTCTTATAAAACTATGATTTTTAATTTGTGGATTTTCTTTTAAATTTATTAAATTACTTAAAGAAAAAGATTTTTTTTTCAATAATTTTTTCTTTGAAATATTATTATTAATTATATTCATACAAATTTATAATAAATAATAAAATTTAAATTAAAAATTAAATAAAAAAAAAGATTAAATTATTTATTTCAAGAAGCAATTTTTTTCAAACTTAAAAATCCTTTAACTCTATTGCTTCCTGAATAAGAAATAGTTACCCTACTTTTATCTTCTAAATTTAAATAATCACAAAGAGTCATTCCAGTTCGACAATCTATTAAATCTAAATTATTATTATTATAACTCATATTAAAATCATCACTTGAAATCATATCATTTTTAATCACATATGCATTGCTATTAATTTGACTAAGCACCATTTCGCCATTAATTAATACTTGAATAGTAGGTTTATCTTTAGTAAAAAACCCACAATTAATCATATAAATTCCTTTATTGTTAACTAATATAGATATACTATCTTTTTCCCATATAAAATTTTCAGGATTTGTGTTAATATATTGAACCTCCCAAGGAACTGCATATCCGTTTTTTAAATCGCCTGAATTCCATAACCATTTTCCTAATGTATTTTCTTGAATTAAAGCCATATTAATTCCGTTTTGATTGTCCATTGCACTATTATAATCATCTATGTTTGGTTTGTTGTCTAATTCATCATGAATATTATTTAATGCTTTGTTTATGTCATCTATTTCTGCTTTGTTTTTTAAATAACCTATCATTTCGTTTATATTTGCTTTTAACATTAATTCATTTTTTATATCATTTAATGTATTGTTTGTGTTATTTACAAAATTATCGAATTTTGAATAATCTATTTTATTTATATAATCATTTGACATTTTTTCGAAATTTAATTTCATATTTTCAAATTCTGTTCTATTTAATTTTCTATCTAATTCGACTTTTATTGTATTTATATCTGCTTTATTATTTAATAGCGAATTTATTTCATTAATATTCGCTTTTTTATCTAAACAAATTTTTATGTCATTATCAAAATTTTTAATATATTCACACATATAATTTTGACTATCAATAATTTTATTATTAACATTATTTTCTATTGTTTTATACATATTATTTAATTCATCATAAGAAATATTTTTATTATTATTATTATTATTATCGTTATTATTTAAATTTTCAAAACGTTTATTTATATATTCTAAATCTTTATGTGATAAAGTATTAGAATTAATATCATTATTTAATTTCATTATTTGTTCGGTTATTTTATTGATTTTATCATTAAACATATTAATTAAATTATTTGTTTCATTATTATTATTTGTTAAATTATTAAATAATTCTTTATTTCTTTTTTCAATATTATTTAAATTATCTGTAATATTATTCATATTATTAAAAAGTTTTTTAATATCATTTTCGCAATTATTAATATTTCTATTAATATTAAGATTATCTTTATTATTATTCATAAAATTTTCTATTTCTTTATAATCTACTTTATTGCTAGTTAAATTATTAATCATTTGATTTATGCTATTGAATTGTTTTTTTACATTATCAATAAATCTATCTAAATCATTATCAAATTCATTTAATCTTTTATTAACATTATTTAAATTGTTATTCACATTATCAAAATCACTTTTATTTCCTTTTTTATGTAAAGCATTAATAACATTTTCTTTATTTGCTTTTGTGCTAACAACATCACTAAATTCTTTTTTAGTCACAAAATTTTTACTCAAATCTTCGATTAAATTTATTTTAATGTCCCCATTTGAAAGATACATTTTAATATCATCTAAAGAAGGTCTATTACTCATTAATTCATTTACATCATTTCTATTTGCTTTTTCATCTAATAAAATTTGAATGTCATCTAAAGTAGGTCGATTTTCAATATTTTGAGCAACTTCGCTAAAAGTTCGCATAATATCTGCAATGTTTGCTTTTATATTTAATGATGAATTTAGTTCATTTTTTGTTGCTTTTACTCTATCGAGTTTGTCTATTTTATTATTGTTATGTAAAATCATTGAATATAAATATTTTAAACATTGTCTGGTTGATTCAACTGGATTGTTTGTCCATTCTGTTGGGTTATTTAATAAAGTTTCGAATTGAAGTGAATTGTTATCATTAATATTTGTTCCTTGACTTGATTGAACAGAAGAATTATTTGACATTTATTTAATTATTTTTTTTTGTATTTTTATTTAAAATTTATTTAAATTATTTTTAAATTTATTATTATAATAATTATAATAATAAAAATAAAATGATTGAAAGTAATATTATAAATTGGATTGATTTAGGTGATGCAATGCAAAATTTAGATGTTTATAGTAAAAAAAAATTAGTGAAATTTTTTAATTTAATAAGAATTTTATTGAATTATAAATCATTTTCGATTTTTTTTTATGCGATTTTACAATTTTTTTTCTTTTTACAAATAATGTTCATAACAATAATTAATATCGATAAAGAAGATGATCATATAATAAGCGTTTTAAGATATATAAGAAAAATTATATTCTTACAATACATAGTAAAAAATTCAAGTAGGTATAAAATAGCAGTAATAGCAATTTCTATTTTAACATTATTAATAATAATATGTTTAATTTATATAATAATTAGTATTAAAATTGGAAGATTTTATATGAAAATTCCAATTTATTTTATAAATTTAATTTTCATTATTTTAATTTTTTATTTAATTGGTCCTATTGTTCAAGTATGTTTAATGTGTATTGATTGTACGGATAATATTCATGAATATTTAAAATTAAAATGTTTTAGTGATTCGACTCATTTATTTTATTCGATTTTAAGTTTTTTTAATCTTTTATTTTATCTTATATTAACAATAATATTAGGAATATATTACAATGAAATAGGAAGCATTAATGAAAATAAAATAACAAGTAGAGTAAATTGTAATTATGAAATGTATATGTCAATTTCGAAAATAATAATGTTTGTTTTAGGATACATAATTGAATTTTTAACTACAAATAAAAAAATTTATAGAGTTATTTTAGAAGGTTATGTTTTTTTAAATTCATGTATATTTTCAGTTTATATTTACAGAGATGTTTTATTTTATGACACTAAAATGAACTATGTAAATCAAATAGGGTGGGTTTATGTTGCTTGGTTTAGTTTTGTTATAATAATGAAAACGTTATTAGAAATTACAGATACAACTATTTTTCATATTGTTGGTTGGATTATTTTAGGATTTACTATTTATTTTTTATATAATTATAGGCAGGAATTTTTAATTACTGATTGTAATATTTTCGAAAGCAAATCATTAAAAGAAATTGAGTTATATAACAAAACATTATTAACATTAATGAATCAAAGAAGTGTGAAGAGCAAAACTATTTTAATAGGAATAATAAAAAAATTTGAAGATATGATTAAAAATTCTCCTGAATTGTATGAAAAATATACGAAATTATGTAATAACGAACATTTAAAGAAAAAATTTAATAATAATTCAGCATTACCGATTTTAAGTATAATTTATATAATTTATGACCATCATTTAGATAAATCTTATTTAAAAAACGACATTGTTTTAAATATGTGTTATTTTTTAATGAATAAATTAAAAAATCCAACTTTTTCTATTTCATTATGTTCGAAATTAAAAGTTTCTTCTCACAAACATTTATATTTAAAATACATTTTAATGGAAGAAATAAAAGAATATTTAGTAAATAAACTAAGCAAATCTAATAATAAAGAAAGTATTAAACATGTTCAAATCGGAAGTGTAATTTTATATAATATTTATATTGATTTATTTAAAATTAAAATTTACGACGCTGCTTGTAATCAAATTGATTATTTTGATATATTAAAAAATAATGTAAGCACACCAAAAACAACAGAAAATTTTTTAAAAATTGGAGAAGATATTTTAAAATTAAGAAAAGAAATATTAAAACTTTGGGAAAAAATCGTTGAATTAAATCCTTTTTCAGATGAAAGCGAAAAAGATTATATGTTATATTTAGAAACAATTTTACAAGATGAAGTTCTAGCACGAACAGAAAGTAAAAAATATTCAACATTAAAAACAAATAAACTTTCAGAAAGAAATAACATATATCATTCAATGTTTATTCAAGAATTAAGTTCTATATTATTAATAGATGGTTTCAGTTCAAACGGAAAAATTTTATACACAACACCGAATTTTCCAACATTATTTGCTTTTTCAGGAAAAGAAATATTAAACATGACCGTCGATGATTTATTACCAAACGTAATTCACACATTTCACAAAGATTTAATCGACGACGCTATAAAATTCACAAACGTAAATTACAAATTCAAAACTCAAAGAGATATGTTATTAAAAGGCAAAAACGGAGGTATATTTAACATAAAACTTTTTGTAAAATGTGTCCCTAATCTTTCTTATGGTTTAATATACACAGCATTTATAACAAAAATTCAGGATCATAATTTCATATTAATTTTAGACAAAGATTTTAAAATAAACGGTTTTACTGAAATGGTTAGTTCAGGCACCTCATTTACAATGAATAATAATTATGGATTAACTCAAGGTTTGTATGGTCATCACATTGCAATAATAATTCCTGAAATTTTATTGCAAATGGAATTTAAAGATGGAAAATTTATTATTCCGAAAAGCGACATTGATTTAAAAGGGAATTTGTATCCAGTCAGTGCGTGGAAAGAATTAGATAGCAAGGTTGAAAGTGTTTTGGATAAAATTAAACAAAATGGTAATATTAATATTGATGATGAAGAAAAAAATACTATTCAAGAATATGATGATTTATTAAAAGATATTAATCAAAAATATCAAAAGGCTTTTAGTGTTTTTTATAAAATTGTTACGAAATCTTTTCTTGATGAAAAATATTGCTATCATAGAATTTATATTACGAATGATTTGATTGGGTTGAATGAAAATTCGAAAAGTTTTCCCACGCAAGTTATTTCTTCTGGTAAACAAGATTTGAAAAAAACTGATTTGAAATTATCAACTTATCCTGAAAATGTTAATAACAATGAAGAAGATGAAAATTCAGGAAGACAAATTAAATTAAAAATCGCAAGTGACGATAATAAAAACGCTTTAGATGAAAAAAAAGATGATGAAAAAAAAGATGAAAATCAAAATGAAAAAGAAAATCAAAATAATAATCAAAATAATAATAATAATAATTTAAATAACAATGAATTTATTAGTAAACCAAGTTCTGCGCCATCAAGTGTTTTAACAAAAAGTAGCATTGATTCAGCAGGATTTAATAAATTAAAAAATGGAATTTTAGAAAAAAAAGAAATTAGTAATATAAAAATAATGAAATATTTATGTTTCGTTTTTGGTTTATTCACAATAGGTTTCATAATTATTAATAATTTACGAGTAAAAAAAAATTTCGAAGATTTATGTGAATATTTATCTCAAAATCTTTATTTCAATCACAGTAAAATTTCAGTTTCTTGTGTTTATTTAAGTACATTAAATTTAAAATGGGTGAAAGATAATTCAGATTTAGAAAACAATTGTAACATTTATGATTCATGTAGTTCATTTTATTCATATTTATTAAGCACATGTATTTTAGATATAAAAACCGAAAAAGAAAACGCAAGTTATTTTTATGAAGATTTTAAAAACATTTTAGGTCAAACAAAAGAAATTCATTTAATTTTATTTAATTTATCAACAACTGATGATTTAACAATTGATGTTGATAATTTATTAAATTTATTAATAAGCAATGGATTAAAATTAAATGCTAATTTAGAATTATATTACGCAAGAAACGCTGAAAGAAATTATAATATTTATGACGCAAATAGTCAAAATATTTTAGTTCAAGGTTTAGATTATGTTAATAACAAAAACATCGAAGGTTTTGGAGAAAAAACGAAAAAAGATAAAATTAATAAAAAATTCGGAATGATTCCAATTGAATTAATATGTGTTTTAATAATATTTATTATTTTAACATTAATTTATGGATTTTTAATATTTAAATTAAATGACATGGAAAAATTTTTTTTAGAACGATTAATTTCATTTAAAAGTCAAAATTTTGAGAATTATTTAAAACGTTTGGAAGAACTTAAAAAGAAATTAAGAAATGACAATGGAGATGAAGATGAAAAAGCAAACGGTGAATTAGATATGGGTGAATTAGGTAGTAAAAAAGGAAGTAAAAAAGATGATGAAGAAGAAAAAGATAAAAAGAAAAAAAAAGAAGAAAAAGATGAAAAAGATAATAAAAAAAAATTAAAAAAAAGAAATGGAGCAAAACAAAATAAAATTCAACAACAAAGAAATAAAAAGAAAAAAATCATGGCTAAATTTTTTTTTAAATGGAATTTATTATTTACATTAAAAGTTTTATGTGTTTTATTAATATCAGTAACATATTATTTAGTAATAATGTTAATTCAATCAAATAAAAAAAAAGATTATTTATCATTTGATACAACAACAAATTCAATAGAAGGTTTGTATAGAGATTCTTTTGATATTTTTTTATTATTTAAAACTGAATTAGCAGCATATGAAAGTTTAGAATCTTCTAAAAAAAATGCTAAAAAAACAGTTGAAAGTGGAAAAAATGCAACAATTTCTTTATCAGATGGAACAAATGTAACATGCTCAGATATTGATTGTATAAATAATATAAAAAATTATGAAATGAATATTCCAACTAGTAGTGAAATAATTACACCAAAATTAGGAAATTTATTAATGCCTTTAGTAAATGATTTAAGTGGAGACAGTGCAAATACATTAAATAATTTATATAATTCTGATGCATGTGCTGTTTTATTTGAAAAAAATTCAACAAATTATACTACTTGTAGTGAATTTTGGTCTTCGATTCTTGTGAAAGGAATGGAACAATCAATTACTCAAATGAGTGTTGTTATTAATACTGTTATAGATGAATTAAATAGTTTAAAAGAAGGTTCAAAAGTTTTTGAAGATATTATTGAAAAAGGAAGTAGTTTTGCTAATTATGAAGTTTTTGTTGAATATTATTTATTTTTAGCTTATATGAAAACTGTGGATATTTTTGATGATTTCAGAGATGATAAATTAAAAAATACAAAAAATACATTTAATACTATTTTAATTTGTTATATTGTTGGTGCAATATTATTATTTTTCGTTTTACTTTATTTTGTTTATAGTAGTAAATCTGTTTTTAATTCTTTTTTGAATTTTATTGGAATTTTACCTGTAAAATATTTAACTGAAGATGATAGTTTATTTAAAGATATTCTTAAATTAGAACAAAGTATTTTTTAAGTATAAAAATTTATAATATTATTATAAATAATAATATTAATATTAATTTTATTTTATTTTTATTTATTTTTTAAGTTATTTATTTTAAATATTAAATAATATTATTCTATTAAATTATTTATTTTCATCATTGTTTTTTGATATGAGATTTTCATCATTTTCGGTATTATTTTTTTCATTATTAATTGAATCATTTTTAATTGAATCATTTTTATTTTCATTTAAATTTTCTTTTTTTTCATTATTAATTTCATTATTTTTATCATTTTTTTCATTATTTTCTATTTTATTTTCATTTAAATTTTTATCTAAATCAATATTATTATTAATAATATTATTTTCTTTTTTATCATCTTTTTCTTTATTATTATCATTCACATTATTTTTATTATTATTTAAAATATTTTCATCATTTTCTTTTTTTTTTTCATTATTATCATCAATATTTTTTTCTTTAATTTCATTATTATTATTAACTTTATTTACATTATTTTCATTAAAATGCAATTGTTCTTCAATTTCAAAAAATTCTTCTAACAATTTAATATTTTTATTTGTAATAACAGAGAACTTTTTTTTTTCATTTTCCCATTTTTCATAATTTTCATCAGAAAATATTTTACTTTTGCTTAAATCATTAATTAAAAACGATAATAATTCATCACCAACTTTTTCTAAAATTTCATCATTATGAAGACTAATTAAAGTTAATAAATTAATCATTAAAGATTTCCATCCTTTCAATAAAAATTCATCCCAAATATTAATAACAATAAAAGGCAAAGATTGATGATATTGAATAACATTAGAAAATAAAGTAATTACCCAAGGACTTAAATAATATTCTACTGAAATAGAATTATTTTTAAAATAAAAAGAAATATTAGGTAAATATAATAATAATAATCTTTCAAATATTTTAAAAAAATTTTTTAATTTTTTCATTTCTTTTTTAAATATTAATATAAATTCTGTGTTGCTTAATAAATAATATAAAATATTAAATGAATCATTTTCATTTTTAGTTAATGTATATAAAAAACAGGCTAAATAATTTATTCCTTGATAATATTTTATATTTTTGTTATTTAAATTTTCATCATTAATATCTAATTTATTTTTGTTGTTAAGTGAAATTAAAATATTTACTATTGAATTATTAAATTCTTCATTTTTTGACAAATCTTTACTACTATGTGTTCTTTTTACATCTAAAATTATATTATTAATTTCAGTTGTAATGTTTTTATCATTTAATTTTAATAATTCATCTTTTAAATTTTTGTTTTTTATTTCATAAAATTTATTAAAATTTAATATTGATTTCCAAATATTTATTCTTGTTTCATTTGAAATATTCCTATTTTTAAGTAAATTATAATAAAATTTAAATTTAATTTTTTTTGATATTTCTTTATTTAACACAAAATAATTTATTTTTTCATTATTATTTAAATATGGAAGAATTTTATTAATAATTAAAACTTTTTCTTTGTTTCTTTCTAAATTATTAGGATAACTTAAATTAATTCCTTCAATATTTTTATTTTTTATATTTAATATTTTATTTTTATTAATATCTTTTTTAATATTATTATCTTTTCTTCGAATACTTAAAGAGGCAATATTAATATATTTCATATAATAATTTATTTCTTCGCTACTTAAAAAAAATTTAGTTGAACATAATTCAATAATTAAATTAAATGCTTCACTAACAGGATAATTTAAATTATTAATATGTTCTATTTGATATAATAAAATTTCTCTTAAAATTTTAGGAATTTTATTATTTAAATCAATTTTTTGTTTAACAGTTAAATTTAAATAATTACTTTCAACTAATTCTTGAAGTCCATATTTATAAATTAAAAAATTAGAATTATTTTTATTTTTTTGAATTTTTTCTTCAATGTCATTACCTAAAAAATAATTTTGAAAACTTGATAAAATTCCTTCATTATTTGTTTTATATTTATCAATTTCTTTATTTATTTTAAATATTAATCTTAATATAATTAATTTTTGCCAAATTTCTTTTACTTTAAAAAAACTATTATTGCTTATTAAATAACATAAATATTCATTTTCAAACATGCTTCTTTCACATAAAATTAAAATTGAATTTATTACTAAAGAATAATTATCAATATTTCCTAAATTAAAATTATTATTTATTATTATATTAATAATGTTACTAACAACTATAAAATTCTTTTTATTTTTGAAAACAAAAAATTTATTTTTTTGAAGTTTTACATAATTTATAATAAAATATTTACTTATTTTAAAATCATTTCTTGATACAAAAGATAAAATATCTTGAATTAAATTATAATCTATTTCATTTTCATCAAAAATATTTTTGAAAAATAAATCAACTTTTTCTTCTTCAGTTTTACCTGAAAGTTTTAAATTAATTTTATTATAAGTTTTTTGAAATAAATTATAAAAATTAGTATTTATTAATAATTCAGTTGAAGTTCCTAAAGAAAATCCAATTTGTTCGGATGATAATTTTGTTGTATCTTTATATTTTTTATAATTAATATAATCGTTTTTAAAATCTTCATATGAAATAAAAATTTCTGGATTTAATCTTTTTTTTTCTTCTTTATTTTCTAAATTATTATTTTTATCATTTAATTTTTGATAAAAATTAAAATCTTTTTTAAATAATTCTGCATCATTTTTTGGAACATAATTATTAAAAGGAGAATTTTCTGATTTTAAATTTTTTAAATTTTCTTCATAACCTTTATTAAATAAATTTGTTATTTCATAAGCAACTTTAAATACATTTTTTAATACAATTCCAATACGTTCTTCTATTAAAATATTTTTTTCAAATATTTTATCATATTCTTTATTAAATTTATCATATAAAATATTTGCTATACTCACACTTTTTTTATATTTTTTTTCTGCTTTTTCAATTTCACCTAAAGTGCTATTTTTATTTTCTTTTAAATTATAAAAATTTTCTCTATGATTTATTAATATTTTTTTTTGTTCAATTACTTTATTTTTATTTTCTTTTAATTGAGATAGAATTTCTGAATATAATTCAAATAAAGAATTATAAAAACTTTGTAAAGGTTCAATAATTTCTTTTTTAATTTTATTAACATATATTTCATAATTTTGAAATAAATTTGATTTATCAGAAAAAAATTTATTAATTAATACAAAAATTTCATTATTAGTTAAATTTTGTTCTAATAAAAAATTATTTTTTGCTTCATTTATTGTTTGCATAAATTTTTTACTTGAATTAAAAAGTTTAAGATAATAATTAATAATAGATTGAATCTATAAATAAAAAATAATAATTAAATATTTTTTTTACTCTTTTTAAATTATTATTAAAATGTTTTTCTAAATTTTTATATTCATAATCAAGATAATAAAAATCTCCCATAATAATAATATTATTAATAATAAAAAATTTTAAATAAAGAAATTTAAATTTAATAAATTAATAAAAAAATAAATAATAATATATAATTATTATATTTAATTAATTTTTTATTTAATTAAATTAAATTCATTTATATCTAAAAAATGACAAAAGGTACAACTTCACAAGGTCCAAGACATGTAAAAACACATACATTTTGTAGAAGATGTGGTCGTAGAGCATTTCATAGACAAAATAAAGTTTGTGGTGCGTGTGGTTTTCCAAATAAAAAAATGAGAAAATATACTGGAGTTAATAGAAAAGTTAGAGGTAGAAAAGGACAAGGAACTGGTAAAATGAAATATTTAAAAGATGTTCCTAGAAAATTCAGAAATCAATTTAGAGAAGAAAATGTTTTTAAAAAAGCATTAGGAAAAGATAAAAAAGAAGGTAAAAAAGAATTAAAGTATGCCAAAATTCCAAGAAGAAAATTACTCTAAATAAAATAAATAATGATAGAATATAAAAAATATTTTAAATTAATAATAAATGTTAAAACAGGAAAAAATATTTTAATTTTGATTTTAAATTTGAAATATTTATTTAATTTATTTAATTTTATTTTATTTGACCATAAATTTTAATTTTAAATTTATATATTATATTATTTTAAATTATATAATTTTATTATGATGACTTTTTAGTCTCGTTCGTCTTATAAATAATGATGAACTTAAATAATATCTGATTTTAAATTTATGAAAAAAATTAAATATTTATAGAATTAAATATATTTTTATTATTATAAAATTATTTAATTTTATTCATAATATAAATACAAATAATTAATTTTAATTTTTCAAATTAATATTAATAATATTCAAAATAATAAATAAATTTTATTGTTA
>JAEEGK010020392.1_pt1 | contig 14107 bp, 14 predicted proteins | sample 8958771 | NCBI WGS metagenome assembly JAEEGK01 (sample SAMN16246547, study PRJNA631951) | gut metagenome | biome: gut microbiome; feature: rumen; material: SC-attached | host: Bos | place: Iran: Karaj | collected 2018-10
GAGTCGCGATAAAGGGATCGCCGTCCTGCATCGAGCGGATGCCGTAGACACCGCGGGGACGGAACGTTCCACGCGTCCAGATATCCTCCAGCGTGATATTTTTGGTTTGGGCATAGGATATGCAAGCGCCTCCCATCAGTGCAAATGCCATAAGAACAAGTAGTTTCTTCATTTCTGACCTTTAGTTATTATAATATATCAAAAATGCAAATATACATATTTTTTTTGAAATCGAGAAAAGTTTTTTCAAATACTTGCCACCTGTCACCAACATACCTACAGCCTGCATACCCCTTATCAACTCCTACCATGGTAGTACTTTGGTAGGTGTTGGTAGGGAGATGGGTAGGAGTTGGTATGGTGTTGGTGTTGATTATCTGGCAGTTGTATGCGCGGTTTTGGGAGCGATGTAGAGATTCGGCAAAAATCGGGTTATGATGAACAATAAAAAACGATAAACCACGTTATAACAACAATATGTATTCTGTGTTTGGTGTTTAAGGTTAAAGTGTATGAATAAGAACCGAGGCAAAGTCATCTGCAAAGAGCTCAAGGAACTCCGCCGCAAGATAGCGGAAGAGAACGACATCCCATTGGAAATCAAGGAATGCACCTATGAAGGCCCCTGTCGCGGCACATGCCCCCGCTGTGAGGCCGAGGTGCGCTATCTGGAGAATAGCCTGGCCAACCGTCTTCGCATGGGTAAGGTGGCCACCGTGGCAGGCCTGGCGCTGGGGTTGGCCTCCTGCGGAAGTCAGCAGCAGGGTGAACCCGCCACGCCCCCGGCACCCACCTCCTCGGGAGAAGGGTCGGTCACCACCGTTGATTCCCAGCGACCTGAAGTGCCGGAAGGACCCGAGTCACGCATCAATGTGCCCGATGTGGGCGAGATAGAGATCTTTGGTGAGGTGGCGCCCCCAGATGAGTCTCTAGCCGAAGGGTTTGTAGAATATTTTGAAGAAGGAGGAATACCTGAAGACAATACTGCCGACATCTTGACCGTCTGCGCCCAAGATCCCGAATTCCCCGGCGGTATTGATGCTTTGTATAAATTCTTGCAGGATAACCTGTCATATCCCACCCTGGCTTTGGAAAACGGCATCTCCGGTACGGTCTATGTCACCTATGTGGTGGAAACGGACGGCACCGTCGCCAACCCCAAAATTTTGCGCGACATTGGCGGCGGCTGCGGACAGGAGGCGTTGCGTGTGGTGAAGATGATGCCCAAATGGAAGCCTGGCATGAATGAAGGCAAGCCGGTGCGGGTGCAGTTCAACCTGCCCGTCAGATTCGTGCTGCCAGAAGACAGGATGCAAATCATCGAGGGTAAGGCATTGCCCATACAAGGCAAGCCTGCTGCTCCGCCGGTGAACGGCGCCGATGCACCCTCGCAAGACAGTGTGAAAGTAATAGTGAAATAAAATATTAATATGAACCGAGGCAAAAACATTTGCAAGGAGTTGAAAGCCGTCCGCAAGCAGATTGCGGAGGAGAACGGCATCCCGCTGGAGATTCCGGAGTGTACCTATAAAGGGCCGTGCAAGGGTACCTGCCCGCGGTGCGAGAGCGAAGTACGCTATCTGGAGAACGCCCTGGCAGAAAAGTTGAAGCTGGGCAAGGTGGCCTCGGTGGCGGGTATCGCCTTGACGTTGGCCTCGCCGGCAGTGGCCACAGCCCAAAGTGCCGACAGCGTGACGGTCCCCCCGTCGCACGAACGCCAGACGGGCATGTGCGAGGTGACGGGCGTGGTGGTCGATGCTATGAGCCGCGAGCCGCTGCCGTTTGTGAGCGTGATGCTCTACAAAGACACCACCAAGGCTTTGGTTGTGCAGACCGACTTTGACGGCCGCTACCATTTCAGTGTCAGGGGAGGACGTTATGATCTGGAAGTCAAATGTGTGGGTTATAATACGTATCGTCGCGAGGTGGTCGTCAAGCGTTCCAAAGAGAATCAGGGTGTGATGGAACTGGTTTTCGACAGAGGCCAATATGACACGTATGGCAGTCCCAAGGTGGACACCGTCGAGATGACGTCTCCAATGATGGGACTTGTCGAGATCGCCTATGTGACGGATGGCACGGTGATGGATGGAAAAACCAAGGAACCGCTCCCCTTCGTCAACGTCGTTGTCCTGAAGGATAGGAAGCAGGTGAAGGGCACCACCACCGACTTCGATGGCAACTTCAAGCTTGAGTTGGAAGATGGAACTTACGAACTATTGATTTCGTCAGTAGGCTATGCACGGAAGCGTATCCCAGTGAAGGTGCCCCAAGACATGCCACTCGAAGCCATCATGCTGGAGCCAACGGCATCAACGTTGGAAGGAATGGTAGGTATCATCGACTCGAAGGTGCCACTGATAGATGCCACGGCCCCAGGACAGGTTCATGGAGTGGAGGTGGACGGCGTTCAAGTCCGCGTACAATATTAATTATCTAAAATAATCAGTTTGAACAGCGTTCCGTTCATAGGCATCGACCGGCACCGGCTGGGCATCGACGGGGTAGGGGTGACCACCCTGGCAGCCTTCCATGGCTGTCCGCTGCGGTGCAAGTATTGCTTGAACCGCCGCTGCCTCGAGGATCCCGAAGGCTTGCCACATTATGCGCCGCAACAGCTGTATAATAAAGTTGGGGTGGACAACCTCTACTTCATCGCCACGGGCGGCGGTGTCTGCTTCGGTGGCGGCGAGCCGCTGCTAAGGGTAGATTTCCTCGAGGAGTTCAAACTCCTCTGCGGCAAGGGATGGAACCTCACGGCGGAGACCTCGCTGCAGGTGCCGCGCGAGAGCGTGGAACGCGCCACCGAGGTGGTGGGCGACTTCATCGTCGACATCAAGGAGAGCAACCCCGATATCTACAAGGCCTATACAGGCGGTGATGCCGCCCGGGCATGGGATAACCTGGAATGGCTCATACAAAAGAAAGGCCCCGAACATGTGATTGTCCGGGTGCCGTTGATTCCTGATTTCAACACCGAGGCCGACTGCGACCGCACGGTCGTGCGTCTCACGGCGATGGGTGTCACACGCATCGACCGCTTCACCTACCGCGTGCAGCAGTCGTGATCGTGGCAGTGGCTGCTGCGGGTCTCCATCTCCAGCGTGCTGTGGTGGATGTTGAGGTCGTCGAGGGAATGCTTGACGCGGTCGGTGACCTCCTCGAGCATTGAGGCCTCGGGGATGACGATGTGGCAGGTGAGTGCCGTCTCCGTCGTCGAGATAGCCCAGATGTGCAGGTGGTGCACGTTGATGACACCCTCCTGCGATTCAATCTTTTTCTTGATGTCGTCGACATCGAAGCCTTCGGGCACGGCGTCGGTGCTCATACGGAGGCTCTCGGAGAGGAGCTCCCAGGTGCTCACCAGGATGACTACGGCGATGACGAGACCGATGATGGGGTCGACAATGGTCCAGCCGGTGTAGTGGATGACGATGCCGGAGACGACGACACCGACGCTGACCAGAGTGTCGGCCAGCATGTGGAGGAAGGCACCGCGGGTGTTGATGTCGTGCTGCTGCTGACGGGAGAGCACCCAGGCGGTGACACCGTTGATGACGATGCCTACGGCGGCAGTCCAGATGATGAGGGTGCCGTTGACTTCCGTGGGGGAGAAGAATTTCTCCACGCTCTCCACCATGATGGCGCCCACGGCGACAAGGAGTATAATGGCGTTGAGGAGCGAGATGAGCACCGAGGCCTTACGGCGGCCGTAGGTGAAGCGCTTGGTGGCGTGGCTGGAAGCCAGTTTGAGGGCTAGCATGGCCAGCAGGAGCGAGAAGACATCGGAGAGGTTGTGGCCCGCGTCGGAGAGCAGTCCGAGACTGTTGCCCACGATGCCCGCAACGGCCTCAACGATGACGAAAGCCAGGTTGAGCGCCACTGCTACTATATATATAGTAGACAATTTCTCTATCGCATGCGCGTGATGGTGATGGTGGAGACCATGGTGGTCGTGGTGCTCATGGTCGTGATGATGCTCATGGTGAGCATGCTCGTGTTCGTGTTCGTGGTTGTGATGGTGGTGTTCGTATTCCATATTTTAATATTTTTTTTGTTCGTTTTTCATTTTGCAAAAATACGAACAATTCTTGGAACGGGACTATCACTATCGTTGGTGATAAGGGAAATGAAAAACAAGCCGACAGATTAGTGACGGCTTGCTGATTATGAATGAGTTAACTATTCGTTCCGGTCGCGGCCGAAGGTTTGACCTATCCAGCAGCGGTTGAGGCGGGCGATGTTCTGGCGTTTGATTTGTTTGGGACATTCGGCTTCGCAGGCGTAGGTATTGGTGCAGCCGCCGAAGCCCAATTCATCCATTTTGATTATCATGTTGCGCACGCGATCCATCGCTTCAGGATAGCCCTGAGGCAGGAGGTTGAGGTGACTCACCTTGGCACCGACGAAGAGCATGGCGGAGGCGTTCTTGCAGGCCGCCACACAGGCTCCGCAGCCAATGCAGGCAGCGGCGTCCATGGCCTGGTCGGCGATGTGCTTGGGGATAAGGATGTTGTTGGCGTCGGGCACGCCGCCGGTGGTTGCACTGATGTAGCCGCCAGCCTGGATGATTTTGTCGAAGGCGGTGCGGTCGACCACCAGGTCCTTGATGATGGGGAAGGCTTTGGCGCGCCAGGGCTCCACCCAGATCTCGTCTCCATCCTTGAAGTGGCGCATGTGGAGCTGGCAGGTGGTGACGCCGTCGTCGTTGCCGTGGGGACGGCCGTTGATGTAGAGGCCGCACATGCCGCAGATGCCCTCGCGGCAGTCGTTGTCGAAACAGACAGGGAGCGCTATCTTGTCGTTGATAAGCTTCTCGTTGAGCTGGTCGAGCATCTCGAGGAACGAGCAGTCGGCCGAGATATTGTCAATCTCATAGGTCTCGAAGTGCCCTTTGGCGCGGGCGTTCTCCTGGCGCCAGATATGGAGTGTGAATTTCATCTTTTTGAATGTGTTATTGTGTTATTGCGTTATTGCGTTAGTGTTTTGTCGCGTCAGCCACTTACACATTAACACATTAACGCATTAACGCATTATTTATAGTTTCTCTTTACAATCTGTATATGCTCGTAGTTGAGCTCTTCCTTGTACATCACCTCGGGTTTGTCGTGACCTTGGTACTCCCAGGCGGCGACGAACATGAAGTTGTCATCGTCGCGGAGGGTCTCGCCGTCCTCGGTCTGGTGCTCCACGCGGAAGTGGCCGCCGCAGCTCTCCTCGCGCTGTGTGGCGTCGGCCACGATGAGGCGTGCCAGCTCGAAGTAGTCTTCCAGGCGGTAGGCTTTCTCCAACTCGGGGTTCATCTCGGCAGCCTTGCCGGGGATGAAGACATGCTGGTAGAAGTCGGCCTCCAGTTCGGCGATCTTCTCAGCGGCGGTAGCCAGGCTCTCTTTCGAGCGGGCCATGCCGCAGTACTCCCACATCACCTTGCCCAGTGCCTTGTGGTAGTGGTCGACGGAATGGGAGACTTCGAGACTTCGAGACTTCGAGACTTCGAGACCATCCTGGCTTGATGTCTCGATGTCTTGATGACTTGAAGACTTTCCGATGGCCATCAAGCCATCGAGGCGGGCGCGCACGTTGGCTTCGGCCTCGTCGAACTCGGGGCCTTCGGCCTTGATTTTGCCCACGTAAATCTGGTCGGCCAAGTAGTTCTGGAGGGTGTAGGGCAGCACGAAGTAGCCGTCGGCCAGACCCTGCATGAGGGCCGAGGCACCGAGGCGGTTGGCGCCGTGGTCGCTGAAGTTGGCCTCGCCGGCGGCGAAGAGGCCAGGGATGGTGGTCTGCAACTCGTAGTCGACCCAGAGGCCGCCCATGGTGTAGTGGATGGCGGGGTAGATCATCATCGGATACTCGTAGGGGTCCACGTCGACAATCTTCTGATACATCTGGAAGAGGTTGCCGTACTTCTGCTCTACCACGTCGCGGCCAAGGCGCTTGATGGCGTCGGCGAAGTCGAGGTAGACGGCCAGGCCGGTGGGGCCTACGCCGTAGCCGGCATCGCAGCGCTCCTTGGCGGCGCGGCTGGCGACGTCGCGCGGCACCAGGTTGCCGAAGGCGGGGTAGCGGCGCTCCAGGTAGTAGTCGCGCTCCTCTTCGGGGATGTCGTTGGGACCTTTCTTTCCGGCACGGATGGCCTCGGCATCCTCTTTTTTCTTGGGGACCCAAATGCGGCCGTCGTTACGCAGCGACTCGCTCATCAGCGTGAGCTTCGACTGGTAGTCGCCGTGGACGGGGATGCAGGTGGGGTGGATTTGCACGTAGCAGGGGTTGGCGAAGGCGGCGCCGCGACGGTGGCAGACCCAGGCGGCGGAGCCGTTGCTGTTCATGGCGTTGGTGCTCAGGTAGTACACGTTGCCGTAGCCACCGGTGGCCACCACTACGGCATGGGCAGCGTAACGCTCTAACTCGCCGGTGACGAGGTTGCGGACGATGATGCCGCGGGCGCGGGGTTTTCCGTCTTTGTCGGGAACCACCACAAGGTCCATCATCTCGTGACGCTCGTGCAGCACCACGGTGCCACGGGCAATCTCGCGGCTCAAGGCACCGTAGGCGCCCAGCAGCAGCTGCTGGCCGGTCTGTCCGCGGGCGTAGAAGGTTCTGGAGACCTGTGCGCCGCCGAAGGAACGGTTGTCGAGCAGGCCGCTATAGTCACGGGCGAAGGGCACGCCCTGGGCGACACACTGGTCGATGATGTCGCCGCTGACCTCGGCCAGACGGTAGACGTTGGCCTCGCGGGCACGGTAGTCGCCGCCCTTGATGGTGTCCTTGAAGAGACGTTCCACGCTGTCGCCGTCGTTCTGATAGTTCTTGGCGGCATTGATACCGCCCTGGGCGGCGATGGAGTGTGCGCGGCGCGGCGAATCCTGGATGCAGAAGATATCCACATGGAATCCCAGTGCGCCGAGAGAGGCGGCGGCCGAGGCGCCGGCCAGGCCGGTACCCACCACGATGATGTCGAGTTTGCGCTTGTTGGCGGGGTTCACCAGTTTTTGACTGGCTTTATAATTGGTCCATTTTTGACTAAGAGGACCTTCGGGTATCTTGGAGTCTAATTTCATCATTTTAAGGTTTATGGTTCAATGTTTAAAGGCCAAGGTAGACCAATATGGGTACACAGGCGAAGCCGAGGACGACAATCCAGGTGTAGATTTTGCCGAGGACCTCGATGGCTTTGTTGTACTTGTAGTTGTTCAGGCCGAGGGTCTGGAAGACCGAGGGGAAGGCGTGGCTGAGGTGGATGAAGATGACGAGGAAGAAGAAGAGGTAGCCGATGACGATATGCAGGTGGCTGAACTTCTCGCGGGTCATGCAGTAGAAATCGGGTTCAGGGTCCGCTTCGGGGGCACGGTCCTTCAGCAGGGTGCGCTCCTCGTAGGTGATGTGGTGCAGCCATTTGCCGTCGGGACTGATATTGCCCTCTTCAAATCCGCGATAGAACACGGCTGCCACATCCTCGTCAGCCATGGCTTTTTCATTGAGTTTGGAGAGGTTCTCCACTTTGACCATGTATTCGCCCTTGACGAGGCCCACCTTGACGAAGTAGAAGTCGTAGAAGTGGATGGCGATGCAGGCCAAGATAAGCACACCGGTCCAAATCATCAGCTTGGAACCAGAGTGGGTCTTGCTACGGGAACGATGGTGGTAGCGCACGGGTCGGGCAAGACGGTTCGTTACGGCGAGCCACATCGTCAACAGGATGTGCAGGGCAATGACACCCAGCAGACCAATCTCGACAATCTTTACCAGCAAGTTGCTGCCCATGAAGTGACAGAATGCGGAATACCATTCGCCACCGTCATGTCGCAGAATGAGGAGGTTGGCCGTCATGTGGAACAACAGGAAGACGAGCAGGAAGCCGCCTACCAGCGCCACGAATATCTTTTTTGTAATCGAATGTATTTTTGGTAAGTCCATATGATAAAGTTTAAAGTTTACGGTTTAAGGTTTAAAGGGTTAAGGGGTAAGCCGCTATTGCGTCGTTCGCTACGCGATCAGCCGCTATTGCGTCGTTCGCTACGCGGTCAGCCGCTATTGCGTCGTTCGCTATCGCGATCAACCACCGAAGTCGTCGTAGGCGATGTTTTCGGGCTGGACGCCGAGGTTGTCGAGCATGGCGACAACGGCTTTGCTCATGGGGCCGGGGCCGCACATGTAGTATTCGATGTCCTCGGGGGCCGGGTGGTCCTTGAGGTAGGTCTCGTACATGACGTTGTGGACGAAGCCTGCGGTGTATTTCACGCCGGCGGCGTCGGCTGCGGGGTCGGGGCGGTCGAGGGCAAGGTGGAAGCTGAAGTTGGGGAAGTCTTTCTCGAGCTGGAGGAAGTCCTGCAGGTAGAAGACCTCGTTGAGGGCGCGGGCGCCGTAGAAGTAGCTCATCTTGCGGTCGGTGGTGTGGAGGGTCCGGGTCATGTGCATGATTTGTGCGCGGAGGGGGGCCATGCCGGCGCCGCCGCCTACCCAGATCATCTCGGGGAGATTGCTTGATTGCTTGATTGCTTGATTGCTTGAGTGGTCTTTCACTCTGAATTCGCCGTAGGGGCCGGACATGATGACTTTGTCGCCGGGCTTCAGCGAGAAGATATAGCTCGAGGCGATGCCGGGGTTGACATTCATGAACCCGCTGCGGTCGGCCGTGAAGGGCGGCGTGGCGATACGCACGGTGAGCATGAAGACGTCGCCCTCGGCGGGATAGTTGGCCATGGAGTAGGCGCGGACGGTGGGCTCGGTGTTGACGCAGACAAGGTCGAACATCTTGAACTTCTCCCAGGCGGGCAGGTACTCGTCGCCGATGAGGCTGCGGTCAAACGTGCTGTAGGGGATGCGGAAGGTGGGTATCTTAATCTGTGCGTAGCTGCCGGGCACGAAGTCCATGTGCTCGCCGGCGGGCAGCTGCACCTTGAACTCTTTGATGAAGGTGGCGACGTTGCGGTTCGAGACCACGGTGCACTCGTATTCCTTGACGTTGAGGATGCTCTCGGGGAGGCGCAACGAGAGGTCTTCCTTGACCTTCACCTGACAGCCGAGGCGCCAGCCTTCCTGCACCTGCTTGCGGCTGAAGTGGGGTGTCTCGGTGGGGAGAATGCTGCCGCCGCCTTTGACGACGCGGCATTTGCACTGGCCGCAGGAGCCTTTGCCGCCGCAGGCCGAAGGCAGATGGACGCCCTGTTCGCTGAGGGTGCTGATGAGCGTGCCGCCCGTGGGGACGGTAAGTTCTTTGTCGTCATTGATGGTTATCTTCACGTTGCCCTGCGGTATAAGCTTGGCGCGCAGGATGAGCAGTGCCGCCACCAGCAGCAGGATGACGACCAGGATGAGTATGATTGAGATGATAAGTGTTTGTGTCATTGCAGTATTGTCTTAACTACTTAACTACTGTCTACTTAACTACTAAAGTTTAAAGCCCATGAACGACATAAATGCCATGCCCATGAGGCCGGTGATGATGAAGGTGATGCCCACGCCGCGGAGGGCAGGGGGGATGTGGCTGTAGCGCAGCTTCTCGCGGATGGCGGCGATGGCGACAATTGCTAAAAACCAACCAATTCCGCTGCCGAGGGCGAAGACCGTGGCCTCGCCGATGTTCTGGTAGCCGCGCTCCTGCATGAAGAGCGAGCCCGACATGACGGCGCAGTTGACAGCGATGAGCGGCAGGAAGATGCCCAGCGAGTTGTAGAGGCTCGGTGAGAACTTCTCCACCACCATCTCGACCATCTGCACGATGGCTGCGATGACGGCAATGAACATGATGAGGCTCAGGAAGCTGAGGTCGACATTGGCCAGCGAGGGCGAGAGCCACGCCAGCGCGCCGTCGGCGAGGAAGTACTTGTTCAGCAGGTAGTTGATGGGCACGGTGATGAGCAGCACGAAGGTGACCGCGATGCCGAGGCCCGCCGAGGTCTTCACCGTCTTGCTCACGGCAAGGTACGAGCACATGCCGAGGAAGAAGGCGAAAATCATGTTGTCGACGAAAATCGACTTGATGAATATATTAATGTATTCCATTGTTATGCATCTCTGTTTGTTCTCGATAATCTTTCATGCCAAAGAAGAATATCATTCTTCCAAAACTTTCATATCAAAGTTCCAGAACTTTCATATTAAAGTTTGCAGACTTTCATATCAAAGTTTTCCTGGCATGGTTAAGGTTCATTTCTCACATAGGTCTTTGTTGCGGCTGCGGTGCCACCAGATGATGAGGCCGACGAGGATGAGGGCCATGGGCGGCATGATCATCAGGCCGTTGTTCTCGTAGCCGATGCCGTAGAGGCCCAGCTTCTCCATCACGGGGTAGCCCCAGAGGGTGCCGCTGCCGAAGAGCTCGCGGACGAAGCCCAGCGCGATGAGGATGACGCTGTAGCCGAGGCCGTTGCCCAGGCCGTCGAGGAAGCTCGCCCACGGCTTCTGCACCATGGCGAAGGCCTCGAGGCGGCCCATGACGATGCAGTTGGTGATGATGAGGCCCACGAAGACGGAGAGCTGCTTGCTGACGTCGTAGACGTAGGCTTTCAGCACCTGGTCGACCAGCACCACGAGGGTGGAGACGACGACGAGCTGCACGATGATGCGGATGCGCGGCGGGATGGTGTTGCGCAGCAGCGAGATGATGACGTTGGCCAGCACCACCACCACGGTGACGCTGAGGGCCATCACCACGGCGGGCTTCAGCTGTGCCGTCACCGCCAGGCAGGAGCAGACGCCCAGCACCTGCACGAGGATGGGGTTGTTCTTGCTGAAGGGGAGTTTGATAAGGTCTAGGTTCTTCATTCGGTAGCCTCCTTTCTCAGTTTGCTGTAGTCGTCATAGGCTTTCGCCAGCATGGCTGTGACGCCGTTGCTGGTCATGGTGCCGCCGCTGATGGCGTCCACCTCGTAGGGGTTGCTGTGGTCGGCATTCTTGGCCAGGTGGATGGCCTGGGAGTCCATCTTCTTGCCGATGAAGCGGGCGGCGAACTTGTCGGTGGCAATCTCGCCGCCGAGGCCAGGGGTTTCGCCCTTGTGGTCGAAGACGGCACCGACGACGGTGCTGGTGCTGTCGAGCGCCAGGTAGCCCCAGATGGGTCCCCACAGGCCGGTGCCCTTGAGGGGCAGGACGATGCCGCCGTCGAAACGGTAGTAGCCGTCAGCCTCGGTGATGTGTTCGGCATAGAGTTTGTCTGCATTGTCGCGGGTGGCCTCCACGCCGATGGTCTTCAGTATCATCTGCTTCTTCTCGGCCTCCTGGTTCTTGGTCTGCAGCGGCTTGAGGCTGACGGCGACCACCGTCAGTATCAAGGCCGCTACCACTACCAGCACGGCGGAGTAGGTGAATATATATCGGTTGCTGAAAGTCTTCATTTCGCTGTCCTCCTTTCTCTGCGCTTAATGTTGGCTGCCACCACGCAGTGGTCAATCAGCGGTGCCATGCAGTTCATAAAGAGGATGCTGAGCATCATGCCCTCCGGATAGGCGGGGTTGCAGACGCGCAGCAGCACGGCGAAGGCACCGATGAGCAGTCCGTAGATCCACTTGCCGCTGTTGGTCTGCGCGGCGGTGACGGGGTCGGTGGCCATGAACACGGCTCCAAAGGCGAAGCCTCCCATCAGGAAGTGGTAGTAGAACGGCAGCTGCATATAGTCGTTCGCGCCTATGGCATTGAACAGCAGTCCCATGGCGCCGCCGCCCAGGAACACGCTCAGCATGATGCGCCACGACGCGATGCCGGTCGTCAGCAGCAGTAGGGCTCCCAGCGCGATGGCGATGACGCTCGTCTCACAGGTCGAGCCGGGTATCGTTCCAATCAGCATATCCAAGGCCGAGGCCGAGGGGTGTGCGCCTGTGGCCAGCTCGCCCATCGGCGTGGCGCCGGCAATGGCGTCGCTGCCCCACAGGTCGTTGGCAATCCACACCTTGTCGCCGCTCATGTGTGTCGGGTAGGCGAAGAAGAGGAAAGCGCGTGCCACCAGGGCGGGGTTGAGGAAGTTCATGCCGCTGCCCCCGAAGACCTCCTTGCCGATAATTACGGCGAAAGCAACCGCTAAAGCGAGTTGCCACAGAGGCGTAGTCACAGGCACAATCATCGGAATCAGCAGGCCCGTGGCGAGGAAGCCCTCGTTGACTTCATGGTGACGGTATTGTGCGAAGGCAAACTCGATGCCGAGGCCAACGATATAGCTCACCGCAATCATCGGAAGCATACGCAGGAACCCGAACCACCACATATAGAGCCAATGCCAGTCGGCACCTGTGCTCATTGCGGTCTGGTATCCGATATTCCACATACCAAACAGCAGCGCCGGAATCAGCGCAATCACCACGATGATAATAGACCGCTTCATATCCACGGCGTCGCGGATATGCGATCCGCTCTTAGTGACCGTCTTGGGCGTGAAGGCAAAAGTGTGGAACGCCTCGTAGGTGCTCCCCAGCCAGCTCCACTTACCCTTCGGCTCAATCTTCTCAAACCAGTCTTCTAACCATTTCATGTTCATGCGGTAGCCTCCTTTCTGAGAACCTCGAGGGCCTCACGGATAATGGTCTGTATCTCGGTCTTCGAGGGGTCGATGAACTCGCACAGGGCAAAGTCCTCTGGCTCTACCTCGTAGATGCCGAGTTTCTCCTGCAGCTCCACGTCGCCCACGATGCAGGCCTTGATGAGTTGTAGCGGATAGATGTCAAACGGAAACACCCGCTCAAAACTCCCAGTGAACAAGAAAGGCCTCACCGACCCATGCACATTGGTGTTGAAGTCGTAGCAGGGCTTCCTGTCGCCCATCAAACCCATCTTGCCCACTAAACCCATAAACCCGCTCAAGAACGTCTTGCTGAAGCTGAATTTCTTCAGCCCCGGCATCAGCCATCCCATGAAGTCGTATTTGTCACCCTCCTCGATATAGCACACCTGCTGGTCGTACATACCGAGGAAGCCGTCAGCAGCAACGGTGCTGCCGCTCAGCGGAGACCCGCTGATGATTCTCGTGGAATCAGACAAACCGCTGCAACCACACAACCTGGGATAGTTGTCATTCATCATCTGTGCCTCGCTGATGTGCTTCAGGCTGGCTCCGCAAATCACGCGGTAGTAGTGGGGTGCCTTCGCTGCGGGACCTCCCACGGCGATGACGCGTTCGGGGCGGTATTCGCCGGTGATACACCAGCGGCCGATATTGGCCACATCCTGCGCATTCACTGTCCAGATGCACTCTCCCTTACTAAGGGGGTCGATGGCGGCAACGATGGTTCCAATGTTGCCGGCAGGGTGGGGACCTTCAGCCTTCACGCAATGCACAGGAGCAAACGTCTCCAAGGCTTTCACCCCAGCTTCGAACTCCTGCTCGCGCCCTTTCAACACAAACTCCAAATCTGGTGCTAATGGGTTGGTGTCGCGCAGGCTGATATAGATGCCTTTAGGTTTGTGGTCAGAGTTAGCGATAGCACCGAAGGGTCGCTCTTTAATCATCCACCAGCAAGGACTCTCGGGAGTCAGTGTATTCGGAGTATTTTGAATATTCTGAGTACTCTGATTATTCCGACAAACCACCACCTCCAGCAGGCGGCGCTTCTCGCCACGGACGATGGTTTCCACGATGCCGTCCACTGGTGAGGGAAGTGTCAGGCGCGCATCGCGCTTGTCTTCCACCAGGGACTGTCCTGCTGTGACCGTATCGCCTTCAGCGACAAGCAGGCGCGGAGTGAAACCCACCACATCCGGCGGCTTCACGGCGTAGCATTCCACGCCCCGCATGTCCAGTATCTTTTGCTCGGGAATGCCGCCGAGGGGGATATCTAGACCCTTTTTTATCTTTATATCGTGTCTCATTTTTGACTTTTGACTACAATAATTTTACACCCAGCGAATTGCATTCAAGTCGCTTCGTCTTATCAACCTGCAAATATAAGAAAAGTTATATAATTGAAAACAATATTTAAATTTTGAGTTCGACAGGTTGGAGCATGTTCTCGGGCTTGAGAATTTCGTCCAGCTGTTCTTTGGTGAGGAGCTTGTGCTCGAGAACCAGTTCATACACGCCGCGGCCAGTCTCGCTGGCCTCTTTGGCAATCTTCGTACTCTGTTTGTAGCCAATGATGGGGTTGAGCATGGTGACAATGCCGATGCTGTGCTCCACCAA
>JAEEGK010020395.1_pt1 | contig 14106 bp, 21 predicted proteins | sample 8958771 | NCBI WGS metagenome assembly JAEEGK01 (sample SAMN16246547, study PRJNA631951) | gut metagenome | biome: gut microbiome; feature: rumen; material: SC-attached | host: Bos | place: Iran: Karaj | collected 2018-10
GGTTTTAATAACATTTTTACTTCTACATTGGCAATATTTTTTGTTACTGCACGAGCAAAATCATATCCAGGGAAACTTGTCGCAACAATTGTTATTTTATCTTCTTTTTTATTATTGCAGCCTGTTAAACATACTGTTGCGAAAACCATAGCTACAACAATTAATAAATTAAATATTTTCTTCATAATTACCTCCATCATTCTATATTTAATTAAAATGATGGAATTAATTTAAGAGTTCTACCTTCAGTCCTACTGGGGTTTTTATTTTTCTATCTTGTTTTATTATATTTTTGAAAGATATTACTAATGGCAATAATACTATTAGTTGTGTTACTGCTTTTAATAGTTCATTTGAATAACCAGTTATTTTTTCATTAACACTTTTTATTACACTACATATTGGGCAATTATCTTCATGTGTACAATCATGTGTTACATGAATTATGGCAAGACAAAAATGTAGTATAAATACTACTAATAATATAAATGTAATAATTTTTTTCATTCTTGCCTCTTCCACAGTATTATTCTCCTTTTTTTATACAATTTTTACATATACCATTTATAATTATCTTTTCTTTATTTAGTTTAAATTCATGATGTTTCTTTATGTGGTTAGCTAAATCTTCAATACAATCGCAATCAATATGAGTTATTGAACCACATTTTTCACATTTTAAATAAAAGTGATTTTCTTTATCACATTCATCTAAATATTGATAGTATGTAACATTATCATTTTTAATATATTTACTTATTTTGTTTTCACTTACTAATTTATCTACTAAACGATATATAGTTGTTAAACCAACTTCTTCCTTTAAAACCTCATATATATCTTTAATAGTAAACTCTTGATGTCTTTCTTTTATAATGTTTAATATTCTCTCTTTTTGTTTTGTATTATAAGTTTCATTTCTTGTCATAGTAATCTCCTAAATTGAAAATGATTTTCATATTCAATTATATACTCAAAATGTAAATAAAGCAAGAAAAAAAAGAACATATTGTTCTTAAAATTCAATTACTTTAGGTGCTTCTGTAAATGATGATATAACTGCTTTAGCGTGTTCAAAATATAATACTGCTGTATTATCATCCATTTCACTATACATACCTCTTAATTGAGGGTTTTTATCTAACATATCTTTTTTAGCTTCAATTCTATCATCTAACTTCAATGTGCCAGATATTCTAATCCATTTTCCATCTTTGAAAGCACATATTTCTACTTTATTGTTCTTTTCAATTTGTTTAAATACATCTTTTCCTTTACCTGTTTCAATATATAGATGATCTTCAAATATTTCAGCTGTACCAAATGGTCTAACTTTTGGTTGATCACCATCTACTGTAGCTAAATAATAAACCCCACATTCTTTTAAAAATTCTTGTACTTCTTTCATAAATCCTCCTTAATTCTATTTAGTATATCCATAACTTCATTATATACTTCTAAACCATTAAAAGTAGTACCACTACTTTGATACGGTTTAACAAAGTCATCATGAGTGTATTCTCTCATCTTCTTATATTCCATATTACTATTTTCCCCTTAATTTTGTTTTATAATCGCAGTCTTTTGAGATGATTTCATATGGATGTAATTTTCTAAACTCTTTTCTTTCTTCAGCTGGCATTTGAATTATTTCTTCTGCTACATCCATATGTAGTATTCCATCTAAATGATCTAATTCATGTGATAATACTGTGGATTCAAATCCTTTAAATTTTTCTTCATGCTCTTTTCCATCTGCATCGTAATAATGTACATCCATTTCATATGGTCTAACTACTAGTCCCATATTATCTAAACAACTTAAACAAGCTTCCCAATATTTTGTCTGACCTTTCTTTGATAATACAGTAGGATTGATTAAAACTCTTGATTCATTATATTCTTTATCTCCTACTTTATCTAAATTTGTATTCTTTAAATATACTATTCTTTTAGGTATTCCTATTTGTACTGCTGCTAAAGCAAAACATTCAGTATTTATACAAAATTCTTCTAATAGTTTTATATCATTTCTTAATTCAACATCATCAAATGATACTTCTTTTGATATTTGTCTTAAGTATTCTAAATCATTTTCAATTGTTTTTCTTACTATGTCCATATTATCACCTTTTAGATTCTACTAATAGTTTTCAATATCCTTTATACCAAATTCAGGTATAATAACATCGTCTTCACAATTAACAATAAATTCTACTGCTTTTGCTACTTTTTCAACTTCTAGTCCTGTTGATGTATCGTAATCATTTCCAGCTTTTTTAAATAAATCTGTTTTCATAAAACCAGGATAGAAGCCAGTAACTTTAACACCTTTTTTACTAGCATCTTTTTGAATAGATCTATTAAATCCTCTCATCGCCCATTTTGATGCATTATAAACTGTTGAAAAATCATCGTTGTCAAAACTTGCTTGAGAACAAACATTAATTATAAGTCCTTCTTTTCTTTCATACATTCCTTTTAATACTGCTTTAGTCATGTATATAGGTCCTTTTGTATTAACATCTATACAATTACTAATTTTTTCATAATCTGTTTCTGTTAAATCTCCAGCTAACCAAACTCCAGCATTATTAATTAAGACATCTATTTGTCCATATTGGTTAACAATGTCATTAATTACACTATCAACTTGTTTATAATCTGTCACATCACATACGCGATAGTCACAATTTAATTCTTTTGATGCGTTAATTAATCTTTCTTCATCTTTAGAAATAATTATTATATTATTATTTATTAATTGTTTTGCGATAGCTTTTCCTAAGCCATCATTACCACCAGTTATTACGATATTTTTTTTCATAAAATCACTCCTGTTTTTATTATTTTTATATTATGTCGTTATTTATTTAATAATCTATCCAAATCATATATACCATCTGGTTCTTTATCTTTCATGATAATAGCTATCTTTAAAACATCTTCAGCTAATTCCTTAAATCCTATAACACGACAATGTAATTCTCCAACTCTATAATCATTGATTAATTCATCATATTCTAAGAAGGACTTTATATTAACTATTTTACCTGTTTCATCTAATACTCTTTTAGCTACTACTTTAGCTGTTTCACTTGGTATCTTTTTTGTTTTATAATGTGTTTCTACTAATTCAATTTCACTATCTTTAGTTTGTTTGGCATATTCCACAACAGAATCTATGAATTCTTTAACTTTATATCTGAAATTACCACCTCTAAATACTGGTATAATTTTTGAAGCTTCTTTGTATGCTTTTACTTGTTCTTCATCTAAACCTGATGTACCTATTATTATTGGTTTTTTGACTTTTAACGCGAAATTTAACATTTTGTAAAAGCTATCTTTATGTGAAAAATCTACTATTACATCGAATTCTTCTTTTATTTCATCTAATTGATCATAATTATAAAAATCGGAATTGTTTCTACATATTCCCGCGACTATTTCTACTTGATCGTTTTGTTTAGCTATTTCCAATGCTTCCTTACCAGTTCTACCTGTTATACCACTCCATAGTATACGCACTTTATTATTCATAATATCACCTAATTAAATTATATCACAAAAAAAAGCCAGTATAAACCGACTTTCTATCTTATATTAAAACTAAACGGGTCTTGGTCTTTTGCATATGCAATTTCCATTTCGTGTTTTATTTGTTCACAAAATTCATCATATTTAATTTCCTTTTTAAATAATTCAACTTCTCTTTGTAATAACTCAATTCCCATTGCTGAATACATTTCATATGGTGTTCCATAATATTTTTCAATAGCAGGTAATACAAATATTGATGAAATTTTATCGTTTTCAATATCCGAAGGATGACGTTCCTCATCTTCATTAACAAAATCTATTGTAGATTGTTTACCATTTATATGTCTTACCTTAGGGTGTTCCATTAACCAATAATATCTTTTATCATAAATAAATCCAGATGTCGTATCATATATAAGTTTTTTACCATCTTTAGTTATTCTTTCTACAAAACAATGATCAGCATACAATGGATCTTTATCAGTAATATATTTAGGATTTAGCTTTATGCCATCTATACTTGCGTCTATAACATTTATATCGTCGTCTGTATCAAAGAATGCTCTAGATAATAATACTGCTCTATCATAACAATGTCCATTTGTGTAATAGTCAGATAATAGTAGTATAGAGGCTGGAATGCCACCATAATAGATTGTTCTTAATTTTTTTATAAGTTCATCATCATATGGTCTTATATATCCATGTTTTAATCCATATAATAACATTTCTCTTGATTTCTTTTTATATATTTTCCATTTTAGTATTTGTAGATTTGTCGGCATTCATCCACCTCCTTTAAACATTGTTTATACTACCATATAATCGTTTTTTTTACAAATTATATCACAAAAAAAGCCAGTATAAACTGACTTTTGAAACACATACTATCTCTTTGAGAATTGTGGTGCACGACGTGCTGCTTTAAGACCTGGTTTCTTTCTTTCTTTCATTCTAGGATCTCTAGTAATGAAACCAGCTTTCTTTAATGTTGATCTATAGCTATCTTCGTTACCTTCATTAGCTTCATCATATTGTAATAAAGCTCTTGTGATACCTAAACGAATAGCTCCAGTAGCTCCAGTAAATCCACCACCTGTTACAGTAGCTTCAATATCAAATGTTTTTTCATTGTTAGTAGCAACTAATGGTTGCATTAAATCCATTACATTAGTTTCGTAAGGGAAGAATTCTCTAACGTCTCTACCATTTACTGTGATTTTTCCTGTACCAGGAACCATTTTAACACGAGCAACTGTAGATTTTCTACGTCCTGTTCCAATAAATACCTTTTTCATCTAGACCCTCCTACTTAACTTTCATTTCCTTAGGTTGTTGTGCTGCATGTGGATGATTTTCATCAGCGTAAACGAATAATTTCTTATTCATTTGTCTTCCTAATCTTCCTTTTGGAAGCATTCCTTTTACAGCTCTTTCAACCATTTCTACTGGATAATTTTCTTTCATTTCACGTGCTGTTCTTTCTCTTAAACCACCAGTGTATCCACTGTGATTGTAATACATCTTGTCATCTAATTTGTTTCCTGTTAAATTAACTTTAGAAGCATTGATAACAATTACATAATCTCCACAATCAACGTTTGGAGTATATGTAGGTTTGTGTTTTCCACGAAGTACATGAGCACATTTAGTAGCTAAACGACCTAAGTTAATATCTGTAGCGTCGATTACATACCAAGTTCTCTTTACTTCTTCTTTCTTTTGCATATAACTATCTTTCATGCTTATATTTTCCTTTCTCCATTATATTAAGTGGATGTCCCAAGTCCACTTATATGGGATAAAAAATGTACCAGTATTAATTATATGTGAAAATGCCAATAAAGTCAATAAAAATATAGCAAGATTAATAAAAATTACACTTTTTTTACTAGAAAATAAAAAAGAAGTAAAACTTCTTTATTTATAAGTAACTTCTTTTAGATATAATCCACATCCTGGGGCAGTTTTACCTGCTTCTTTTCTATCTTCTTTTTCTAGTATTCTATTAATGTCACTAGGGAGTCTTTTGCCTTCACCTATTTCTATTAATGTACCTACCATATTTCTTACCATATATCTTAGAAATCCATTACCAACAAATGAAATTGTAACTATATTATTATCTAATTCAATATTTGTTTTAAATATTGTTCTTTCATAATTATCTCTTACATCATCTGCAGATGCGAATGATTTAAAATTATGAGTACCTTCTAATAATTTAATTGCTTCTTTCATTTTATCAATATCTAGATTCTTATTATATTGATATACATAATCTACTTCTATTGGATTATATTCACCTATGTTTATTTTATACATATATTCTTTTGTTTTGGTACTAAATCTAGCATGGAAATCTTGATCTACTACTTTAGCATCTTTAACATATATATATTTTGGTAATAGACTATTTAAAGCCATCTTTAATTTATCTTCTGTTATATTAATTGATAAATCAAAATGAGCTTTCTGATTTAATGCGTGAACACAGGCATCTGTTCTACCAGAGGCAACTACTGATACAAAATTATTATCATTTAATGTTGTTAATGCTTTTTCTAACTCAGTCTGCACTGTATTTACATCTAATTGTTTTTGATAGCCATTATATTTAGAACCATCATATGAAAATGTAATTAAATATCTCATAACATTACACTCCTATAAATTAATGCGACTAATAGAATAACATGAATGGCAACTAAGTATGTATCATATATACCCCATTTATTTTGTCTGAAGTTAGTTCTCTTTTTATTAACACTAAATAGTCTAACTTCCATTGCATCAGCAAGTTCATCAGCTCTTTTAACTGTTAATACGAACATAGGAATTATTAATGCTTTAATAGCTACTATTTTACCTTTTAGTGTAGAATGATAATAATCTATACCTCTACATGCTTGTGATTTTAAAATCTTATTTGCTTCATCTATTACTGTAGGTATAAATCTTAATGCAATTGATATTGATAAAGCCATCTTACTAACCTTAAATCTAAATATTTTTAATGGTGATAGAAATTTTTCTAATCCATAAGTAATTTCATTAGGTGGTGTAGTAAGTGTCAATATACTTGTATATAAAACAAGTAGTATAATTCGCGATAACATTACCAAAGTTGTTTCAAAATATATGTTAAATACCATATTCAAAATTATTGTAAACAATAATATGAATCTTAATGATTTAATTGTTTTGAAGAAATATTTTAATGGAATATGTGAATTCATTATCATAAGTATTACTAACGCAAACATAATTAGGTTTAACATCATTGTTGTTGAGAATAGACACATAATTACGAATGCCATAGTACAAATTACTTTAGCTAATGGATTCATTAAATGTACACGGGATCTTACGGGATAGTATTTACCTATCATTATATTATTTAGCATATCTATAAATATCCTTTAACAAATCATTTACGTCATCCCTATATCCCATTTTTATTCCTTTGTTCTTCAATACCTTGTATGAAAACTCTACTACTTTTGGCACTGGTAAATTATATTCTTTTAATACATCTGGATTACCTAATATATCATATTTATTTCCAGTTAGTATTAATTTACCTTTATCTAATAATATTACATAATCAGATATATTGTGAATAAAATCAATATCATGTGAAATTATGATTATTGTTTTATTATATCTGTTTTTTAACATTCTTATTAGTTTTATAAAATTCTTTTTACTTTCGTAATCTAATCCTATTGTTGGTTCATCAAATATGATGATTTTAGGATTAACTATTAGGATAGATGCGATGGCTACTTTTCTTTGTTCACCATTTGATAATTTAAATGGATCTCTATCTAAATAGCTATCATCTAATCCAACCATTTTTAATGCATCACTAACTCTTTTATCTATTTCGTTAGTTCTATAATTGAAACTTAGTAATCCAAATTCTAATTCTTTTTTTACTGTTAAATTAAAGAATTGCTCTTCTGGGAATTGGAATACTATTCCTACTTTTCTTCTTAATGTATTGATATTTTTAATTTGACTCTTTTCTGAGATTATATCTTTATCTACTATTACTTTACCTTTTGTTGGGACTAATAATGAATTTAGTAATTCTACTAATGTAGTTTTACCTGATCCAGATGTACCTATCACAGCGTTTATCTTACTATCTTGTATGGTTAAATTGATATCTTTTAAAGCAACTTTCTTTAAAGCTGTTTTAGGATTATATACATAACTTACATTATCATATCTTATTTCCATATTTTATCCACCAACTCATCCATATCTAATACAATATCATCTACTAAACCATAGTATTTTAATTTATAAGATAAATCTACTACAAAAGGTAATTCTAAGCCATTATTTTTAAATAATTTTTCTTTTCTTAATAAATCTTTGGTTTTTCCTTGATCTTTTATTTCACCATCATTCATTACTATTATTTTTGTACCATATAATAATTCTTCTGAATTGTGTGTAATATTGATAATTGTCATACCCATTTTATTAAGTTCAGTTAAAATATTTAGTATATCTTCTCTTCTATTGTTATCAATCATGTCTAATGCTTCATCGAGTATTAATATTTGTGGTTTTATAGATAATGCACTGGCAAGAGAAACTAGTTCTTTTTGTCCACCTGACAAGCTATGTGGTTCTTTTTCTAATATATCCTCAATACCTAATAAAGCACTTACTTCTTTTACTCTTTCTCTTATCATTTTCTTTTCACAGTTCATATTTTCTAGTGAGAAAGCAATTTCATCCATTACTGTTTCTGATACAAATTGGTTATCAGGATTTTCAAATACAATACCTATTTTTTTTCTAATATCTTTGAATGTATCTTGACCCATAGTTATTCCATCAACAATGATGGTACCTTCTGCTTTTAGTAAACCTACTATTAACTTCATTAATGTTGATTTACCTGAACCATTTGGTCCTATTATTGAAGTAAATGATCCTTTTTCAATATTTAATGTTAGCTTATCAAATATTTGTTTTTCACCATATTTGAAATCTAGTTTTTTTATTTCAACTATATTTTTCATATAATCACCACTAAAAATATTATACTATATTTACTGTTAGTTTAAAAGAAAAGAGGGATATAAAATAAAAAATTTTGCCGTTAGCAAAATTATTTTCTCTTTGTTTGCGTGTTATACGCGATCTTAGATAGTCCTTCATCTGATACAAATCTCATGAAAAATCTACCTAATTTCATCTTTATTCCTGGTATTATTACCATTTTTCTTTTAAACATTTTAGTAATAGCGTACTCTGCAACAGTGTTTGAATCTAAACCTTTTACTGCAAATTTTACGTTGGCTACTTTATCGAATTCTGTCTTTACTGGTCCTGGGCATAATACACCTACATATACATTACTGTTTGATTCCTTTAATTCATAATTGATTGCTTCAGTTAAGCTTCTTACATATGCTTTAGATGCATAATAAGTTGCCATCATTGGTCCTGGCATAAATGAGGCCATAGATGCAACATTTAAGATATATCCTCTATTTTTCTTTTTAAAATCATTTAAGAATAATTTAGTTAAAACATGTAAGGCTTTCATATTTAAATCAATCATATCTAATTCTTGATCTATATTAGTTTTAGTAAACTCACCATATAGACCAAAACCTGCATTATTAATTACTATTTCTATATCTTCATTTTTTACTTTTTCATATAGTTTTGCGCAATTATAGGTACTTGAAATATCTAATGGAATAATTGTTACGTTAGTGTGTAATACTTCTTTTAATTCTTCTAATCTATTTTTTCTTCTAGCTACTAATATTAAATCATATCCCATATTACTTAATATCTTGGCCATATCTCTACCTATACCACTACTCGCGCCTGTTATTAATGCCTTCATTTTAAGCCCTCCTTTAAGCATATTAGTTTAATCTTTTTACCTATGATATGTTTTTCTGAATCACTATGTTTTATTTCTTCAGTAGTTTTTTCAATGTTAAGTTTAATATACTTAGGATGCACTAAGTAATCTTTAAGGAACATTGATTCTACAATGTTTGGAAATATTTCTTCTTCATCTTCTGGAAATAACGCATGGGTATATTCATAAATATATATCAATATATTATCTAAACCATTTAATGGTGGCAAATATAGTTTGTAATCAATTAAGTTGCCGTTGTCATACTTAGGATAGAAGCCAATGAAATCTTTAATTTTCTCATAGTCATCATTAAGAACAACTGTCTTTTTCTTAATTGTTTCAAAATATTCTTTATTATATAATCCTATTGATTGAAAGAAATCAATAATTGTATTATAGTTTAACATATTACCACCCTGCTACTATAATAATTATATAATATTCTTAATCATAAAACAAATATTTTATTACAAAAAAAGATTCTAAAAGAATCTTATTGATTTACTCCATGATTTTTAAATCTTTCAACAAATAACTCATATGCTTTTGTTTCATTTTTTAAATCATATTTTAATTTTTTACCTGTTAATTTATCCATGAATTGTTTTAAGAATTCTGGATTTCTTACTAAGATTGGTCCTAATATATATGTACCATAGAAGTTATTATAATGAACTCCTTCCTTATCAAATAAATATTTTTTATTATTCTCTATATTACTTGAATTATTTATAAAACCATATATATCACTGATTTTTAAATTACTTTTAATACATACATCTTTCATTACTCTTTTTTCATTTTTAACATGATAATCGAATATACCTAGGGCCTCATATTTTTCTTCTCTTTCGATATATTTACCGAATAGGTCAACACTGTTACCTGTAGATAAGAAGAACTTACCATCTTCAATATATTTTTTTATATCTTTTTTATATTTCTTTAAATTATCCAAAGCGATTATTTGGTTAGTTTCTGTACCACTACCTATATATACTAAATCATAGTCCTTGAATTTTAACTTATCTTCTAATGATAGATATAGTATTTCATGTTTTATTTTATTATCAGTTAATATCTTATCTATCATTTTAATATTACCTGATTCACCATATAGGTTTAGTAAATCAAAATATAAATATGCTATTTTCATAGTTTAACACCTCTTTTTTTAAGTATGTCTATGTATTTATAGTTAAGGTCAAAGTATACTACAAAATATAACTTAGTATTCTTTACTGTATTATCTATAGCATAATCAAATGTCTTTTCTATATCTGTACAGAATTCAAACTTAGATTTACTTATTCCTGCTAATTCTAATCTTGTAGCTAGATCATATGCATATGGACCCATTAATATTATCTTTTTAACATCTTTTGAGTTTAATGATTCAAAATTAATATCATATATCCAAGATATATCCATTAGGTTATATCTACCACTTATTCTAGTAAAACCAATCGCGACTGTTTTATCACCTTTTTGGTTGCTGATATAGTTAAGTGATTGATTATATGATATTGGTGTTTCGTTTTTAGAAAGTAGCATTGTAGCTTCTACATCTTTATATGTGAAGTTATTCAATCTTTTTACTTTCATTGATAAGTTATTAAATGCTTCTATAACATGTCTTTTAGTGACACCATCTGATATTGTTAGAGCATAACATACTAATGTGTTATAAACGTTATATAAAGCATCATCACTTATTTTAACTATTTCACCATTAATCTTTAAACCATCTTTTAAATCAGCCTCAAAATCGCATGTAGGGCGATTATAGTCTTTATTAGGACAAGTATAGTATCCTAAATTACCATAGTTGAAATATTTGAATTTAAGCTTACTATGACATTTAGGACAGTAGCATACATCTAATGTATTTATTTGAGGTTTTAATGTGGAATATTTATTCTTTTTAACACCGTAGTATATTACTTTATTTTCTTTACCTAAAGTAAACATATTAACTAATGGATCATCTGCATTTATTAATAATGTAGTATCTTTTTTAATACTTTTATTGATATCTTCAAATACTAACTCATAATGACCATTTCTAGCTAATTGATCTCTTGATAAGTTATTAATTACTAAATAGTTAGGTGTTATATATCTACTTATTACTTTAACATATCTTTCATCTACTTCTAGTATTAATACATCTACTTTAGATTTACCAGATAGCTTAGATGAATTAATTATTGTAGTTAATATACCACCACATAAATTAGCGCCTTTAATATTACTAGCTACTTTGTAACCTGCATGATTATATATTTCATATAAACAACCCATTACACTAGTCTTACCTGTTGTACCTGTTACAAATATAACTTTTTTAGGCATTTTGAAATACTTAAAAATATTTTTATTTGCTTTTAGGGCAAAATCTCCTGGAAAAGTACTACCTTTACCAAATAAATGTAATATCCTATATGATATCTTTCCTATTAAAATTATTAACCAATTCATAAAATCACTTCTATTCTTATTATTAACCTTCTTTACCATTATATCACAAATTATATAGGAAAAAAAAGATGCTATTTAGCATCTCCTTCAACTAATTCTAAAACAACTTTTAAAGCGTCATCGCCTTTTCTTTCAGTCATTTTTAAAATTCTTGTGTATCCACCATTACGTTTAGCATATCTAACTGCTAAATCGTCGAATACTTTTTTAACAGCTTCAGTATCATTTTGTAAGAATGCTAATGCATTTCTACGAGCTACTAAAGTACCTTTTTTACCATAAGAGATCATCTTATCAACAAATTTACGAGCTTCTTTTGCTCTTTCTTCTGTTGTAACGATGCTTTCATGCATAATTAAGTCTTTAGTTAAATTAGCTAGCATACTTCTTCTGTGTTTATTAGTACGTCCTAATTTTCTATAAGCCATAATAATCCTCCTTAACTACTAATCTTCGTCACGGAATCTAAGTCCCATATCTTTAATTTTATCCATAACTTCTTTTAAAGATTTTTTACCTAAATTACGTATCTTCATCATTTCTAATTCTGATTTTTCAGTTAAATCACCTAATGTATTAATATTAGCTCTCTTTAAGCAGTTATACGCTCTTACTGAGAAATCTAAATCATCGATTGGAGTTTCTAATTTCTTAATCTTGCTATCTTCTTGTTTAGCATTCATAATTCCAGTCATATCTGAAATATCACTTAAATTAGTTATAATGTTAAAATGTTCAATTAATATTTGTGAACCTAAAGCCATTGCTTCTTCTGGACGAATTGATCCGTTAGTATAGATTTGCATGATTAATTTATCATAGTTATCATTTTGTCCAACACGAGCTGGTTCAACTTCATAACTGATATTTTCAATTGGTGAATATAATGCATCAATTGGGATATATCCTAATTTAGTATTATCTACATATTTCTTGTTATCAGTACTTGGTACATAACCTCTACCAGAACTAATAATCATTTCAATATCTAATTTTCCACCTTTAGCTAATGTTGCAATTTCTTGATCTTTATTGATGATTTCAACATCTGCATCAGTTTCAATATCAGCTGCTGTTACTGTTCTTTCTTCATGAACTGATAAGTGAACAATTTTATCCTCTTCACAGTTCTTTTTGATTACAACATTCTTTAAGTTAAGAATGATTGTAGTAACATCTTCTACTACACCTTCAATAGTTTGGAATTCATGCATAACACCATCAATTTTGATAGCTACGATTGCACTACCAGGTAAGTTTTCTAACATTGTTCTTCTTAGAGCATTACCGATTGTAATTCCGAAACCTCTTTCAAGTGGTTCGATTTCAAATTTTCCATAGTTACTGCTTTCTACATAGTCAGTAATTTTAAATATTGGTTTTTCAAAGTTTAACACATTTACACACTCCTTTTCTTATTATCCACGTGGGCGTTTTGGTGGACGACATCCATTATGTGGTATAGGTGTTACATCAGAAATTGAAGTAATTTCTAATCCTGCAGTTTGTAATGATCTAATTGCAGTTTCACGACCTGAACCAAGTCCTTTTACATATACTTCAACTTTTTTCATTCCCATATCAGCAGCAGCTCTACCTGCAGCTTCTGCAGACATTCCTGCAGCATATGGAGTTGATTTTTTACTTCCTTTAAAACCTAAAGTACCAGCTGAAGCCCAGCTAATTGCATTACCATCCATATCACTTATTGTAACAATAGTGTTATTGAATGTTGAATGAATAAAAGCTTTACCCATAGGTACATTCTTTTTAGTCTTACGTTTTCTTGCCTTATAAGCCATACAAATAACCTCCTTATACTTTCAATTATTTCTTCTTATTAGCAACTACTTTACCTTTACCCTTACGAGTACGAGCGTTTCTATTTGTTCTTTGTCCTCTTACAGGTAAACCTTTTTTGTGACGAGTTCCTTCATATGAATTGATTTCCATCTTAGTTTTAATATTCATACTAACTTCACGACGTAAATCACCTTCAGTAGCATATTTATTTAATTCATCACGTAGTTTTGCGATTTCATCAGTAGTTAAATCGCCAGCTTTTTTATTCTTATCGATACCAGTAGCTTCTAAAACTTTATTAGATAAACTTCTACCAATACCATAAATATATGTAAGAGCTATTTCAACTCTTTTATTATTAGGTATATCTA
>JAEEGK010020398.1_pt1 | contig 14106 bp, 10 predicted proteins | sample 8958771 | NCBI WGS metagenome assembly JAEEGK01 (sample SAMN16246547, study PRJNA631951) | gut metagenome | biome: gut microbiome; feature: rumen; material: SC-attached | host: Bos | place: Iran: Karaj | collected 2018-10
TCGGCTCCATCCCTCCCAATGTCTACTTCGTCCTGCTTCGCAGAACTTGTATCCATCGGGCCCCTCCCTCTGACGTGGCCGAGGGTGGCCACGCTCGCCGAGACCAGAGGACACCCGCCATCAACGCACTCTCTGCCGGGTGACGGGCCGCCTCCGTCAAGTTCGGAAAAGCTGCTCGGTCGCTGGCGCATCCACCGGCTTTGGCGCCGCCGTCCTGCTGTCGCAGGGGGCCACGTCCCCGGCCCCCTGGCCAGCAGTACCGTCTGGAGATTCTGGGCGTGTCGCCACCAAACTCTTTCTCTGGCCCCAACCAATCCATTAGATCGTGCCAGGTGCTGCTGGAAATGTATCACCTGGCTCACTTTTGCAGGGAAATCGTGTCAGGTGCTGCTGAGAATGTACCACCTGGCGCACTTATGGTCCGAATCCGGTCTGTCAAAAATCGGTAGGGCCGGCAGCGGTTGACATTGGTTAATTCCAGCTTAAGGAAGTAGAGGATGTTAAAGGGCGAGGATGGAGGAGGCGACGGATTCGAGGAGCCATTTGGGGGTGCTGGTGGCGCCGCAGATGCCGACACTGTCGCCGTCGCGGAACCATGAGGCATCGATCTCGCTCTCATTGCCGATGCGGTAGGTCCTGGAATTGGCCTGCCGGCAGAGGTCGTAAAGCACTTTTCCGTTGGAGCTTTCCTTTCCGGAAACGAATATGATGATATCGTGGGTTCTGGCGAAGTTGGCGAGTTCTTCGTGGCGGGAAGCTACTTGACGGCAGATCGTGTTGTGGATCTTAAGCGGCCCTGTCATCCTGGATCCGAGAATCTTGCAGAGTTCTTTGTACTCATCAGGACTTTTGGTGGTCTGGGAGAATATCTCTATCGGACCGTCTGTGTTGATCTGACCTTCAGAGAGAGCTTTTTCAAGCATTTCCAGATTCTGGAGGACAAGGGCGTTCCCTCCGGTCTGGCCGACAAGTCCGAGCACCTCGGCATGGCCCACCTTTCCGAAGATGATTATCTGACCTCCGATGGCGGCCATCCTGGCATAGGCCTCGCGGATATGTTCCTGAAGCTTCAGCACCACAGGACAAGTACAGTCAATCACCTTGATGCCATGGGCTTCGGTCTCCTCATAGGTCTGAGGCGGCTCCCCATGGGCTCTGATAAGAACGGTCCGTCCGGTCAGAGCGGCCAGGTCTTCCTTGCCCACCGTCACCAGTCCCTTGCGGCTCAATCTCTCAAGTTCGGCCTCGTTATGGACAATCGAACCTAGAGAATAAAGCTGTACGCCGGGATTGTCCCCGAGGAAGTCTTCCGCCTTGCTGATAGCACGGATCACACCCCCGCAGAATCCTGATTTGCGGTCTATTTCTACACTTAGATGCATCTATTCGAGAATTCCGAATTTTCCTTGGATTACGCCCTGCGTCCAGACGATCTCCTCGTGCAGGTTCATATCAGAATTGTCAAGCACGAAGGCGTCTTCGGCCCTGCGGAGCGGATTGGTCTCGCGGTGAGAATCAATATAATCCCTCTCCTCCAGATTCCTGGCCACGTCAGCCATCACAGGATTTTCGCCTTTGGCCACCAGTTCGTCGAATCGTCTCTGCGCACGGACTTCCGGTTTGGCGACTACGAAAATCTTAAGCTGAGCGTTAGGGAAGACTGCCGTACCGATATCCCGGCCGTCCATCACGACACGGCCGTTTCGCCCGAAATAATGGAGTTTGTCATCGACGAAAGCCCTGACGAAAGGAACGGTGGCGATAGGGCTGACAGAAGATGAAACCTTCAGGGAACGGATCTCCTTCTCGATACAGCGGTCTCCTATGCAAGTCTTGCCGTCGGAGCCGAAATGAAGGTCCAGACCTTTGTCCAGGGCAGCCTTGAGACCATCCAGATCTATGTTGTTGTCCCCGTCAATATAGCCGTTCTCCTGCGCAAAAAGCGTGACACCCCTGTAGAGGGCGCCAGAGTCCAGGTATAGGAAGGAAAATTCCTCGGCTATCAGTTTCGCAAGCGTGCTTTTACCGGTGCCGGAAAAACCGTCGACGGCGATAATTATGTCAGGTACAATCATAGTCTCTGAATGTTAGGAAACAAAATTAGGAAAATTATTCGTAACTACGAGATTTTTGTCCGATATTTGCTATATCATGCCCCGGAGCCTCCGGCTCATGGTTTTAAAAGGAGAAAGAAAAGATGAAGATACTTGTAGTCGATGACGAGAGAGCCATCAGAAACTCTCTCAAAGAAATATTGATGGATGAAGGTTTTACCGTAGAAGTCGCCGAGGACGGCCCTTCCGCCCTTGCGATTGCGGCAAAGGAAAGATATGACGTCATTTTCTGCGACATCAAGATGCCGGGAATGGAAGGCACCGAGGTCCTCGAGAAACTCATCGCCGAAGGAATCGACTCGGCAGTGATCATGATTTCGGGCCACGGGGACATCGACACCGCCGTCGACTGTATCAAGAAAGGCGCGTTCGACTTCATCCAGAAGCCGCTCGACCTCAACAGAATACTTATTACCATAAAGAATGCGACCGACAAGGCCAATCTTGTCAAGGACAACAAAATCCTCAAGAAGAAAGTCTATGGCCAGCAGATGATCGGAGAGTCCGAGCCTATCTGCCACATCCGCGAGATGATCGACAAGGTCGCTCCGACCGATGCCCGGGTTCTCATCACGGGCTCGAACGGCAGCGGAAAGGAACTCGTCGCCCGCAGCCTCCACCAGCAGAGCACCCGCAGCGCGATGCCATATATCGAAGTCAACTGCGCCGCCATCCCTTCGGAACTCATCGAGAGCGAACTCTTCGGCCATAAGAAAGGCTCGTTCACATCGGCCATCAAGGACCATAAAGGCAAGTTCGAGCAGGCTGACGGCGGTACTCTCTTCCTCGACGAGATCGGTGACATGAGCCTTGCCGCACAGGCGAAAGTGCTCCGCGTCCTCCAGGAGAAGAAACTTACTCCTGTCGGAGGAGACAAGGACATCGAAGTCGACGTGCGCGTGATCGCCGCTACCAACAAGGACCTGCGTGCCGAGATCGAGAAGGGCACGTTCAGGGAGGACCTTTACCACCGTCTGAGCGTGATCGTGCTCCATGTGCCGTCGCTCAATGAAAGAAAAGAGGACATTCCGCTGCTCGTGGACTATTTCTCCGCCCAGATTTGCTCGGAGACAGGAAAGCCTCTCAGGGCTTTCGCCCCGGAGGCCATCAAACTGCTTCAGGAACATGACTGGACCGGAAACATCCGTGAGCTCCGTAACGTGGTGGAGCGCCTGCTCATACTCGGCGGCTCTCCTGTAAGCGCCGCGGATGTCCGTACATATGTCTAGAAGCTGTATTTGAGCTTAATCCAGATTTCTGAATTCTTGTCGTACATGAGGAACATGCCTGAGTCGGCCTGGAGAAGGTCGTATCCCACGATGGCATGTATCGTGTCCGTAACTGCGTAGTCTGCCGAGAGACGGTTGAAGACGCCGCCGTTCGTGACATCGATGTATGCGAACGTCGAGAGCTTCAGGGTGCTGCGAAGAAGATCTTTCGAGATCCTTACCGTGGCCATTCCGCTGTTGCGGAAGACCGACGTCCCGGTCAGGTTTCCGGCCACGTACTTATGCGAATACTGCACTCCTGCAGACCATTCGGCCGGACCGAACCAGTCAAGTCCCGCAAGGGCATTCGTGGAGTTCTTCCGGACGACGTCCATGCCTGTGGCAGGATCCTGGGCCTCATTGAAATACTCCGCCACCTCGCCCCTGAACACGAACTGCCCGAATGGAATCGAAACATCTCCGCCTACCATCGTCATCCGTCGATACTCGCCGGTGCAGACGAGTTCCGGGCCGGCAAGGAGAGTCTTCTTGATGACAGGCATCTTGTTCCATGTCAGCAAAGCGCAGAGAGAGAAGTCAATCCCGTTTGAATAGGCGCTGAAACGTCCTCCGACCTCGAGATTCTTCAGTTTCTTATCAGGAGTCCCCGAAAGGTTGACTGAATAAGGAATATTCACTCCCGGCAGGGATACGGACCATGGATTCTCCGGATCCAGCGGAAGGGTGAACCATGAGCATACCGGGACGACTACGGCCTCCGCACTCCATCCTGACTGCACATATCTTACCCTTAGTGCATTTACCGGGACCCTGATGTCATCGTAGTCCTCCGCAAGGAACTCAGTGTAATCCATCGGAGAGATGATGTCAGTAAGCCTGAGGGCATCGGCCACTCCCCAGGTTATTATCTGGCGGCCGGCGCGGATGTCCCATTCGGACGGAGTATAATACAGATAGGCTTCCCTCAGGAAGAATCCTGACTCGCTTTCAAGTATCGGATTCCAGACAATGTTCGTCGAGGCGAACAGACCGGAATTGTCTTTCTCGAGCGTGACCTCTCCGCGGATCCTGGTGTGCGACGCCATCCAGTCGTTGGGAGAAGAAGCCCTCATCGCATGGTACGTATCGACGAAGCCTTTGACTTTTACGCTGAGCCCGTCCCCGTCCTCCTGCGCGAACGCAGGAAGGCAGAGGAGGCACAGCAATGACATGAAAAAGGTTTTCATAATCCTTTCTCCAGTTTGGTTACGGTGAACAGGTTAGCATCCAGCTTGATGTCATAGCTTGGATTCTTGACCTCTATCACTGTCTTGTGGCCGGTCTGCACATTCTCCATCTCCATGTGCTGGCTTGTCCAGAATCCCTGGACTTTATTGATGGAGCTTACGGTGAGAACTCTGTGAAGCGCGTCGAGCTTGTCATAGAATTCGACACGTACGGCCTTCAGGCAGTCTTTTGCTATCCATGTAACCTTGCGGGAGTATATTTCTCTCTTATTCTTCGGGACTGATTCGATCACCCAGCAGTCATGGCCGTCGCGGGATTCCGAGCGAAGCAACTTGTGGTCGTCCTCGTCGACGTTGCGGCTGCCCATGTCATCGTAGGTGAAATCGGTTCCCATGAAATAGTCTGTCTTGGATGAAGACCCGCTGATGCGGCGTGTTTTCTTCATCGCAGGAAGATAGAGCCATTTGTCGTCTTCCTTTCCGATCTGGTCATAATCCCATGTCAGGAAGCCGGTGCCTTTGACGTCGCCGGGATAGGTGAAGAACATCATCTTCTTGGTGTCCTTGCCTTCATCCTTGGCCCAGGACTCGAGCTTGCGCTCACGCTTGCTGCCATTCTTCTTGATAAGTGTCAGTTCCATCTGGGCATATCTGGTCTCCCCGTCAGGATTGTCCTTTGCTTTCTGCATGATGCTGCGGCCGGTCTCCTGGGCGAAGACTGAAGAGCATGCGAGAGCGCAGAGAGCTGCGATTATTATTCTGTTTTTCATATGTACGATATTATTTGTTGAATTAATTAATCTTCATCTTCTTTCTCAGGTCCATAAACCTTGCAGAGCTGGATGAGCGCCGGGGTGATGAACAGGTCTGCAATGAGTGCGGACGCAATTCCGATCACTGCAAGGAGACCGAAGTTGATGAGCTGGTTGCATTCTGAAGTGATGAATCCGGCAAATACGGCGCAGGTGATGATCGTTGTGGTCACGATGGCGACGCCTACGACCCTGAAGGTTCGTCTTATGGACAGATGATACTTGCCCGTGCGGTCATACTCCAGTTTCGTATGGTTGATGAAATGGATGGTGTCGTCGACGGAGAGACCGATGATCATAGGAATCAGGGTGGCGGTCATCATGTCCAGAGGGATACCGGACCAGCCCATGTAGCCGCCGACGAAGATAGCAGGGAAGATGTTCGGGATAAGGCCGATGAGACCGATCTTTACGCTCTGGAATACGATCATGAGGATCAGACCGATGATGATGATGGAGAACATGAAGGAGGTGAGCTGGCCGCGTACCAGATACTGCATCATCGTGGTGTATTGAGGGATGTTGCCGACGGCGGATACCTTTGCGTCAGGGAAGATCTCGGCAGAAGCCTGGCTGATGGCATTGAGTTCGCGTTCTACTTCGGCAGAGTTGAAGTCGCTGATCTCGACCATCAGTCGGAGGCGCTTGTAATCATAATCCACCCAGTATTCTGCCTCGGAACCGCCCGCATTCTCATAAAGGAGAAGCATCTGGGCGATTTCTTCCTCCGAATCAGGAATCCTGTAATATTCCTGGTCGTTTCCGTTGAGGGTACGGTTGAGGTCCCTGATTATGTCAAGGACGGAAGTCGTCCTCTTGGTAAGCTTGTAGTTGGCTGCCTGGGCCTCGAGCCTCTCAAGTTTCCTGAGGTTCTCCGGGAGCTTGGCATCGCCTTCGTTCTCGAACTCGATCATCATGTCATATGTATAGAGGGATCCGAGTTCTGAATAGCCCACGTCGAGTATGTCCTTGACGTATGGCACTTTGCTTCCCATTGTCTTTTCAACGTCGAATGCCGGTTCTACCCATTTGAAACCGATGCCGAGAGCGATGCAGACGATAAGGAAGAACGAGCATATCACGGTGGATTTGCGCATGCTGAACTCTCCGAGCCTTACCATGAGCCTTGAACCCCAGGTGTCGCTGTCATCATTGAAGTTTTCTCTTGGTTTCTTGTTCTTTCCGACTGATATGAGGATAGGGGTTATTATGACGGTCGTGGTCATCACGAAGAACACGCACATTGCGGTAAGCAGGCCGATTGCTGCAATAGGGCGGATCGGGATTACGAGGAACGAAAGGAGGGACACGATAGTGGTCAGACCGCAGAACAGTATCGGCCAGCCGGTCTCGGCTATCGTCTCTATGATTGCCTTGCGGCGCTGTCCGTGGATCAGCATCCTCTTGCCGAAATATGTGAACAAGTGGATGTTATATGCGATTGATACCGCGAACGCCAGTATCACAGGAATCATCGTGCAGGTCGAGTCCATATACATGCCTGTACCTCCGGCGATTCCGAATGTGATAAGCAGTCCGAGGACTGTTCCGATGAAAGGTGCGATCACTCCCTTGAACGACCTTGTCATTATGAGCATGACAAGGATGGAGATGATCAGCGCGCACAGGCACTGACGGCCCATTTCTTCGCCGATGTATCCCAGCTTCTTATAGCTGACGTAGGTCATTCCGGTCGCCCTCGGGTTCAGGGAAGCATACTCAGGTTTTTCTATGATCTTGGCCACTTCTGCACCGGTCTGCACATCAGGCGCGACCGTCGTGACCTTTTTCCATACGCTGTCTTCCGGAAAGGTGCGGAGCTTGACCATGATCCAGGAAAGTTTCCTGTCTTTTGAGATAAGCTTGCGTGCCTGTTCCGGCTTGGTGGCGATCTTGGCTTTTATTTCGTCGAGGCCGGCCTGGTCCGAAGGGATGACTTCAGGGACGATCTGCTGGATCTCCATTCCTTCTTCGTTACCTACCATGAACTCTATGTCAGTGAGGGAAGTGACCTTGTCGACATAGGAGAGGCTGTCCTTTAGCTCGTCGGTAAGGGCCCTCATGGTCTCGAGGCTTTCTTTTGTAATGTGGTCTTCGGTCTCTGTCAGGATTCCGACATAATAGTCATTTCCGAAGTGGGCCTTGAATTCATCTGTCATCACCAGCATCGGGTCCCCTTCGATGAAATAGTCATCGAAAGATGTCTGTACGACCATCTTTTTGATGCCGATGACGGATAATACGACAATTACGGCAAACAGGAGCAGGACCAGTATCCTGTGCTTGATAAGCTTCTCGGCAAGGCTGCCGAACTTTTGGTTGATTTGTTCTATTTTCATTTTTTATGTATGATTGATTGTTTTCAAAAGCGAACGTTTTTCATTTTTGTTCAAAAAAAAGAGAGACCTCAACTTGTAAAGAGGTCTCTCCATCCGTCATATTCAAACTTGATGTATTCTTGAATTACTTTTTTCGTATCCTTGTAGCTTAGCCTGTGTTTTATTATCTCTTCCAGCGTCACGAACATCCATACTGTCTGCACGTGGTATGTGAAAGGGTGGAACTCAGTCTTGAAAGAAGGGTATCTCTTTGACGTGAGCTCCATGTATTCGATGACTTTCTTGGTGCATTCATCCGTAAAATCGTCCTTGAAACGCTCCAGGGAGGAGCCTTGCGCCTTTGTCAGCAGCAGCTCGAGCCCCTTGCGGTGTCTCTTCAGGAGGGTCATGTATCTTTCAGCCTGGAGGGATATCAGCTCGTCTGCGTCTCCTTCTATGTAAGACTTGAACAGATCCAGGTTCTTCTCATCGTGATGGTTCATCAGGAAAGCCTCCATGTCGGCAACGGCAGGTGCGACGATTGACCGGAACAGGTCATCCTTGCAAGAAAAGTAATTGTACAGGTTGCCCAGGCTGACACATGCCTCGTCAGCGATGGCTCTCATGCTGGCCTTGGAATAGCCGTCGCGCAGAAATATCTTTTCTGCGGAAATGAGTATCTGGCTGCGCGTACTGTCTTTCTTGACTTGCATCTAAAAATGAACATTGTTAATTAATGTTGCAAATTTAGATACGACTTTAGGTAGTGACAATACCAATAAATAGGGATTAAACGGTTTTATGCTCCCTCGGTAGTACTGATTTTTGGAAAGCGGACTGTGAAGCAGGCTCCGCCGAGGGTGAAGGACTTGCTGTAGGAGATCTCGGCTCCGCATCTTTCGAGGATGTTCTTGCACATGGCAAGGCCAAGTCCCGTGCCGCTGCTCTTGGTGGTGAAGTTAGGGGTGAACAACCGTCCGCGGTTCTCGTCATTGACGCCCGGACCATTGTCCTCGAAGACTATGTCTATGAAGCCGTCCCTCGAGCTGTTGCGGAGGGAAACCTGTACCTGCCCTTTCTTGGAGGCCTTGCCGCTCTCGGCATCCTCTTTCTGCTGGTTGTCGATGGCCTGGACGGCATTGGTCAGCAGATTGACAATCACTCGCTTGAGCTGAGGCTTAGGGCCGTTGATCTTAGTGTCTTTCAGCCCTATATACTCGATGGAGAGATTGTCCCTGTCTCCGAACAGGGCTACCTCGTCCTTTATCATCTTGTCGATGTCGATGTCCACCGGCTCCTCGCTATACAGTTTGGCGAAGGTGGAGAATTCGTTGGCGGTGTCGGTAAGATTGTCGATGCTGTCCAGTATGAGAGGAGTCATCTGGTCAAACTTCTCCTCCCAGGTCGGATCATTCTTGCTCTTGAGACGGATGATTCTCTGGATCTGGAGCTTGATCGGAGTAAGCGGATTCTTGATCTCATGGGCCACCTGACGGGCCATCTCGCTCCATGCCTTGTCTCTTTCGGCCTGGGCCGCGATCTTGCTGCTCTCGGAGAGGTCATGGACCATAAGGTTATAAGCCCGTACAAGGGTGGAGAGCTCGTCCTCCCTTTCGTAGATGATGTACTCCAGCCCCTGGGTCCTTGCGGAGTTCATCTTCTCGCCCATGGTAAGAAGCGGGTGCAGCATCCTGTCGATCATGCTGGAAGTGGCGAAGCGGGTGATGATAAGAAGCAGGAAGAATACGGTAATGATGAACAGGGAGTGGAATGTCGCTTCGGTACGGAAGTCGATTCCGGAATTGGTGTATGGAGAGCACAGGATCGCAAGCATACGGCCGTTTCGGTTGAAGATCGGGGCGTACATGGCATAGAAAGATTTGTCTCCTGATCTCTCCTTATGGATGAAATAGCGCTTGTTGCGCTGCATTATGTTCTTGTAGGCCTCCTGATTTGTCCTGGAGCCCAGAATCATCCTTTCGAAGACCTCGGGGCTGGTGGACAGGAAAGCTTTGCCTCCGGTAGTATAGAGGGTAATGTCGGATTTGGTATAGTCTCCGATGCTGCGGATTACCGCGGACGAGCTCTGGTTGTCGAAGTCGGAAAGATTGCTGTAGCTGCCGCATTCGGCCTCCATGAGCGACTGGATAGTTCCGATCTTGTTGATCATCAGGGCGCGGATATTGGCCTCGTTACGGTTATATACGAAGACCACGCTGATTATGGCCATCACGACGAGGGTCACTATCAACGAAATATAGAGAATCGAGTTTATCCTGGACCGGTAGTAGTTCTTGTCGAAGGCGCTCCTTTTCTGCTGGGATGCCGAAACCAGACAGGAGATGAAATAAGCCAGCAGAAGGAGTATGAATCCGGCGACCAGAAATTGCGAGAAATCTTCGCCCGGACGGGAGATGATGACCATATCCTCGTCTGAGATATGGCTTATGAAGTGCACGTACTTGTCGATATTGCTATATTTCTCGCTGCTTTCCACGGCCTCTTTCAGCTGGCCGGAAAGGGTTGTAGGATAGGCGTAGTCTCCACGGAAGCTGACGAGCTTGCCGTCAATATATTTCGCGTAGGAATAGAGTTGCGGGATAGCTATCGAACCCGGGTTCGGATTGCCGAGGATAGACGCATAGCCGCGGTCTTCCTTGTCCGCCTTGGATTCCACTCCGATCATCATCTGGCTTACTCCGGTCTGTGGCGAGAAGAATGAGAAATATCCCGTATACTGCGGACGGCCGTTCGCCTTTCGCATGTACATGAAATGAGAATCATCGGAAATCTGGATTCCGTTCTCCATCACTTCCCGGAACTGGCGTATCGTTTCCGGATCGGCCTCGCCCTCCCTGAAAGTATATATCGTGATATCGTAGTTCTGGGCGATACGGTTCATGTAGTTCTCGGTGATCCTGTTGAGGATGATATCCTGATAGTCCCTCTGCCCGGTCATGAGCCGGTATATAAGCGGATCGTTCGCTATAGGATTCTCCACTCCGCGGAGCTGGATCTCGAAACCGAGGTCCCTGTCTATGGCCATTCTGTTGGCCCAGATGTCGACTCTGTTCTTTTCCCTGTTGAATCCGGTCACGGAGGACGTCGCCACAAGATAGACTGCCGCCAGGACGGAGAAGGCCGCCCTTCCTTTGCGGCTGAATATGTTGAATTTCCGGCCGGTCATCTTCTGTAGCATCGGACATGCCATCTGGATAAGCATCGGAAGAGTCAGCAGCATGGCGAGGTATGAGATATATACGTAGACCGTATACTGGCTTATGCCGTAGATCTTGTAAAGCTCGAGAGTGATGTTGGAGTTCTTGATAAGACTGCTGAAGGTCAGATGCGTATATGTGCAGATCCCGACGAAGGCCAGAGCGACAATGACCGTAAATACGGTGAGCCTTCCGGTACCTTCTTTCCTGGCTGTCCAGGCGATAAGCGGCTTCCTGGAAATATAAGCGCAGAAAACCATCAGGGTAATCCAGATATTGAATGTGAGCAGCGCTCCAAGCGAGTAGAAAGCCTGTCCGTCAGCATAGATCGTAGGAGAGAACATGTTAGTGCTCTGGAGTCCGCGACCTATGACGTAGAATACCATCAGCAGGATTGTAAGAGATCCTGCCACAGCCCACATTGAACGCAGCGACTTATGGTAATGCAGATACAGAAGGGCGCCTGAAATGATGAGTAGCAGGGCTATCCAGAGCGCGATCGGATCAGGCATCAGAGGGCTGACCTTCGCATTCTCCTGGATTATCTTCATGAGGGGCCTTCCATCGACTGAGATGGTAGCTCCTCCTGAATAGCTTATCGGATAGATCGAGAACCTGTCGGAGACCCGGAGCTTCTTGTTGATTCCGTTGACAGGACTTGTCAGCATCGTGTTCTTTATCTCGAGACCGGCGATCACCTTGCATCCGTCCGGAGCTATGGCTGCCTTGGTCAGGTACCATTTCGGACCGATGTTCATGTAATTGACCGACGTGTCGACCTGGGCAAGAGGGGAGACCAGATTGTTTCTCAAGTTGAGGAACCGCTGGAAGACCATACGGTTGCTGATGTCGTCGTTATCGACCGTGAACTGGTTGTACCATGATTGCAGGGTATCGCGGGTGTAACGGTACAGGACCATGTCTTCGGGCAGTCCTTCCAGGTCGAGCCACTGATGGTGGTCCTGGGTGACGGCCTCTCCGATATACCGGTCGAGGATATCCATCCTTGCATTGACTATCCTCTGCACCCTGTGGGCTACGGATTCGGTAATGTCGGTACCTCTGTTGGCGATGCCGGACACGGCAATCAGGACTGCCGCTGCAAGCAGCAGTATCAACCAGAGGTTTCTCTTTATTGTGTTGCCGACTTTTTCCGTCATAGCGTCATTCGTGGTGGTACGGCTCTCCGCGCATGATCGTGAAAGCCCTGTACAACTGCTCTGCAAAAATCGTTCTCACCATCTGGTGCGAGAATGTCATCGCGGAAAGGGACATCTTCCTGTCCGAGCGTTCATAGACCTTCTGGGAAAACCCATAGGCCCCTCCGATTACGAAGACCATGTCGCGTCCGCTTCTGGCCATCCTTTCTTCGAGGAACCGGGCGAACTCGACAGACCGGAATTCCTTGCCGTGCTCGTCGAGGAGAATCACTTCGTCGGACGGACGGATGGCGGCCAGTATGAGGTCCCCTTCTTTTTCCTTTATCTGGGCCTGGCTGAAGGAGGAAACGTTCTTCAGTTCCGGAATCTCCACCAGGGAGAACTGGACGTAGTGCGAAAGTCTCGAAACATATAGATCGAGGCCTTCCTTTACCCATTTTACATCAGTTTTTCCTACAGTAAGCAGCGTTATCTTCATAACTTCCGGTCTGTCTAGGCAAATATATGAATGTGGCTCGGATTTTGCAATAAATAAGTCATCTATCTTAGTACAGGAAAATGAATAGAAAGGTATTGTTTATCTTATCCGCCATTCTTCTGGCGCTTGGCGTGTGCTCTGAATCCAGGGCGCAGAGCAATACTTACGACGTATTCATCCCGATCTCGAAATACATAAGGCAGGGCGATGCGGAAAAGCTGTCCGCGTGGTTCTCGGACAATCTCGAAATCTCCGTGTTCTCTGAATCCAACGAGACTTCCAGGGCTCAGGCAAGGCAGATAATGAAATCCTTCTTCGAGAATTATACTCCAAGGACATTCGATATCGAACATACGGCCGGCCGTTCCACGATGAAGTATGCGCTGGGCACGCTGAACGCCGGCGGCGAAGTCTTCGAAGTGACGATCTTCGTCAGCATCAAAAACGACACATACCGGATACAGCAATTGAAGATAAGGAAGGTTGAATAGCCTTCTATTTTTGTCTCATGTAGATCTGTACAGGGCAGCCTTTCAGGTCGAAATGCTCCCTCAGCTTATTTTCCAGATACCTCTTGTAAGGATCCTTGACGTACTGCGGCAGGTTGCAGAAGAATGCAAATGAAGGAGCCGCCGTAGGAAGCTGGGTTATGAACTTGATCTTGACATATTTGCCTTTCCATGCAGGAGGCGGATAGTTCTCGATCTCCGGGAGCATGGCCTCGTTGAGGCGGGCAGTCTGGATCTTGCGGGAGTAGTTCTGATAGACGTGGCTTACCTCGTCGAGAACGTCCATTATCCTCTGCTTCTTGATTGCGGAGGTAAAGATGATAGGCACGTCGTCGAACGGGGCGATTCTTTCCTTCAGCCCGCGCTCATACTGCCTCATCGTGTTGCTGTCCTTCTCGAAGGCGTCCCACTTGTTCACTACTATGACGCAGCCCTTGCGGTTCTTCTGGATAAGGTTGAAGATGGCCATGTCCTGAGTCTCCATGCCGTTGGCGGCATCTATCATCAGGATGCAGACGTCGGAGTGCTCGATCGCGCGGATGGCGCGCATGACGGAGTAGAACTCCAGGTCTTCGTTGACTTTGTTCTTGCGGCGCATTCCCGCGGTATCGACCAGAATGAACTCATGGCCGAATTTGTTGTAATGCGTGGAGATTGAATCTCTTGTCGTGCCGGCAACCGGAGTGACGATGTTCCTTTCCTCTCCAAGGAGGGCGTTGGTCATCGAAGACTTTCCGACATTAGGCTTTCCGACGATTGCGACATGAGGCAGATCCGCGAAAGGATCGGCTGCCTCTGCCTCCTCCGGGAGGATACGCACTATCTCGTCGAGCAGGTCGCCGGTGCCGCTGCCGTTGGCTGCGGATATGCTCCATATCTCTCCAAGTCCGAGAGAATAGAACTGATAGGCGTCATACTGCTTCTCGCCGGAATCGACTTTGTTGACACAGAGAAGCACCGGCTTCTTGCTTCTGCGCAAGAGGTCGGCGATATCGGCGTCATAATCTGTTATGCCAGTGGCGGCCTCGACCATGAAAAGCAC
>JAEEGK010020399.1_pt1 | contig 14105 bp, 6 predicted proteins | sample 8958771 | NCBI WGS metagenome assembly JAEEGK01 (sample SAMN16246547, study PRJNA631951) | gut metagenome | biome: gut microbiome; feature: rumen; material: SC-attached | host: Bos | place: Iran: Karaj | collected 2018-10
AAGAGAAGAAAAAAATTAAAAGAATAAATTATTAATAATAATAAAAAAAATATAATAACTATAATTTAGTTTACAGACTTCTAATATTACTATTATTTAAATAGTCTCTATTTTTTTTTATGTTCTTCATAGGATTTGTTTTAATATATATTCTTATTATTTTAATAGTATAAATTGATATTCTTGTATATCTAAGAATTATTCTTTAATCTCTTATAGAAACTATTATCATTAAAATAATTAATATACATTATATTACTAATAAAAATCTGCTAAATTTTCTGTATTTTTTTATCTTTTTTTTCTTTAGTTAATAATTTTAATAATTGATAACAAGTATACATGAAATCAATAATTCAGGGATTTATAACCTTTTTTATTATATCTTCATCATCAATTTCTTCTTTTTCATTATTATTATAATTTGTCTTTAATGATGAAATTTATGAAATATATTCATTAATTTAACTCCAAAATACTGATTAATATAAAATAAGAATCCAGAAAGTATAATTAAATAAAGTAGTATTAAACAATTTTAAATTATTCCTTGATATATTATAAAAAAAAGTTAAATAATATTGCTATTATAAAATTTGTTAATTTCCCATTTATTGTATTAATAAATTTTTTATTTCATTTTCTTTTCTTTTTCTCATTTAAGATGTGCTCATCTTCCAAAATATTTATATAAAAAAAAATAATATAAAAAAATAATATATTTAAAATATAACTTTAAAAAAAAAAAATGAATCCAACTCAAAAATTTTATGATTCTTACGATAAAAACAACATAGTATTAAAACTAACAAACTCATATTATCATAATCGTAATTTAGAATTAATCAGAAATAGAAAGAACCAATTTAAAGAGCCTAAAAAATCGATTCATGCAAGGAAAGAAGATCCAATGGTAAAATATAGGATTAAGAGAGACAATGATGAATTATGTGGAAAAATAAAAGAAATAACGAATAGAAAATCATCTCAATTTGCAAACAATGATTACAATTCATATAAATCAAGATTAGCATTAACAAAAATTAAAAGAAGAAAAGAAATTCAAGAAGAAATTGATAAAGAAAATGAAGAAATGTTTCGTAGAATGGGAATATCAAAACCTTTTATTAATACTAAACAATTAGATGGTGATTTTGAAGGAGAACATAAAAATATTGTTAAAAAATTAAGAAGAGTTGATGCAGAAGGTACTGTTGTTTTACCTAAAATTTATACTAATCCTATGCTTAATAGAAGCCCTGTTAACACTGAAAATAATAAAAATGATAATGAACATTTATATGTTGAAAAAGAAGAAATTGATGATAAGAAACATAAAAGTAAAGAAACTGGAAATGATGATCCTAATTTTGCTAGTGCTGAACCTGAAGAAGTTGCTTAAATTTTTTTTTTCTTGGATTTTATTTGTTTAGGGTTTTTGGTTTTGTTATTTTATGATTAAATTATTTGAAGAAGTTTAAAATTTTATTTTTTTTTATTTTTTTTCTGAATTTTTTTTTGAGTTTATTATATTTTTTTTAATTTATTTTTATTTTTTCATTTTTAAATAAATAAAAAGCAAATATCTCAGAAAAAAAATTAAATTACAAAAAAAACATTAAATTCTAGAATAAGCCTTTATAACCAAAATTTAAATATTAAATTTCATTTAAATAAAATCAAAAAAACCAAAAAAACATAAAAAATGAGTTTACTGGGAATAATGGGAGAGCGTGAGACAGGTTCTGACGTTCGTCAAGGTAATGTAATGGCAGTTCAAGCTATAAGTAATATAGTGAAGACCTCACTAGGTCCTCAAGGATTAGATAAAATGTTAGTAGATGATATTGGAGATGTTACAATAACAAATGATGGAGCAACAATCCTAAAGCTTCTCCAAGTAGATCATCCAGCATCTAAAGTACTCGTAGAGTTGGCACAGATCCAAGATCGTGAAGTAGGTGATGGTACTACCACTGTTGTCATCCTCGCAGCTGAACTCCTAAGAAGAGGTAATCAATTAATTCAGCATAAAATCCATCCTACTACAGTTATTTCAGGTTATCGACAAGCTTTGAAAGAATCAATCAAACATATTAAGGAACATCTTCTTATTAAAATGGATTCTGTTGATGAGGAGCTTTTAAAAAAAGTCGCTTCTACTTCTTTAAATTCTAAATTAATTGGTCCTGAAAGTTCTTTCTTCAGTAAAATTGTTGTTGATGCTATGATGGGTGTTAAAATTACTGGACTTGATGGTCATCCTAAATATCCTGTTAAGAATGTTAATATTATTAAAATTCATGGGAAAAGTATTACTGAAAGTAAATTAGTTGATGGATATGCTATTCAAAGTATGAGAGGTGCTCAAGGAATGCCACTTACTGTTAAAAATGCTAAAATTGCTTGTTTAGATATGCAATTAGGAAAATTTAGACTTCCTCCTGGTGTTGCTGTTTTAATTGATAATCCTGAGAATTTGGAAAAAATAAGACAAAGAGAATTAGATATTACTAAAGAAAGATGTAAAAAATTAATAGATGCTGGAGTTAATGTTGTTTTATGCACTAAAGGAATTGATGAATTTGCAATTAAATATTTCGTTGAAGCTAAATGTATTGCAATTAGAAGAGTAGATAAAAGTGATATGAAGAGAATAGCATCTGCAACTGGAGCTAAAATAATGATATCATTTGCCGAAGAAGGAGGAGAAGAAGTAATAGATACAAATAATTTAGGAGAAGCAGAGGAAGTATCCGAAGAAACAGTAAGTGATTATGAATTTATTTTCTTTAAAAAATGCAAGAAACAATTAGCACAAACAATTCTTCTCAGAGGAGCAAATGAATTTATGCTAGATGAGGTAGAGCGTTCTATTCACGATGCACTCTGCGCAGTGAAGAGAGTATTAGAAAGTAGTTCTCTAGTAGTTGGAGGTGGATGCGTTGAGGTATCGACCTCAATTTACCTGGAGCAGGTGTCACGTACATTGGGTTCACGAGAACAGCTTGCAGTAAGTGAGTATGCCGAGGCACTAAATGTAATACCAAAACAATTAGCAATTAATGCTGCAAAAGATGCAACTGACTTACTCACTAAGTTAAGGTATGTTCATGATAAAGCACAAAAAAGTAGTGGAGAAGAAAGTAATAAATTAAAAAATACTGGATTGGATTTAATGACTGGGAAAATTAGAAATAATTATAATGCTGGAGTTTTTGAACCTGCTATTAGTAAAATTAAAAGCCTGAAATTTGCCACTGAAGCTGCTATTACTATTTTGAGAATTGATGATTTAATTAGAATTGAACCTGAAAAAAAACAAGGAGGAGCTCCTGGGGGTAATCAAATGATGATGTAAAGATAATAGAATTTTATAATAAGGTTTTTTTATTATATTTTTCAATGATTAATTATTTTTTTTATTTTTGTTTTTTTTGTTTATTTTTTTTGTTTATTTTAAAAATAATATACCTAATTATGAAAGATTTTTAAAATATCAGATTTATTATAATTTTAATTGAATATATAAAACAACAAGTACTTTATATATAATATATATTTTAAATCTTTTAATTGTTTATGTTTTAATCAAAAATTTAGGAATTTTGGTGATAAAAATTTTTTCATTAATTATTCTTTAATAGATATATTGACATTTATTTTTGGAATATTATAATTTTTTAATCATTAAAAAAAGTTTAGTAATGTTTTTTTGGTCATTAATTTTTAATATGGAATAAAAATATTCATAACATTCTTGAAATGAATTAATTTAAAAAATTAATTACTTTATGGTTTAATCTCTCAATAAAGCTTTCTTTAATTAATTCACTCATTAAAAAAAAAAAGCAAATCTAATTTTTTAATTTCTAAATATTTAATGAAATTTTGAAATTTATTCATATTTTGGAATGAACAAAAAAGAATTAAAAAAAAATTCAAACAAAAAAATCATCCTTTTAATACTTATTTTATTATTATCTTTAATCTTACAGATTTGTTGTAGTTTTTTTATCTTTTCTATATTTGTTATTTAATTGAATTTTATATTTGATTGGAGAAATGAATTTTTTAAAATTACTTTCTAAAAATAATAATGTAGTTATTATTTCCAAGAAAATTCCAAAAAGTCATCAAAAAGAATGAAGATTTTAATTTTTAATTTTATTATTTACTTTTAATTTTAATAATGAAAAAGGAAATGGAAAATTGAATGTAGAGAATATTAAAAATTCTTTTGGACAAAATGAGTACACTATATCTAATAGTATTTTTGAAAATATTTTTAAAGAAGTTAATCATGAAAAAGAAAATGAAATTAATTTTTAAGAATTTAATAATATATTAATTATTTTATTTCTTTATAAATATGTAATAATGTATGAATGATAATAAATTATTTTTATTTTATATTTTTATATTACGTAAAAATCAACTATTTTAATAATTTACATAATATTAACATTTAAAACAATTTCAAATAATTTTTAAATTTAAAAAAAGATTTTTTAATATAATTCTTCAATTAATTCTAAATATTTAATCATTTTCATCATTTTATTAGGTTTAATAGTTAATCCATGTAAAATAATTCTATTAAATCTAAAAGAAACTCCAATATCAGAAATAGCACTTTGTTCAGATTCATTAATATTATCATAAATATTAATTGAAAATTCTCTGCTTTTAATTTTTTGAATAATTTCAACTAATTCATTTATATTTCTAAAATTACCTAAATTTAAAGAAATATTATTTAAATCATTTAAAGGAAAAGGAGGAGGTAAATTAGCTTCTTCTTCTTCTTTTTCTTTTTGCAATTCTTCTTCAGTTTTTTTTTTAACTTCTTTTTTAGGTTCTGGTGGTTTTTTTTTTCCTTTATTATTCATTTCTTCTTCTTCTAATCGTCTTTGTTCTTCTTCTTCTTCTAATCTTTTTTTTTCTTCTTCTTCTTGTTTTTTTTTGATTTCTTCTTCTTCTTTTTTTTTCTTTTCTAATTCAGTCATTTCATAAACAATATCACTTGGTCTTGGTTCATTATTAATTAATCTACTTCTATATAAAGGATTTAAAGTATTCATTTTTTGTTCTCCTTCTTCTTCTTTTTTATCAATAATATTACTTAAATTATTGATATTATCATTAATAAGAGATTTACAAGATATTTTAACATCAGGTTTTTCATTTTTAAATTTTTCTAATAAATTTCCCCATCCTCTTTCATCTTTATTTGCAATTGGATCTTCTAAATATTTTAATAAGGGATGATCTTGACATAATTTAATATAAAAATCAATTAATTCTTCTGTTAAAGGAGGTTTTTTAAATCCATCCATTTCATATGTATTATCTGCTTCATTATAATAATTATTTGCATTACATTCAATACCATAATATAATTTATCACTTTGACATTCTGATATTATTGTTTCTAATAATTTCATTATATCATTCATTGCATCTGAAGGAGGATTATATGAATTTTCATCATTTAATTTCATTCCTTCTATTCCTGCTTTTCCAGCTGTTAAATTTTTTGTTATTGATTGATATATTTTTTGTAAAAGTTCTTTTAAATCTTTTGATGGAATTTTAGATGAATTATCTATAAATAACATCCATCTTTCAAATTTTACTTTTGAATTTACTTTTGGACCAGTTTTAAATAATATAAATCCTAAATCAGGTATATTTGAATTATTTAATTTAAAATGAGAAAAGTTTTCATTTATAAAATTCACCATTGATTCTCTATTTAAAATACACATTGAAAGTAATGTTGCTAAACTTATTGAATTACATAAAGAATTTGCAATTGCTATATCTTCTTCATTTGAAGATATATTTGATAATGCTGATAAATATTTATCATAACTATTAAATTGTTCTATATTATAACCATTAATTCCCTTTGCAAAAATATTATCAAATATTTCTATTATATGTTCTGGGTTTGATTTGGCAGTTTCAAAAACTTTTTCTTGAAAAGGTAAAAAATATGAAATAGATTTTTGAGTATTTCCTCTATATGACATTAGGAATTCTAAACATAATTGCCATTTAAATTCAGAATTTAATTTTTGAGATAATGTTACTTTTTCTATTTTATATATTGATGAACTTTTCTATTTTTTAATTTTTAGTTTATTATATAATTTAATTTTACATCTTTTATTATTGAACACATTAAAGAATAAGGATCTGAAGGAAGTTGAGTTAAAACTTGTTGTATCATATCATTTAAAACGGATTCAATTTTATGTTTTGAAGCATATTCTTTTATTGATGGAGAAATTAATGGAGAATCATCCATTTTTTTAAATTAATTTTTATTATTATTATTTTCATAAAATATATTTATGATATTTAATTACAAAAAATTTGTTAAATTTTATTCACTAAAATTTAAATTAAAGTTAAAATTTAAAAATCAATTATTCTAATAATTAATATTTTTTAAAGGAAAAGTTTTTTAATAAAAGTTATTTATTTATATAGTTTAAAATTAAAAGTCAATATGATTAAAAAAAAATATTAAATTATATTAGGTTATAAATTAATTAATACACATTATTCATAGATGAGATCTTAAATTTGATTTCTTTGAATTTTTTTTCTTTATAATAGTTTCTGAACTTTCTTTATCTTCACTTTCATTTTCATCATCTAAAAGAAGATCATCATATATTAAAACTTTTTTGATAGTTTTCTCTATTTTAGAAATTGAATTATTCTTCAATATTTCATTAATTTGTTTTAATTTTTTTTCATCAAAACCAGAATTTTTTAAATTTAATCTTTTTATATTTTTTTTGTTTAAGACTAATTTTTCAATATCAGGATAAATATCTTCTGAAAAAATATTATCACATAAATTAATATATTTTATTGAATTTGATAATAAAATCCCATCAATTAAAATTTTAAGACAATCATCATGTAATTCATTTGTTTCTAAATTTATATCTTTAATTATTGAATTTTCTTTTAAGCAATTGAAAATAGAATAAAATTTTTTTTTGTTTCTTCCAATTTTATTATTTGATATTTCTAAAGTTTCAATTACTTTATTCTCTGTTAATCCTTCAAAAATTAAATTACAATTTTCTTCAATACTACAATTATTTAAACATAAATTTCTAATATTAACATAAGGATCTAATAATATTTGTTTTATGATATCACAACAATTTTCATCAAATTTATTTTCATTTAAAATTACTTTTCTTAAATTTTTATTTTGTTTTAAATAATTATGCATTGAAATTAAAGTTTTTTCAGCAATTTGATTATGAGTTAAATCTAAAATTAAAAGTTTAGATTCAGGTTTTAAACTTTCAAACAATTTACTTCCTCCTTCATCAAGTAATTCATTATATTTTAATTCAACTAAAGTGATAGATGGATGATTCGAAATTATATTTGAAATTCCTTCAAAACCTTTTGAACCTAAATTACTATTTTCTAAAAATAAATATGAAAGTTGATATTCTTTATTATTTATTAATCCTTTATTTAATATATCGACTCCTTCTTCTTTAATGTAATTTCCCCCAATAAATAAAGAAATTATTTTTCTATATATTATTATAAATTCTGTTAAGATTGAAATTCCTTTTAGTTCAATTCCATTATATGATATATCTAATGTTCTTAGAGATATTTTTTTATTTATATTCAAATATTTTGTTAAATATAATAAACCTTGAGCTCCAATTAAATTATGTCTTAACAATAAAGTTGTTAATTTTTCTGAATGTAAAAAAAATTTTTCTAAATGTGCCAATCCTTCACTTCCAATACTATTATTATTTAAATTTAAAATAGAAATTTTTCTACAATATTTTAAATAAGGAAATAAATAAGCACAACTTTCATCATCTAAATTCGTATGACTTAAATCTAATAATCTTAAAGTGGGAGAATTTAATTTTATTATTAATGATAAATTTTTCAAATCTTTTTGATTAAATTGGTTTCCTGCAACATTAATTTTTAATAAATGATTTATTTTTAAATTAATAAATGGATGAATAAAATATAATATAGCACTTCCAATATTTATATTTTTAAGATTAAATTCACCACTTTTTTTAATTGATTCTAATATTTTTGCTTCTAATAAACCATTAAATATCATTTTTTCTTCAATTGAATTTAAATCATATTTTTTAACAAATTTCTTAATATTATCTCCGTTTTCACCAATAAAATCTTCATAATTCAAATTCTTTAAATCTAATTTTAATTTTGGTAAATTATTTAAAATTTGAAAATCATTGTTTTCTTTTTCTTTCAATTTTTCATCATTAATATTATAAATACTATTTAAATCAGGAACTTTTGCATTTTTAATTTTAGTGGAAATAGAATGAACTCTTTTTTGTTTCTTTTTTTCTTCTTTTTTTTCTTCTTCTTTTTCAATAATTTCTCCTGTGAATTCACTTCTTATAAATAAATATTTTGAATAAATTTTAGAATTTAAAATTAATTTTTGAAATTTAGAATTTATTTGCATTAATTCAAATTGTTCTCTAATATTAAAAAATTGAATTAATTTTATAAAAATTTCATCTTTTTCAATAAATGTAATTCCTACTTTAGATTCATTATCTGTATTATAATCTTTTTTATCTTTTTTATTTATTAATGTTATTGATTGTAAACTTTTATTTCTCAAAAAATTTGAATTATTATTTTTGCTACTTACAACTCTCATTGTCATTTTAAAAGAATATTTATTTTTTTATAAATTATATTTTTCAATATAATTCAAATTTTTAATTCTTTATTTTTTATTTTTAGAGTGAAAAATCATCAAAAATATATTCAAACATTCAATAAATTATAGCTCAAATCAAATAATCAAAGTATTGGTTGCTGAATATTTTTTCTTCAACTATTACTAATTAAGATTCACTAAATTTAGATTTTATTTTATTATCAATAAAATCCTTTTTTTTGGAATTTAATTAGTAAAAATTACTATAAATGATAAAAATATCCATTTTTTATATTATCATAGAAGAAAATTCTTTAATTATGTGTTTAATGATTAATTATATAAGAAACAGTCAATTATTTAAATTCAAAATAATAACAAAACAAAAAAAAATAAATATAATTTATTTTAAATATATATAATTAAATTAAATAATAAATAAAAAAAATTTACTTTCTATAATTAAAAGGATTAACAATTTGTCCAAAGAAATGTAAAATCATATAAGGAATTAAAAAAGCTAAATAAGCCAAACAACAAATAACACAAATCCAACAATACATTTTTCTTCTGAAACTAGGACCAACACATTGATTTAAAGTTTTAAATGGATTTAAGCTCCATTCAAATCTACCAGTTGGAGGAGGTAAATAAGGAGCAATATTGGGTTCTTTTCTTCCTAAACCGACTTTACATAAATTTGCTTTCCATTTAGGTAAAAATTCCAATGAACAAAGTACTCTTCCTCCTTTTTCATTTTTATTATAACATTGAACCCAAAATTTAGTTTGAGAATCATCTTCACTTTTACTTAAAAATTCTATATTTTTATATTTTTCTTTTTCTTTTTTTGAACATTCTTTTAAATAATCTGGATTAAAAATAATTGGTAAATCTAAATCTTTTGGTATTATGATTAAATTTGAAATATCAATTTGAGAACCACAAATATAATCATCACTTGAGAAAATATCTTTATCATATACTTGAATAATTAAATAATTATATTTATCAGGTAAATATAAAGGTAAAACAATTCTCCAATTAAAAGAAGCTGAACCATCAGTACATCTATAATGAACATCTGTACTTTGTTTTATTTTAGGATTTACATAAGCATTAATATATATGTCACTTGTTCCTTCAACATCCATCATTTTCATATTTTCAGTTTCCCATATAATTAATCTCATTTCTATTTCAGTTTGAGGTTCTTTTGAAATTTGCCAAGGTTGAATATTTAACATATCATTTTTATCTATTATTTCTATCCATAATGTTATATTACCTTGTATATTTGGTAAATCTGGATGATTTAAATTACGAGTTTCTATTGGTTTATATTTTAAATCTCTCCAATGTGATTGATAATATCTGTCTTCTAAATCTATTGATGTTGAACCTATTAATTCATCTTTAAAAACTGGATCATAATCCCATACTTCTATTTTAATTGTACTTTCTCCTGGAAATTCAGTTACTATATCATATTGTTTATACCAATCTGCATTATTTGAATCTTCAATATAATTTTTTTGCTCATTTATTTTTAAAGTTGAACCTAAATAAATTTTTATATATGGATCTGATTCACTTCCTATATCTTTATTTGGTAAATTTCTTAATTGAAGGATATATAATCTAATTATCACTTCTTTTTTAATTAATATAGCTCTTGTTAATTTTTCATATTTTGTTATATTTTTTAATTGATTTAAAATTTCTGAATTCTCGTTTTTATAATTATTTATTAATTCTTTATATTTATCCATTTTACTTTTTTCTGCTATTCTAATAACAGATTTAAATTTTCCATAATCTCTACTTTTTAAATTTTTAGGTAAAACATTCTCTTGTAATAATTCTTTAAATTCTAATTTTTTCCTTTTTTTCTCATCTAATTTATCTTTTTCAATTTCTTCATAAGTTCTTTTATCTTCGAAAAGAGGATAAGCTTTAATAATTTTATTATTTATTTCAGAAATTGCAGAAAAAATTGCGGTTTCATCTGTAAAATCTTCTTCTTTTCCTCTTCTAACATAACTTATATGAAAAGGAGTTTGAACTTTTAATTCTTTTACTCTTTCTAACTCAACTCCATAAAATCTTCTATAATGTTTAGTTATATTTTCTATTTTTGATCTATCAATTTCAATTAAATTTCCTTTTAAATCTTCTTCTTTATGATTAGGTTTATGTATATATCCTATTCCCATATATAAATCTCTAGGAGGGGAATTTTCTATGTCTTCTATTTCATATTTTTTATCATTTTCTGAATCCTTTTTTGTTCCTGGAATTTTAAATTCTTTTAATTTTGGTAATAAAACAAAATAATCTGAATTATTTTTATTTTTATTTATTAAATCTATATCATATTCTATTGTTGAAACATGAGTTACATTTCTTGCAACATCTTCTGTTAATTTTGGATTATAAATATTATTATTCTTGATATCATTAGGTTTTAATTTTATATCATTTATATTTAATCCATTTATATTAGTATTATCATCTATTAAAACATTTGTTTTTTTTGATGTATTTATTTCATTATCTTCTTCTTCCTTATTATCTATTAATTTATTAATAGAATTACCATGAGAATGAATTGATTTTTTATCATCATTTTCATTCAAATTTTGAATAATACTTTTAGTTATTATCCCAGAATTTCTTAAAATATTAACTTGATTTTGAGTGATTTTCATATCTTCATCAATTTGTTTGTTTGTTTCTTTAATCAATCTTTTAACATTAAGTAAAAAAATTCCTAAAAGAGGGTTAATAAATCCACTAAATAAATGATCATATATTTCACATTGTAATTCAGGCATAAATATTTCTTCTTTAGGTAAATTTAAATCGAATTTAACGACTGAATTAATAGTAGGACTACTTCCACTATCTTTAGGTAAAGTAGTAATATTTTTTAAACTATCTTCAGGTTTTCCACTAATATTTAATGTATTCATATCAAATTTAATATAAGCTTTTTTAACAGGTAACAAACTTAATGGTTTTAAATCTCTTAAACCAAGAATATTAATTTCAAAAGAATAAGGAATTGTTTCTGGTATTGAAGAAATATTATAAAATAAACTTCTTTCTTTTCTATTTAATATATAAAATGATAATAATATTTCTCCTTGAGGTCTATTACTTTTAGGTAAATATAATTGATACCATTTTGGTTTTACTAAATCAGTTTTATTAATTAAATAATGTGAATCACTTAACCAAACATAATTATAACATAACATATCATCAGAACCGACTTTATCATAATCTAATATTTTAATTAGAAAAATAGGCCAAGTTGATTTTTTATTTAAATCCATATCAATATTGTCAAAAATTAATTTTTCATTCCAAATTCCATTTACACTTCCATGTTTAACATTAGTTTTCTTTTCTTCTTGAAAACATCTTATTGTAACATAAGGATCATTTGTTCCTTCACTATCACTACTAATTAAATATCTACTCATATATACTATACATACTATTGAATATAAATCTTTTTCTGTTTTTTGAGGAACATTACCTCTTTTTACTAATTGTTCTAAATCATCATCTTCTTCATTTTCATTTCCTTCAGAATCACCATCTTTAAAATCTAAATTAATATTTCTATCTATGTTTTTATTTATTAATGAAATTTTAATCTTTATTAAACCACTTTTATAAATTTCTTTAACTTTATTAAAACATGGATCAGGGAATAATTTAATAATCATAATTTGTTCATTTAAATGAAATTCCCTTGATTTAATTCTTTGAAAGCAAATTGCATTTTGATTTTTATCATATAAATAAATAAATATATCAGGTAAATCATTTTTATTTTCAGCAAGAGATTGACATTGTAAAGTTTTACATTGTTTCCAATTAATACAACCTTTAATAGCTTTTTGACTATTAAAATTAGCAGAAATATCTTGAACAGAAATTCCAATAGAATAATAATCATCATCAGTAGGTAAATAATATGCAGAATATAATTTAATATAATAACTCCATAAATTTTTCCTAGAAAGTAATTTAGCTTCATTAATTAATTTTTCATCTTCAATTTTCCTTACTTGAGTACTTGGAGTATCAGTATCAATACAATCTATTTTTAATAAAATTCTTCCATTCCATTTAGAACCAATTTCACTATTATTGTTCATTAAATTATGCATTTTTCCATCTTTATTTTCAGGAGAACCATAAATATCAATAAATTTAAAATCTTTATATTTATTTATTGGACCTATTATATCATTTACTTCTATTTCAATTGATCCAATTAAATCATCTTTTACTAAAGTGTCATAGTCTTTAATTATAAAAATTATTTTTTGACTTACTGTTGGAATACTAACTGGAATATCAATTACTTCATTCCATTCAATAATATCATTAACTTGTTTAACTACACTTGTTTTTTTTTTTAAACCTAAATAATTTATTTCAATAAATCCATCACAAGGTTTATTAACTTTAGATAATTTAAAAGTAGAATCCATATCTGGGAATTGTTCTCCTTTCATAATATAAATACTTAATAATTTATATTCCATTTTAATTTGAGAAGGTAAAAAACATTCATTTGAATTTTGATTTATTTCTAATTCTACTCTAGGATCATTATCATGTAAAACTGAAATAGATAATTTTAAATATCCTCTTACTTTAGTCATATTATCGCTTTCTGGATTAGCTAAAGCTAACCAAAAATTTCTTAAACAATGATTATTTTGATTATATATATATTCAATATCGTATTCATATATTCCAAAATAATTAGAACGCTTTGATGAATTTTTATAATCATAAACTTCTATTATTATTTTAGATGAATCTAATTGTTCTACTGTTAAATTAGTTTTTTCGAAATAAAAATGTTCACCATAATTATATGAATCACATGGGGATTCTGGTTTTTCACTTCTTTTTGTTTCGTTAAAACAAGTTATTTTTACTACTGGAGTAGGAAGTTTATTTTCTTTTATATATTGTAAATTTTTTACTTCTTCTATTAAAACATGAATTGAATAATCACCTTTTTTTAATAATGTTAATTTTTGAGATGTATTTTCTGAGTCATCTTTTATTTTTGTGTTTCCATTGTTTAATTCTTCTAATGATTTTTTATCTGCTTTTTTGTTCTCTTCTGACATTTTTTTTATTGTTTTGATTTTGTCATATGTAATATTTCAAATTAAATTTTAAATTTAATAGTTCAATTTAAATTATTTTAAATTATATTAATTATGAAAATATTCTTTTTATTATTTTATTTATTCACTCAATATTATTTAATGGAATAAAGAAATGATATTCCAGTGAACTTTAGTTTAAACATAAAAATTTTCAAAAGTAATATTAAATT
>JAEEGK010020401.1_pt1 | contig 14105 bp, 13 predicted proteins | sample 8958771 | NCBI WGS metagenome assembly JAEEGK01 (sample SAMN16246547, study PRJNA631951) | gut metagenome | biome: gut microbiome; feature: rumen; material: SC-attached | host: Bos | place: Iran: Karaj | collected 2018-10
CAATAAAAATTTAATGTAAAAAAAAATAATCTTCAAGAATTTTATATAGAGTTTTTATGAAATAAGATGAATTAAAAAATAATTAAAATTAAAAATGATTTTTTAATTGAAAATTATTTTTTTATTAAAAATACGAAAAAAGAAAATTCATTATTCAATTATTCTTTCAATATAGAGAAGTTAAATTTTGTCATATTAATAAAATTCAAAAGAATTTTTAAACTTTTTTTAAATATTTCACAAAATGTGGTAAGAATTCATAACAAAATATTGAATATAAAATCATTGTGGAATTATTATTATTAAAATAAATAAATTCAACATAATATATTTTCATTTAAGAACAAAGATTAAAAATCAAATTATAATAATCTTTTATTTTAATTAAATCATTTTTAATTATATAAAATAATTGATTATTAATATATGTTTAGAAGAAAAATTAAACAATTAAATTCTTATCATTATTTTAAAATATTTATTTTTTAAATTTAAACTAAAAACTCTCTATTCATTATCTTTTAAAATGTTTTCATTTAAAAATTTTGTTAATCCATTCAATTTTAATTTTAAATTAAATCCATACTTTAATTTTGGAAAAAATAAAAAAAAGTTAATTTCATCTAATAAAATTGATTTAAGTGCATCTAAAATTTTCAATTCTTCAATTTTTTTTTTGAATTCTTCTAAGAGTAATTTTTTCAAATTGTTTTTTATTTCATTTGGAGTTTCATCAGTTTTTGAAAAGGAAAAAATAAAAGGGATTAAAAAATTTTCATTTAATTTTTTAGATGATATATCAAAAGATAAATCTATTTTTTCTAAAGTTATTAATAATTTGAAAATATTCATACCTAAAATTTCATCTTCGGATAATGATTCATTTAATTCTTTTATTAAAACAAATGATAATAATAAATGATTAATATTTCTAATAATTCCTTTTAATAAAAATTTAAACGAACATATTTTTTCTGTTAATTCATTAAATGAATAATTTAGAAGATTATTATTTATTTCTAAATTTGTATTAAGTTTTATTTCCAAATTTTGGAAATCTTTTGGATTTAAGTTTAATTCATACCACCAATCAATTTCCTCATCATTTTCTATTGATTCAATAAAACATTGATTTCCAACAACTCTTAATTTTAATGTATCTTTTGAATTAAAAAGAAATTCTTCAATCTTTTTTTTATAAAGTTCAAAAGAAGTTTTAATATGATTTATTGAATTAGTATCTTTTCCATTAATTATACATGAAATTATATGAGATGAATTATTTATTTCTGAATTTAAGTTATAAATTTCAGAAAATTCATCTTTTCCTATTCCTAATAATTCAATGGAAATTCCAGAAAGTTCTTTTTTGGTTGTTTTTATTTTAATTTTAATTTCTTTTGTTTCATTTTCTTTTGGAATCCTCTTAAGATTCATGAAAAATTGTTGATTAATTTTTTCAATTTTTTCTTCTTTTATGCTATTATTATCTTCTACTTGGGGAATATCCATTTTTGAATGATTGATTTATATAATATTAGAATTAATTTAAAGTATATAAATATTAATTTAGAGCAACATTCTAATTTTATTTTTTTCCTAATCCTTAATTTCTATTATTTTATATTTTATTTTAGAATGATAAAATTTATTATTTCATTTTTTTAAAAATTAAGATAAAATTAAGTAATATTTATATTTTAAATAATGATATTTATCTAATATGATTAATATTTATGAAAAATTTGTTTTGAAGGACATTATTGTAATGAAGCGAAGTTAGTTTTATAAATGAATATTGTTGTTTAAATTGGATTAAATGTTTATACTAAATTAATGAATATTATTATATATATTGAATAAAAAATTGTAAAATCATAAAAAATTAATATATCACTTTAACAAAAGTATTGTAATATATAATCAAATTATTGAATATGAAAATAAATTATTATGAATAATTTATTTTTCAATTCTTTAAATATAATAATATTAATAAAAGAAAAAAAGGAAATGAAATGGATGTTAGTTAATAAACAATTATATATTGAAATTAGAATTCATATATTAAATTGAAAAAAATTAATGAAAAAATGATAAATTTAAATTAAAGGATTTTAAGCATTTTTTAAAAATAATAAAAAAATGAAGAGCCTTTTAATTAAAATAATAAAGAAAATATAGTATATAAAAATTAAATTTATTTAATAACAAAAAAAAAACAAGAAAAAAAAAACACAAAAAAAAAATGCCAGGAGGCAAAAGTGATAAAGGTGGTAAAGGAGGTAAGACAATAAGTGGTAAGAAAGCTCCTCAATCATTCATCTCGAACAACTACAATTTTCAGTAGGTAGAATTCACAGATTTTGAAAAGGATAGGTGAATGCAAAAAACAGAGTAGGAGTAACAGCAGCAATTTTAGAATATTTATGAGCTGAAGTTTTAGAACTTGTAATAATGCTTCAAAAGATTTGAAAGTTAAAAGAATTACTCTAAGACATTTACAATTAGCTGTTAGAGGAGATGAAGAATTAGATAGTTTAATTAGTGCTACTATTGCTGGAGGAGGTGTCATTCCTCATATTCATAAAAGTCTTATTGCTAATAAGAAAATGGTACAAAAAGGTTATGAATAGAGTATTTTATATTTTTTTTTAAAAATGTTTTTTTTTCTTTTTTTTTTTAAATTTTTTTTTTTTTTTTTTTATTTTTTTGAAAGGCTTTTTTTTATTCATTGTTTATGAATATTTAGTATTGGGTTTATATATATATATTTTTTTTTTATTTATTTTTAGGGTTTTTTTGGGAGAGAAATCGTTATTTTTAATATATATTTTTTTATAAGATTTTTATATTTTTATTTTGGGTTTGTATATTGAAAAATTTAAAATTTAAATATTCCATATTTTATTTATTTTCAAAATGTAAATTAATTAATTTTTTAATTAATAAAATTAAATATAATATAATATATTAATAAAAATAATATTTAATAAAATTATATTTTTTTTTATAAAAAATTAAAAAATAAAAAAAAATTAAATAACAAAAAAAAAAAAAAATTAATAATTTTATTTACCTAATTCATGTTTAATCATAGCTTCTTGATATTTAGTTTCATCACATTTACATTTAGGATAATGAACAGTATTTAATTCAATATCACCAAAATTATAAAAACCATAATTCATTCCAGCATGAGCAGGTCTTTTAAAAAAGACATTAGGTGATACTTTTCTAGATTTATGTTTCTCCATATCATATTGCATAACTTCAAAAGAATTATATTGTTTTGCTAATTTTGAAGTTTCATTTAATTTATTTCTAACAATATTAAGAGTAGAAATTAATTCTTCAAAAGATAATGAATCATTTGGATTTGATTTACCTGAATTAATAATAAAATATGCTACTTCTTTATCTAAAGGAGCAAAACCCATTGTTTTTGTTATTATTTCTTTTATGTCATTTAATACTATGTTTCCTTTTTGTTTTTGTACTTCATTATATCCTCTTCTGTAATCTTCATCTGAATATAAGTTGAAACCTAATTTTTTTTTTTAATATAAATTTTTTATTATATATTATTTTTTTTTTTACATCCTGCGTTTACTAATGTTGCTTTTATTAGACTTTCTGGTCCTAATGATGTTAAACCAAAAAATGACATTTTAATTTTTTTTTTATTTTTATTTTAATTTTTGGTTTTTTTATAAAGGTTTTTTATTTTTTGGTTTTTTTTAATTTTTTATTTTTTAAAAGAAGAATTAAATAAAATTTTTAATGAATGCTATAAAAATAAATATTGTTAAATTATCAGATGAATTAGATGATTATATGAAATTTTATGAAAATTATTTGAAAGATATTGAAAATAATGAATTAAGAGATAATTTAAAAACTCTATATTTAAAAGCAGGAGAAGCATCATCATTAGATAAAATATCGAAATATTTTTATAATAAAATAATAAATGACTTTTTTAATATAATAAGAATAATATATGAGAATAGAGATGATTATAACAATGATACATTTACAAAAATATATTCAGAGATATATGATTTAATAATGAGAATTCATTCATTATTAAATAATTATAAATTAAACAAATATGATATTGATAAATATAAAATTGATATTCAAAAAAATACAGGAAATCCATATGAAATATTATTATTATTACAACATTTTTTAGGAAGTCTCTCAATAATTAGTCATTTAATGTGTTGTTATATTATTGATAAATATTCTTATTGTTTTTTTAATGATAATATTCAAGAATATTATGGTTATTTACAATTAGATAATAATTTATCTTCTTTTCAAGATATTATTTTTAAACCTAATTTTCAAAAAATGAATAATTTTGCTATTGAAAATTGGGATAAATTTGAAGAAAATAATTATCCTATTTTAAATAATGATGTTGATATTTTAAAATTACTATATTTTTTTTCAATTATTAATGATAATTTATTTGGTATTAGTTATAATGATAATTTAATTTTTTTTCTTTTATTAAGTTATATTAATAAAGGTGAATTAAATGAAGATATTATTTCTTATATTAAAGATTTTATTTCAAAATTTGGAGAATATAATTTTGATGATGAAAATCAAAATAATAATCTTTGTTATAGAATTACTAAAATTTTATATTCTGATTGTGATATAAATATTAATTTTATAATTGAATATGAAAATTCATTAATTCCTATTTTAGAAAATGAGCTTAAAAATAGTTTACAACAACATAGGAATTATAATAATGAAGTAATTAAAAAGAGAAGTGAAAATATTTTATTATTTTTAGAAAATTTTTTTTGGGTTAATAATAAAATTCATGTTAATCAAATTATTGATTTATTAAATAAAATAATAAATTAAGAATAATATATTATATAGATAATTTAAAATTTATTATATTTACTTTTCTTTTGATTTAGTTTTAATTTTATTTTTATTTAGAGAACTTGAATAAATTTTATTACCTAAATTAATATTTAAATTTACACCAGTTGAACATTTTGAATGATAACTTGAAATTCCTTTATCAATTTTTTTATTATTTTGATTTCTACTTAAATGATTTAAGTTATTTTTAATATTTATTGAAACATTTTCATTATGTTTTATTTTTCTATTTACATATTCTTTAGAAAGTTTATTACTTTTTTGTTTTTTTGAATTATTAATATTATGATTAAAATTAATATCAATATTTGTATGAGTATATTGATGATTTTTTCTTTTTAAATTATTATTACTAATATCAAATATTAAATTTAATAAATTATGAGTCATTGAACCGTTTTTAATATAATTAGTTGATATTGTATTTTTAGTATAAATAAATGGATTATGTTTTAAATTTTTTTTTTGAATTTTTGTAACTGGTTTATAAGTTTTATTTATTTTATTTTGAGATTTATTATATTTTCTATTATCACTTTCAGTTACTAATATTTTTTTTGAAAATCCATTATTCTCATATCCTTGTAAAGTTGAAAATATTTTTTCTACATTTTGTGTTTTTGTTAATGCAATTTCTTTTTTAGGTTTAATCATACTATAGTTAATATTTTGAAAAGGAAAATTATTTACATTTCTTGATAAATTTGTTGTAGTATTTGTATTTGTTATATCTTTTGTTAATGTATTAAAACTTGAAATATTTCTACTTTTTTTTAATATCATTTTATTTCCAATTGGTAATTTTTTTTTACTTTGAGAGATACTTTTATTATAAATAATATTACTTTTACTTTTACTATGACTTTTAGAATCACTTTTTTCTTTTTTTATATTTCGATAATTATATACAAAAGGGGATATTTCTTTCATTTTATTATTATTCATTATTGAAATTGATATTATACCTTTTTTTACTATATTATGTATTTTTTCTTTATTTATTTTTTTATAATAAGATTGTTTAGATTTATTAATGTTATTTGTTCTATTGTTTAATATTTTTGAAAATTTATCTTTCTTTACTGTTTTTTGTTTTATTTTTTTATAAAATCCATCAATTATTTCTCGTACTGTTGAATTAGAAGATTCATTTTTATTTATAAATTCATCATCATCAAAACTTAAATTTAAAGTATTATTATTTGTTGTAAAATCAATTTTCTTTTTTATTGAATTACTAAATATAGTTTGTTGAACAAATATTTTTCCATTAAATTCATTTTCTTCTTTATTATTTTCATTTTTTTCATCTTTTAAATTCTTATTATCATAATGATCTTTATAATAAAATTCTGCTTTTGATTCATAATGATTTAATAATAATTTATTTATTTTTAATTCATGTATAATTGGTTTACAAAAAAATTGCAAATACTTATTATAGAAATTAAAAAATTTAGGCAGTCTGACTTTTATTTCATTTATTTTATAATATCTTCTTAAATACTCTTCAACATATCCATACAACATATGATCTTTAAAATTGCAAACAATTCTACAATTTATGTTATATATCAATTTTTTTAAAATTTTATAATTATATTTTTCATTTGTACAATTATATTTGTTATATAAATATTTCCTTAATTTCTTCATATTTGAAGATAAATAAGATTTATTCATATTTATTGTAATTCTTTTTATATAATTATTATTAGTTTTTGCTTTTTTAAGCTCCATAAATCTTGTAAAATTTGTTATTTTGATTTTTTCATTGTTCATTATGAATTTGAAAAATTAAATAATTTAATATTTATTATTTTTTATGAAGTTTTTTTAAAATATTGATATTATTCAAAAATAAAAATTCCTCATAAATGATATATAAATATCCAAAAAATCCAAAAAAAAAATATTAAAAAAAAACATAATTAAAATATTATAACAAAAAACCTTAAAAAAGAATCAAAAAAAAAAATAATTTAAAAAAAAAAAATGTTAGACTATAATGAAAATGAAATGCCAAATTATTTAAAAATAAAACACAACACAACACAACATTTTCAATCAACAGGAACATCATCAAAACAAAACACAGAATACACATATAATAACTTAATACCAATAGGAAGTGGTTCATTTGGTTCAGTATATAAAGCAGTATGTGATCAAACAGGTGAAATAGTTGCAATAAAGACTGTTTTTCAAGATTCAAGATATAAAAATAGAGAATTATCAATTTTATTAGAATTAAATCACATAAATACAATAACTTTAAAAAATTATTTTTATACTAATAAAAAATCTTCAAGAGAAAATGATAAATATTTAAATGTAGTAATGGATTATTTTCCAGAAAGTTTATCTCATTTTATTCGTCATCATTCACTTAATTCAAATAATCCAATTTCAATAATAGATTTAAAAATATATGCATATCAAATGTTTCATGCTTTAAATTATTTAAATTCAATAGGAATATGTCACAGAGATATTAAACCTCAAAATATATTAATAAATGAGAAAGATAAATTAATTAAAATATGTGATTTTGGTTCAGCTAAAAAATTAAGAAAAGGAGAAAGTAATGTTTCATATATTTGTTCTCGTTATTATAGAGCTCCTGAATTAATTTTTAATGCAAGTGAATATACAAATGGAATTGATATGTGGAGTGTTTGTTGTGTTTTATGTGAAATGATTTTGGGAAAACCATTTTTTCCAGGTGAGAATTCTACTGATCAATTAGTTGAAATTATTAAAATTTTAGGTACTCCTAATAAAAGTGATATTTATAAAATGAATCCTGAATATAATAAATATAAATTTCCTTTAATTAAATGTTTTTCTTTGAAATTTGTTTTTAGAGAATATTTAAATTTATTAGGAGAAGATTTTATTAATTTAATACAAAAAATTTTTGTTTATGATCCTCAAAAAAGAATTAAACCTATTGAAGCTTTAGTACATCCTTTTTTTGATGATTTAAGAAAAAAAGATTTTGTTGATGAACAATTTAGATATTTAATTTTTACTTTTTCTAAAGAAGAAATGGATAATGATAAAGATAATATTATTGTTAATCATTTAATTCCTAATTGGTATAATCATAATTTTTGATTTATTTTCTTTTTTTTTTCATATATTTACTTTTGAGTATTATGAATAATTTTTTAATAATTATTTGTAAATAGTTATTATGTAATTTAGAAAAAAAATAGATTATAAAATGTTAAATATTATAATAATTTATTTTGAAAATTTTATTATTAAATTAAAATTATTTTTTTTAGAAATCTAAAAATTAAATAAATATAACTATAAAAAGTAATTATTTTTATTTATGAAATAAATATGCAAATCCTTTAATATGGTTCTTCTGAAACAAATTCTTTTAATTCATTTTGATAAATATTTTCTTCTTGTTTGGGTTTTTTTTTCTTTTTTATAGGATTAAAATAAATAGATGGAGTAAAAATTAAAGGAATTAAAAAAAAAAAACCAAATATTATACATGTATTAATCATATCTCCCAAAAACAAATAATTATTTTGTTTAATACCAAAATATAAAGTTAAACCAGAGCAATAAACAGAAGAAAAAGTAAAACCTAAATTCATAAAAAAAACAAAAATAGTATAAACCATTTCACCAAAACTTTTATGAGATAATAAAGTTGCAATATTTAAAACAGGAATTTTTAAACATTGCCCAATTGCATATTGAATAGAAGTAATAATTAACATTGAATAAAAATCATTTATACCATATTTTAAATTATATCTTTTATAAAGATAATAATGTAATTTTGAAAAAATTAAATATAAAACTCTCCCAAATACAATAATCCATTTTGAATATTTTTGAACATTTGATATTGAATTATATAAAGAAATAATTGTTAAACTTGTTATTATTTTACAAACTGCAATTAAACCAAAATCATTTGGAGTAAATTTTAAAACATCAACAGAAAAATAAAAGAAAGTTTCATAAAAATTAGGTGAACTAAAAACAATAAAAACAATAATTAAAGGAATTAAAATTTTTTTCCTAAACATATATTGATTAACAGTAATATTAGGATCTTCAAAAGATAAAATTGAACTATAATTTTTGAAATTTTCAGTTAAAAAAATTCCACTTATAATAACTATAATAGGTAAAAAAGAAGTAATAAAAAATACAGTTTTAACTGGAAAATAATAAACAAGTAATCCTTGACAATAAGAAGCAATTAAAAATCCAATATCATTTATCATAATATTATAACTATGTAAATTTATATGAGAAGTTGTATTTGATAATAATTCTAATATAATTGATTGTCCTAAAACAGAACAAAAACTATTACTAACTTCAGAGATAAAAAAACATAATATTGCAATATATAAATTATCTTTTTTTGAAAATGATAAAAAAAACCAAACTGAACAATTAATAAATCCAGATAATAAAATATATATTTTTCTGGAATAACTACAAATTTGAAAAGAATCTATTAATAAAGCATATAATAAATTTAACGTCCAGGGAATTTTATTTAATGCTAATATTAATGTCATTGTACTTGGTTCAATATGTAAATTTTCTTTGAGATAATAATTTTTTGATAAATCTGTGATATTAGACAAACCACAATAAAAACTTAAAAGAAGGAATGAAATTATATTTCTATTTTCATTTGTTATTAATGGTGTGTAATTTTCTTCTTCATTTTTCATTTTATATTTTTTGTATTATCCCTTTAAAATAAAAATTAAATTAATAACTCAATATTATTAATTTCATAATTTATTTTGAATTTATTTAAAAGTTTAATATGTCAAATTAATTTTTAATTTTTTATTAATTTTTTATCCTTAAAAGAATTTTCATGAAAAAAGAAAAGAAATAAAAGAAAAAATTAATGAAAAACCAGAAATAAAATTAATATATTTTATTAAATATTATATGTCTAATATTTATAAAATATGTAAATTTACAAATTTAAGACATAAAGAAAAGATTTTATTGATTTCAAAATAATAGTAAAAAAAGGTAAAAAATTATTTACTAAATAAAAGGAAAAAATATTTAAAAAAGATTTATTATAAAAAAAATAAAACGATTCTAAAATTAATTTTCCGAACGATTTACTTTTTATTAGATAATATGAAACAAAATATGAAAAAGGATAATTAATAATTAATTTTTTAAACTAAATTCTTCAATTATAATAACTCTGTTCTATTGAACTATTAATAAATGATTTTTATTTAATTGAAAAATAATAACTATAAAAATTTTTGTTTTATTTAATTTTTATAGAATTAAAATCTTATTAACTCTCTATATTAATTATAATATTTTTAAGCATCTTCAATTGTAACATAATCTAAACCACTAAAACCAAGTTTGTCTGCTAAAGTTTTATGAAGGTCAATTTGACGAAGTTTATTACCAGGATCTAAATGTCCACGACCTACATCTCCTTTAGTTGCATATTCAGTTTTTCCATTATATGTTATCTTAAGTTTATGATTCTTTTTCAATTTTCCTAATGCTGCATAATCTAAATCCTTTGCTTTAGCATTAGGATTTGTACTTAATTCAGCATAATAATATCCTCCATCATTAAGATTGTTATCATAACATCCAGTAGAATCTGAAAATTCAGAAGCCCAAACTTGTTTTGACATTTAAGATAATTACAAATTTTGAGTTTATATATTTGTTTGTGATAAAAGAGTTAATGCTAAAAAAAAGATAAGAAATAATCCCCATTATATTTTAAATAATAAATAAAAATAATTAAATTTTATTTATTAATTAAGAGAAACCTTAATTTGCTATTTTTAAGTTAGTAATTATTATAAAGTTTTTAATATTGATTGAATTGGTTGTATTCAAGAAAAAATAAATTTTTATTATATTTTTATGAATTATACTTTTGTCCAAAAAGCTTTATTGAATGTTGGAAATTTAATTAGTTTGGTTTAATAATTTTTTAAATGAATTAATAATATTTTAGTTGAGTTTAAAATTGGAATTGTTGTTTTAAATTTTATTCTTATTGGTATTATTATTTTTTTATTCATGAATTAATTTTTGTTTTTAATAGTAAATTAGACACTATTAAATCAAAATTTACTTTTGCCAGCTTTATGAAATATTTCAAATCAAAAGTTTTGAATGTTAAAAATTTACTTATAGAAAAATGAATTCATTTATTGAAGATTTTAATAATATAATTGGACATTTTGAAGTAAAAATATTTCCTCAATTTGATACAAATGAAACTATAATTCATAATATATCATTTTTGATAATTAATTTCATCATTTACTGAAATTTTTAATTATATTTAAAATTAAGATGAATTTAAATAATAGTAAAAATTTTTATTTGATTTATTTGATTAAATTTATTTTTAGAAAAGGAAGAAAAATATCATTAAAGTTTCTAAATATTTGAATAATTAAAAAATTAATTTAATATAAATTTTTATTATATTTTTTATATATTTATTAAATAATAATATTTTTTAAAAAATTAATTAAACTATTTTCAAGGATTGATTATATTTCAAAATCCTGTTTTATTATTGTACAAATAATGGGCTTTTGGAGGAATAATATCAAATATTTGATTAGGAGGCATTAAATATTCTTGAATTAAAGATTTATTTTTATATTTTATTGTATCATTTATAAAATTCATTTCTTCTTTTTTTTTAATCTTCATTTGTTGTTTTAAAGAATTTTTTATTTTTTCTTCTACTTTTCTCTTTTTATAATCTTCTTTAAGTTTAGATAAATATTTTTCTTTTTTTTGAACTTTATCTTCATCAAATAAAGGAAGTTTAAAATAATTATAATTTATATTATTTTTTTTATTGATATAAATACGAGAAGATTTTATTGAAGTTCCACCAGAATTAAAAACTATATTATCATTATTTGAATTATCTTCATTTAATAAATTTATATCTGGAGTTTTATTTCTCACTCTTTTTGAACTAATTGTATATTTTTTTGATTGGTCAAAAATACTAACATAACTTTTTTCATTTTCTTTATCATTTATATTATATATTTTATCTAAAATATTATTTGATTCATTAATTAATTTTTCAGTTGATTTTGAAATTTTAACTAATTTATTAAATATATTTTCATGTGAATCGTTTTTTTCATCAATAATTTCTTTTTTTCTTTTCTCAATTTCTTCTTTTCTTTTTTCTAATTCTTCTAATTGCTTTTTTTGATTGTTATGGATTAATAATAAATCCTTATCCAATTTATTTTTATTTTTATCTTTTAATTGATTAATTTCAGATGCTTCATTATTAAATTTGAATGAATTAACTTCCATTATTTTATGATTTTCATCAAACAAATTTTTTTTTTCAATTTCATTTTTTACTTTTTCATTATTAATATAATAATTACTATTATTTATTATATTATATTCAGAATTTGTATTTTTATTATTTCCTTTGTTTTGAATTAATTTTGAAATATCTGGAGTTTGAAGAATATTAGTATTATTATCATTTGATTTTATAGGAGATATTTCTGGGAATCTATTATTTTTATTAATTAAGCTTTTAATTTCATAATTCATTTCATTAGTTTGGTTATTGTTAATAATTGGGTTTTCTTCTATTTTTATATTTTCATTCTTTGATTGAATTGAATTATTATCATTATTATATTTTGAATTATATATGAAATTTATAATAGGAACACTATTTATATTTTTATTATCATTAATTTTTTTATCCAAAGTATTATTTTCTATTTTATTATATGAATTATTATTTGAAGTATTATTTTCATTTTCTATTTTATTATATATATTATTATTTGAAGTATTATTTTTATCATCAATTTTATTATATGAATTAACATTTAAAACATTATTTTTATTTTCTATTTTATTATATATATTCTTATTTGAATCATTATTTTTATTTTCTATTTTATTATATAAATTATTATTTGAAGTATTATTTTTATAATCAATTTTATTAAATGAATAAGAATTATTAGAATTATTATATATATTATTATTATTATTTTGTTTTTTATTTTCATTATTAAATTCTTTTAAGTTATTTATTAAATTTTTTTCATTATTTTTTTTATCTTCATTATCTATTTTAGAACAATCAGAAATTCTCATATTATTTCCAAATATATTTAAATTATTTTGATTATTATTTTGTTCAAAAAATTGTTCATTATTAAAACTATTTTTTTTATTAGAATTATTTAAATTCTTATCAGATAAATTTTCTTCTTTATCTATATTATTTTTTTCTTTAATATTATTAATCATATTTTTTGTAATCATATTACTTTCTATATTATTATTATCATTATTACTTCTATCATAATTATTAAAATCAATTTTTTTTTCAACCTCATTATAATTATTTAATTCTCTAAAACTAACTTTTTTCCCTTTATTACTCCTTCCAGAATAGCATAAATCCTTATCATTCCCTTCATCAAAATTCTTTTCCTCTGAAGGAATTTTCCTATTTCCTTTCTTTTTCTGACTTTTCTTTAAACTATTATTATCTTTATCAGAATTAATATCACTTTGATTAAAATGAGATATTTTCTTTTTTGATTCACTTCCGCTAAAATCTTCAAATTCTTCACTATTAATTTTGCCAAGTTTTCTTTTATAATATTTTCTATTTGGGCTTGTATTTGGACTCATATCATATTCTTCATCTTCTTCTTTTATTATTTCATTTGGTAAAAGTAATTTTCTTTCATAATTCTCTTCATATTCTCTTACATCTTCATTATCAAAATATTCATCTTCTTCTATTTCATTTTCATTTTCGTTTTCTTTTTCATTTGTTTCTTTTTTATTTTTTAATGTATTATTGTTTGAATTTTTTTCACTTGATGATAAGTCATTTTCTAATGATTCAAAATTTGGATTTTGGATATTTTTTTGAGTTGAATTATTTATTATTATTGTAAATTTTTTATTTGAATCTTCATATTCTTCTTTTTGGTTGTTTTCATTTTTTATTTTTGCTATTTTTGGTGATTTTATATTTTGATTTTTATTAATATCTTCTTTTTCATTTATTTTGTTTTTTTCATTTTCTTTATTTTCAGTTATTTATTTATTTTTTAGTTCTTTTTAGTTATTTTGATTTAAGTGATCTTTATTTATTA
>JAEEGK010020402.1_pt1 | contig 14104 bp, 13 predicted proteins | sample 8958771 | NCBI WGS metagenome assembly JAEEGK01 (sample SAMN16246547, study PRJNA631951) | gut metagenome | biome: gut microbiome; feature: rumen; material: SC-attached | host: Bos | place: Iran: Karaj | collected 2018-10
ACAACAGGCGGTAATGTTTATATAAGTTACCTCGCCGACCGCATTATTGAGTATGTAAAAGTGGAATAACAAACACTTAAAGGCACTTGCGTTTTCTGCGCAAGTGCTTTTGTGCCGTATTAAAGTTAAAGCCGCCGCGGTGAGCTGTGTTGGCTGCAGTTTGTGCAGTCCGCGTTTTGGGAGTTGTGATTTTGCGCTCAGCTTGCTTTCCGCTAAGAGTTGTGGTATATTAAAAAAATAAGGCATCCGCAATCTAGCGTCTTGCCTCCAGCGATTGAATGTCTAGTTTCCTAGACAGTTGCCCGCCGGTGCCGTGAACACTTGGCGGGCTGTTTTTTTATTCGTTTTCCTTATTCCGTCTATGGAAGAGGAGCGTGATAATGTTGATGATAAGCTGAGCAATGGCAATAGCCAACATCAGTGTTTCATACAAACTCACAGCAGCCTCCAAAATTAAGTAATCTATCCTTCTGGATAGTCGAATTTCGGAGACAAGACCGCCAACGACTGTGGATGCCCGACATTAGTATAGTATATTGCTATATAAAATACAAGTATAAAATCTGTAATATATTTAATTATATGAAGTTAAATAGCTAAATTCTGTGCGTTTGTGCAGTCCGTGTTTCGAGGGCTGTAACTAGTTTCTTCATTAACAACAAAGCCGTCTTGTGCTGACACAAGGTGGCTTTTCTCTTTTGTATGGTGATTTTTGCAACAAAGCCAGTTTAAACAGCTGCTTCGGTATTGACAATATCTTCTACTTGTTCAATTGTCATGCCAAGTGACTTTGCGATAAGCTCCACAGAAACACCGTTCTTATAGAAACTCCTCGCGTCTTCCACGGCTTTTTTCTGTATGCCGGCAGCCATGCCGTCATCGTAGTCGTATGCCCTCTGGCGTTCCCAAGTCATAAACTGAAACCTCCACTGCATATTGTGCTTTGCGTCTGTCACATAGTCTTTCAGGTCAGACGTGAATTCGTTTCTGGCGCGGTTCGAGATAAGGAACTGGAAGAAACTCCTGACTTCCTCATCTTCAATCATCTTAGCACAAGCTTTCGCGAAAAAAAAGTGTTTGTAGGCCCTATCGTTAAGTTTTGTCCTACCGTCCTCTACACAAATGTTCTCGAAGGTTGAAACAGGAAGTCCGTTGTGAAAAATGTCCTCCAGACAGATAAAAATAACGTGCGAGTCACGCAGGTCCTTGTACTTCTGCCCGGCTTTCAGCGTGTCTAAATCCATAACACCCTGGTAATACCGTGCCCGCTCCGGAAGCTCCTTTGTGTCAGTCATCTGAAGCTCCACATCGTACATTTTTTTCGAATCTTTTACAAAAACGTCGAGCCTGATGCCTTTTGCGTCACGGTCGAGCTCTATGACTTCCTCGTTATGCATCTCCATCTGCTCAATCTTGACTTTCAGAAGCATCTCAAGAAGATGTTTGCATGCATCCGGGTGCGTGTTTTTGAAAGCTTTCGGGTGCGAAAAACAAGAAAACCGAAAAAACATTATTTTTTACATGCAGGCTCGCGCCGGGGTGTAGGGGTTGCCTTTGGCAAGTTCGACGAGCGCGAAGCGCCGGAGAACCGAGCGTTAGCGAGTCCCGGAACACCGGCAAACTTCGTTCAGGCTCGCATCATATTCATTTTCTTTACTATGTGGTATACTTTCACCATGTGTAACAAAGACTGTGTGTATATCCTTGACTCTTATGGGCTTATCTATCGTGCTTATTTCGCTTTTGTGAGCCGTCCGCTCGTGAACAGCAAGAATGAGAATGTATCTGCCGTGTTCGGCTTTTTCCGCAATTTTCTGAATGTGCTTAAAAACAATAAGCCGGGCTGCATTGCGGCCGCATTTGATTCACGAGTTCCGACTTTTCGGCACGAGATGTATCCTGAGTACAAGGCTACACGCAACAAAACTCCTGAGGACCTTCACGCGCAGGTTCCTGTAATTGAGGAAATCCTTGTTGCGATGGGTGTGCCGGTTCTTAGGCGTGACACGTTCGAAGCGGATGATGTTATCGCGACGGTGGCGCGGCAGTGCAGCGAGACTGGGCGTGAGTGCCGTATTTTATCGGGGGATAAGGATTTGATGCAGCTTGTTACAGATACGACGCTTATGCTGATGCCCGATAAAACAGGCGGGTGGGCGGAGACCGGAAAGGCCGGTGTCGCCGAGAAATGGGGCGTTGGGCCGGAGTTGATGCTTGATATGCTGTCGCTTACGGGTGATACGGCTGATAATGTTCCCGGCGTGAAAGGTATTGGCGAGAAGACAGCCGCGAAGCTTTTGCTCCAGTATGGTTCTCTTGACGGGATTTATGAGCACGCGGATGAGATAAAAGGTGCCGTTGGCGATAAGATACGGAACGGAAAGGATGATGCATATTTTTCGCGGAAACTGATTGTTTTGCGTGATGATGTTCCTGTTGATATCGATTTCAGCTGCTTTTGCACTGATAATCTTGACTATCAGGCGGCGGCGGATCTTTTGTACAAGGCGGGCGTTCCTGCCGTGGCAAAACAGTACGCGGCTTATGGTGTCGAAAAGAGGGGCGGAGCTGCCAGTGCGTCGGCTGGTGTCGGCGTGAATGGCACGTCTGCATCGGGCGACTTGTTCGGCGCGTCAGCTGGTGAGAATGGTGCGGGCAGTGCGTCGGCTGGTGTCGGCGTGAATGGTGCGTCTGCGTCTGCATCGGGCGACTTGTTCGGCGCGTCAGCTGGTGAGAATGGTGCTGGTACCGGTGTTACTGCGAGTGGCGTTTCGGCGACTAGTGGCGGGTCTGTCGCGTCCGACGCGGGAAATGCAGACTCGCGTGGTGCCGCATCTGTTGCAGGCAGTACACCAGACGGGACTGCAGGCGCGTCAGGCGCGGATAACGCGGACGGCTACGGCGCTGAAAGTGGCTTAATCATGCCGGTCAAAAACGCCGGAAACTATCGCCCGGTCCGAACCGCCGCCGAGCTTGATGCTGTCATAGAAGAGATATTGTCATGCCGGACTGCTGGCATCGACACGGAAACAGACAGCCTGAACCCGCTTTCTGCGCGCATGGCAGGCTTTTCCCTTTCTTGGCGGAAAGGCGAGGGTGTTTATGTGCCTCTGCTCGTAACAGATATGCTTCTTGCGGGGGAGATGGTGCCGAAATCGGAAGCATTGAACAGGCTTTCGCGCCTTTTTACTTCGCCTGATATGACGCTTGTTTTCCACAACGCAAAGTTCGACTTGCAGGTGCTTGCTACCGCCGGGCTTGATATGATGCACGACGAGAAAAACGGCGGAAAAAGAAAATGCCGTATTGTGGACACGATGATTGCCGCTTGGCTCTTACAACCAGACCGGCTTGAAGGTTCGTACAGCCTTGAAAAACAGGCAGAGAACAGGCTTCACCTTAAAGGAACCGATTTTGCTGAAATAGTTCCAAAAAACTCGACTTTCTTGGATATCCCGATAGAAACTGCTTATCCTTATGCGGCAGAAGATGCTGATTTTACGCTTCAGCTTTGGAATTTCTATGAGCCGTTCATTAAAGATGCTGGGTTTGAATCGCTTTTCGATTTGGAAATGGAAGTTCTGCCTGTTCTTGCGTCCATGGAGCGTAACGGCATACGGCTAGAAAAGAAGCCGCTTGAAGAGTATAAAGTTGAGCTTACGGAAAAAATAGCTTCGCTCCAGCACGAAATATATCAGCTTGTAGGACATGAGTTTAACATAGCGTCTCCGAAGCAGTTGAGCGCCGTGCTTTTTGATGAGCTTCAGCTTCCGCATGGCAAAAAAACAAAATCGGGATATTCAACCGATACAAGCGTTTTGGAAGAGCTTGCCGCCGCTCATCCTGTTCCGTACAAAATCCTTGAATACCGCGGAATGGCAAAGCTCCTTTCTACGTATGTGGAAACGCTCCCCTTGCTGGCGGATGCCGAAAGCCGGGTACATACAAGTTTTATGCAGACAGGAACTGCAACAGGCAGGCTTTCAAGCCGTGACCCGAACTTACAGAATATTCCGGTGCGTGAAGAGTCTGGCAGGCGGATCCGCTCCGCTTTTGTTGCGCAGGAAGGGCGGCTTCTCGTCACCGCCGACTATTCGCAAATAGAGCTTGTTGTTCTGGCGCATCTTTCCAAAGACGAGAATATGTGCCGCGCCTTCCGCGACGGCGTTGACATTCACAGGGCAACTGCCGCGCTTATATACGGGGTGGAACCTGATGTGGTTTCTCCGGACATGCGGCGGACTGCAAAAACGATAAATTTCGGCGTAATTTACGGTATGAGCGCGTTCCGTCTTGCGTCCAGCCTTGGAATTCCAAGAAAACAGGCACAAGATTTTATAGACTCATATTTTGAAACGTATTCGGGAATAAGCCGGTTTGTGAGCGACACGGTGCAGTCCGCCGCCGCAACTGGATACGTCCAAACGATTCTTGGCAGAAAACGCCGGATTCTGAATATTACGAGCGGGAATCACCTTGAAAGGGCAGGAGCTGAACGTATAGCTGTTAACACGCCGGTACAGGGCTCCGCCGCTGACATAGTGAAGATGGCTATGGTTGCCGTTTATCACAAGCTGAGCGAACAATTCCCGACAGCACGGCTATTGCTGCAGGTTCACGACGAGCTTATAGCCGAATGTGACGAAAAGGATGCTCCCGCTGTAGCCGCTATGATGAAAGAGACGATGGAAAACGTTATAAAGCTTGAAGTTCCGTTGCGTGTTTCTGTTGAGTATGGCAAAAACTGGGGAGAATTCCATTGAGCCGGATTGTTCTTTGCGTTACAGGTCCTATGGCGGCGGGCAAAAACGCTGTTTCCGAATTATTGGCGGAAAAAGGCTTTTTGTGCGTCGATGCGGATATCTGTGTGCACGATATCGTTGATAAGCAAAAAGATAAGATAATGGCGCGTTTTGGGGATATTGCCGCCGAGCGCGGTATTGATATATGCAAACCAGACGGAAAAATAGACCGCCGTGCGCTTGGAAGTATCGTTTTTTCTGATCCGGAGCTTCTTAAGGCACAGGAAGCAATAATCCATCCAGCCGTGGAAGCTGAGCTCAATACGTTTATCGATGAAAATCCGGATAAAAATATCGTTCTTAATGCGACCGTCCTTTACAAAACGGCTGTTCTTGAACGCTGTGACGCTGTGATTTTTGTGACTGCGCCGCTTTTGAAGCGATTTTTCCGCGTAAAAGCGCGGGATTCAATGCCAACTTTGCAAATTTTAAGCCGTTTTTACTCTCAGCGTGAAATCTTTGCTAAATATAAAAAATTAAAAACCGATATATACAAAGTAAGGAACTCGGGATCAAAAAAGAGATTAAAGGAAAAGCTCGATTCCGTACTTTGTAGAATTAACTCGAAAGCGGGTTAACTTAAAAGGAATATATTGGTTATGGAACAGAAAAGAGTATTGTGGATTGTAGCAGCTGTAGGATTGTTTCTTCTGGTTGTAATAGGCACAGCTCTGTGGATATCATCACCTTCAAGTAAAATACAGCCTACTCTTAATACGCTTCAGAACAGCGGAAATTCATGGAGCCGCAACGATTCTCAGCTTCAGCCGACAGGCAGCAACGTTATCATCGCCGATACATCAGCCGGTCAGAACGGCATAACGAATATTGATTTTTCATCTACAGGAAACGGACAGGCACAGGCTCCTGTTAATCTGAACAATCTTGATTCAACAGCTCCTGCTGCATCAAATACGCCATCAGATTCAACAGCACAGAACACAGCTCCGGCTGCACAGACTGCTCCCTCCTCAACAGATAACAGAACTTCGTCAGCAGGCCTTGCGCAGACTGCTGTAACACTTAACGTAAACATAACACCGTCATCAAGCAATGCTACGGCATACACCGAAGCACCACAGCAGACTGTGCAGCCGGCACAAGTTTCAGCAGCTCCTGCAGAAACAAAGCCATCAACAACGGCTCCGGCTGCATCTACAGCACCTGCAGGGTCAAACACAACATCGTCAAAACCGGCAGCTACCAGCACGGGCACAACGTCTTCAAAGCCGGCGGCTACAACAACTACTGCTGCGAGCACAACGACCGCGCAGAGTTCTGCAAGCTCAGTTAAGACGGTTCCTGTAAGCCAGCCGGATCAGTTCTGGGTTCAGGTTGCTTCTTTCACAGGAAAGAAAAACGCCGAGGATGCTCGTGCAGCTCTTGCCGAGCAGAAAATTATAGGCGAGGTTTTCACATATCAGGATTCAAAAGGCACGATTTATTACCGGCTTAGAGTTGGTCCATACAAGACAAAGAGTGAAGCAGAATACTGGCATAAAATTATTAAAGAAGTTGAGCAGTTCAAGGGAACTGACAGTTATGTCGTCAATTCCACTGTAAAATAAATATACCGAAAGGGATACAGAACGAGCCGCAGGATTTTCTGCGGCTTTTTTGTTTTAAATCATGCAAAAATCGTTCGCGCTTAGTAGCCGAACAAAAATCGCACTTTTTTTGATTTTTTTTGCCAAAACCCGTGAAAAACATCATTTTTTAACGAACCTCCGGCAAATAATAAAGTATGCACTTATTATCGTTTGTTATGATAGCATCGCTTTTCTTTAGGGCTGGCGGTACTATTACTGAATTTGATGTAGATCCCACTGTTGGAAAGTTTAAGATAAGTGAGGGGATAAAGCTTTCTCTTCCATGTGTTCAAACTGCGCTGTTCTTTACGCAGGGAATGTCTGGTGACACAAGTGGCTTTATGCCGCAAAACTGGGGAATCCGCGTTTTTGGTAGCGGGAAGGACGCTTCCGTTTCTCCGCCATCCAGTCTTGGTTGCGATTTTGCTGTGGGGCGGATATCGGTTTCGGGACCGCTTTCTGAACTGAAGCAGCCTGTTCCATCTTTCGGAAAGCGGTGGAATGTAAAGCAGCTTGCCGCTATTAAGGTGAAGGGCGGTCTTTCTGGCGTGGATGCCGGGAAAAAGCCACTTTCTGTGTGCGCTTCTTTTGAAACTGACGTGTTTTTTGCAGGATTCGCGGCTGTGGGCTTGAAGCAGTCAGCGCCGGACACTAACAGTTTGGGCGCGCCAAACTCGACTGTGCCAAATGCTGGTGCTGCAGACGTGCCGGGTGCGCCGGACACTGGCGATTTAGGCGCGGACACCTTGCTCGCGCAGTTTTGCTTTTTCCCGGAGTCGTCACGGAACAATTTCCGCTTTTATACAAGCTGCACATTTTCCGCCTCCGCACTTGAAAGCACCGGCACATCGCGCTGGTTTTCGGTAAGCGCATTCCGCCCTGATGACACGCGTTTTTTAATGTTGAACGATACAGTGCTAATAAAAAGCTGGAATACGCTTCAAATTGCTTTTCAGAACAGTTTCGCCGCCGGAATATCGCGTCATAAAAGCGGCATGGAATTCTGGAACAATTCTCTTTGCTGCCTGTCATGCGGCAAATTTTCCGCAAGTTTGGGCTTTTTCGCTTCTGATTTCGGTTTTACAACGTCATCCGGCAATGATATACGAAACCCATTGCGGTTGTATGGTTCGTTGTCGTATTCGTTCAATACCGGAAAAGTGGATATCAGCGTGTATGCTTCATGCATGACAGGCACATCATACGCAGAATCTTTGCCGGCGGAAAAACGCGTGGAAACTTCCGCCCGGATTGGCTTTTCTGCCGCCAGCGGAAGCTTCTCTGTGACTGCCGACGGAGCCGTTAAGAATCTTTGCCCACAAGATGCTTACTCAAAATCGGTGATGGAAGTTTCTTTTGAAACGGGCTTTTCCGGCGGCTCCGTACAGTGGAAAGCGGAAACTCCGCTTATCGTGCTTGCATCAGACGGCTCGGCTTTTAAGTGGGAAGTTTCCGTAAAACCCGATTCAGACTGGACGGGCGGAATCTCCGGCAGCGTTAGTGGAAAGTTTTGCGGCACGGAATTCTCGTCATTCGGGTGCGAAATGTCGTATAGTATCGGTTCAGTGAAAATCGCCGCCGAAGTAAGTGTTTCGGCAGAGAAAAAACTTACGTGGGCATGTTCCGCTCAGATGAAAATATGATATAATCGTTTTGATGAACGGCAGAACTTCACATATTTTATCGCTTATTTCTAAAATCCATGCGCAGTCAGCTTCGTTTTTGAAAGCGGAGCTTCAGAAGCGCGGACTGCCGGAAATGGTTTCTTCTCACGGAAACATCTTGTTCCAGCTTTCCAGAAACGAAAAAATGTCGATGCGGGAGCTTTCGGAAGCGATTCATCGCGATAAATCCACGGTGACGGCTCTTGTGAACAAACTGAAAGAACAGGGGTATGTGGAGCGGATTCAGTCAGAGAAAGACAGCAGGGTTGTCTTTGTACGGCTTACTGAAAAGGGAAAAGCGTACACGGTGGAGACAGGTGCTATTTCATCTGCTTTGAACGAAAAATGTTTTGCTGGCTTTACGGAACAGGATAAAGATGCTTTATACGGTCTTTTGTCGCGAATTTCAGAGAATTTCGCCGAATGAACGGGCTCACTTATTGACGCGATTGTATCATTCTGGTATCATAACGAACTAGCAAATTACAGGAAGGTTTTGATATGTCCAGAAGATGTGATATTTGCGGAAAAGGCTCAATGACAGGTAACAAGGTTTCAAAGTCATATAACCACGTACGCCGTACATGGAAACCAAATATTGTCGAGGTTAAGACTGAAATTGGCGGCACAACTATGACAATCAAGATGTGTACACGCTGTCTTCGCAGTGGTTTCGTTACAAAGAAAGTCTAATCTAGATATAACCGCAATAGAAATGAGAAAGCCTTGGCACAGAATGTGACCGAGGCTTTTTTTGTAATGGGAGCGTCAGCTGGGGTGCGGTCGGTCAGACTCACCCATTTTAATGCTGATTCGTACATACTCCGCTTAATACAAAAAAGGCTGCACTTCTTGTTGAAGTACAGCCTTTAGTAGTTTTATTTACCGAAATATCTTTCCAAAAGACCTTTGAAACCTGCTCCGTGGCGGGCTTCGTCTTTCGCCATTTCGTGGACAGTGTCATGAACGGCATCGTAGCCAAGTTCTTTCGCTTTTTTAGCGAGTTTCAGCTTGCCTTCGCATGCTCCGCCTTCTGCGGCTGTTCTAAGCTCAAGGTTCTTCTTTGTCGATTTAGTGACGACTTCGCCCAGCAATTCTGCAAAACGAGAAGCGTGGTCAGCTTCTTCGAATGCGTAACGTTTGAAAGCCTCCGCGACTTCCGGATATCCTTCTCTGTCTGCCTGGCGAGCCATAGCAAGGTACATACCGACTTCCGTGCATTCGCCGTTGAAGTTTTCTCTTAATCCCTGTACAACTTCTGGATCAAGTCCCTGTGCTACACCGATTTTATGCTCGTCTGCCCAGCCTTTGAATCCTTCTCTTTCTGTAAATTTCTCTTTTGGAGCCCTGCACTGTGGACAAGCTTCCGGCGGTTCATCGCCTGTGTGAACATAACCACATACACTGCAAACCCATTCTTTCATATATACCCCCATATCTGATGACTATGATTTTTTCATAGCTGTAATAATAATATTTTAAGTTTGGCAAGATAGCAAGACAATAATTATGATTTTCAGAAAAGTCGCGCATTTTCGCGCATAGTAATCTGATTCCTATCTTGTCGTGGGCGAAAATCTTGTATACACTTAAATCATGCGTAATATCACCAAAAAACTGTTTTTATCAGTTCTGATAATGAGTTGTGTAGGTTTGTTCCATGCTTTTTCGCTTGATATAATCAAGGAAAGAGATTTTCCTGCGCCTTTTTTGTCCGTGACTGGTTCTGCCGGGGCATCGTCGGAACTGCCTGAAATTACAGTTGTGGAGACATGCTTTTATAACTTCAAACCTTTTTCTGGCGGCTACGAGGTTTTCAGCGAAAGTGATAACATGACATGTGGCCTTCTTGTGCGCTACCCGGATGGCAGCGAGTACGATTTTATGCCCTATAGTGATGACGATTACAACTACGCTTATGATTATTTTGTGACTGATGACGGTAAATATCTTGTTTACGCGGGCGGTGTTGAGCAAGATCACCGGATTGGGGCTTTTGATTTAGCTGCTAAAGAAACGGCATGGAGTATATCTACCGACTGTATTCCGGTTTCAATAAACAATTATGATGATAAATACTGCATGATTCCTGACCGGAGGTATGGCTATGTTTTTCTTGTACCTAAAACCAGTGAAAACCGAGTCATCGAGATTGATAAATATCGCCAGTTCAGTTTTTACGCCGGTCTTTTCTCAAACGGATACGCCTTATCTGTAGGAACGGATAAATACAATGATGACACCCAGCATTATATCAAGTTGTACACCAAAAAAGGACGCGATAATTTCCAAGAGTGCGACAAAAAGAACATACAAATGATACCTGGGTCGAAATGGCCGCTTGACCTGGATTTAGTATACTTTTTTCTTGACTCGGAGCATAACACGGTGTTCTTGCACGACGGACGGAACGCTGTGCACGCTTATGTTGCAGAGGACGGCTTTTGGCGTGATTTTAACATTGAAGGGGTGACCGACATCAGCGGTAAATTCGTTTGGAATGATGTTACGTATTATGTCGCTAATAAGCAGAAAAATATCTATTTCCTTTACTGGGACGGCGATACAGTAAAAATGACAGACGAGCCTGTCGCGACCTTGCAGAGTAACTACTACCATTGTTCAGGCGCGGTGTTGAAAGACGGAAAGCTTTATATCTACGAGTGCAAAGAGCCTAAATAAAAAAACAGCTGTACGAGAAGGAGGAGGAGAAAACTCGTACAGCCGTTGATTATTGGAAAGTGGTCGGGCAACGCCAGACCTGTTGAGTTTGCGACGCAAACTCAGGATACTTCAATCATCATGGTTAGAAGATAACAGGCAACACTTAAAGGAATCTGAAAGCAGCCTTAAAATAAGCTTAAAATGTGCAAATTTTTGCCATCATTAAACACCATTGAACAAAAAGCTTTATAAGACTATACTTCTCTTCATAGAAAATACGGCATTCAAGGAGAATATTATGGCTGTTGATGAAAAGTTGCAGACTATCAGGCATAGCTGCGCGCACGTTATGGCAGAGGCTGTCAGAAAGCTTTTTCCCGGTACGAAAATTGCTATCGGGCCTGCTATTGATAACGGATTTTATTACGATTTTGATTTCCCAAAAGACACCAGATTCACCGAGACCGATTTTACAGAAGTAGAGAAAGAAATGCGGAAAATCATCGCGGGAAACCACGAGTTTGTCCGCAAGGAAGTTTCCAAAGAAGAGGCGCTTAAGCTTTTTGCCGACGAGCCTTACAAAATCGAGCTGATTAACGACTTGCCAGAAGGCGAGACGATTTCTACATACGAGCAGGACGGCTATCTTGACCTTTGCCGAGGCCCGCACGTTGCGTCCACAAAAGAGATAAACGCGCAGGCTTTTAAGCTTAACAAAATTGCCGGCGCATACTGGCGTGGCGATTCAGACCGCCCGATGCTCACACGTGTTTACGCGCTCTGCTTTGAAAAGCCGAACGACCTTAAGGAGCATCTTGCCATGCTCGCCGAGGCAGAAAAACGCGACCACCGCAAGCTCGGACAGGAACTGGATTTGTTCCACCTTGATCCGGAAGATCCGGGACAGATTTTCTGGCATCCGAATGGCTGGAAAGTTTACACGGTAATGAAAGACTATATGCGCAAGATGATTCAGCGCGACGGATATCTTGAGGTTAACACGCCTGCTATCATGCCGCGCACTCTTTGGGAGCGTTCCGGCCACTGGGCGCATTACCAGAGCCTTATGTTCATCACAGAAAGCGAGAAGCGCATGTTCGCCATCAAGCCGATGAACTGCCCCGGCGCAATAGAGATTTTCAAGAGCCGCCAGCGCTCATACAAAGACTTGCCGCTCCGCCTTGCAGAGTTCGGTCACGATGTCCGCAACGAGCCGAGCGGAACTTTGCACGGCGTAATGCGCATCCGCGGTTTCGTTCAGGACGACGCGCATATTTTCTGTACGGAAGACCAGCTTGGTTCCGAGGTTGCAAAGTTCTGCAAGCTTTTGAAGAATGTTTACCACGACTTTGGTTTTGACAGCCTTGTCGTTAAGTTTTCTACAATGCCGGAAGACCACGTCGGCGACCTTGCCACATGGGAGCGTGCTGAAAAGCAGCTTTCTGACGCGTGTCACGAGGCCGGGCTTGAGTACGAGATTCAGCCTGGCGAAGGCGCGTTCTACGGTCCTAAGCTTGAGTTCAAGCTGTACGACTGCCTTGGACGCGAGTGGCAGTGCGGTACGATTCAGGTAGACTATCAGCTGCCGTCTGCCGAGCGCCTTGACGCTACGTACATCGGTGCTGATAACCAGAAACACCACCCGGTAATGCTTCACCGCGCCGTTCTTGGTTCTTTCGAGCGCTTCCTTGGTATTCTTATTGAAAACTTTGCGGGCGCGTTCCCGACATGGCTTGCTTTTGAGCAGGCTGCGGTTGTGCCTGTTACGAACGATTTTGACGACTACGCGCGCCAGGTTAACGATGCGCTTCTTGCCGCCGATATTCGCTCGAACAGCTATCTTTCTACGGACAACATGCGCGCCAAAATCAAGACGCTCACGAAGGAGCACAAAACTCCGTATATCCTTGTTGTCGGCGAGAAAGAAAAAGCCGACGGCACTGTTGCGGTGCGCTTCCGCGACGGTCGCGACCAGCAGGTTATGAAGCTCGACGATTTTATCGCCTATGTGCGCGATAAGGTCAACACGCACTTCATTGGAATCTAAGTTTCGGGTTTATAGGGCAGCATAACAATAGGTTGTCGTTGTGCGCCATTTATAGCCTTTAACAGTGCGTAGCCAAGACCATACATAGCCACTATTGAAGTCCGCAGGACTGAACTTGTGGCTACTGTAAGGGCTTGGCGAAAGCACTGTCAAAGATTGTTTTTGGTGAAAGCAATATCAAAGGCTTTTTTATGTGCTCTTCACTTGCTGAAAGAATATACGCTGCCGTCCGCTGCATTCCGTGCGGAAAAGTCGCGTCTTATTCACAAATCGCAGCCCTTGCCGGAAACCGCAACTTGCGCCGGTATGTTGGAAACACACTTCATAAAAATCCAGACAACAGTTTTACTCCGTGCCACCGCGTAGTTAATGCAAAAGGCTTTTGCTCCGGCAGTTTCGCGTTCGGCGGGCCGCTCGTCCAGCAGCAAAAACTGGAAGCCGAAGGCGTGCGGTTTACGCAAGGGCACGTAGACATGGAGCGTTTCTGCATCACCGATGACGACTTTGAAGAGATGCGGCTTAACTTGGAGAATGCGCTACGCAGGGAGTAGGGCGGCTGCATTATATGGCAATTTATATAAATCGCCGCGAAGGAGCGGAGCGTGGGCAAAGACACTCTGTTTGTGGACTGCCGTTTAAGCAACTTGTTGCGTACGGCATCTTTATAGTTTCAATAACACAAACAGCGTGTAGCGCATTATTGCGCGGCTTTGAACCACGCTACGCAACTGGGAGGCGATTTACCTCAAATTCTTTATAATGCGGAAGCCCTGTGCATAATCAAAGAGTTTATCTCTTTTAACATTGCACATAATCAAAAATATTACACTTATTAATCTTTCTTAGTCTGCTTTTTTTGCGCATGCTTTTCTTCTTATACGCATTTATCACAATCAAAACGTTCGTTGTAAAAGACAAAAGGATCTTTTCCAACATATTTTGAATATATTTCTAATACTTCCTTACTTGTATCAAAGTTTTGATTATCAAGATTATATTGTTCATATATCGTATAGAATTCTTTTATTGTCACGGCATGGTTATTTAAGCATTCGGTTATTTTAATACCAGGTATTCCAGGAAAAAAACGTTTTGTTTCTATGTTTACATATACCCATGGACACGAACTAAAAATCCCTTTACGAGAAACATTTTTGAAACTTCTATTGAGAAATCCATATAATCCGGATCCATTACCATGTTTTAATTCGTGACCATAAACAAGGATTACATTTTTCCCTTTGCCAATACTGTCGTTCATACATTACCTCCAGTTAATAATTATCCGAATAGGATTAGTTAATTATATCAGTACTAGAGGGACGTATATTGTCATTG
>JAEEGK010020404.1_pt1 | contig 14102 bp, 14 predicted proteins | sample 8958771 | NCBI WGS metagenome assembly JAEEGK01 (sample SAMN16246547, study PRJNA631951) | gut metagenome | biome: gut microbiome; feature: rumen; material: SC-attached | host: Bos | place: Iran: Karaj | collected 2018-10
AGCGTGGGCGATAGTGGAATATCTGCACGAACAGCCTAAGGCAAAGGCTCGTACACTGTTTGCGACACACTACCACGAACTGAACGAGATGGAGAAGAACTTCAGTCGCATCAAGAACTATAACGTCTCTGTGAAGGAGGTGGAAGGCAAGGTTATCTTCCTGCGCAAACTCGAAAAAGGTGGCTCTGAACACTCGTTTGGTATTCACGTGGCAGAGATTTCTGGTATGCCTCGCTCTATAGTGAAGCGTGCTAATGTGATTTTAAAGCAGCTGGAGTCCGAGAATGCTTCCGTGGGTAGTGTAGGGAAGCCCACAGCAGAAATCGCCGCCTCTCGCGAAGGTATGCAGCTCTCGTTCTTCCAGCTCGACGATCCCGTGCTTTGTCAGGTTCGCGATGAAATCTTGGGTCTCGACGTCAACAATCTCACACCCCTTGAAGCCCTCAATAAACTTAACGACATTAAAAAGATTGTCTCTGGAAAATAATTTTGGCACGGATTACACGCTTTTTTATTCAAAAAGACACGGCCTTCGTTCTGACGAATTTGTAATTCGGCAGCAGCGAGTATAAGCATTTGTAATGCGCTTAAATAATCAAAATAATCAAAACTTTACGACTTCCACATTCAATAGCCCTTTTTCCCCTGCGTAATTTATGGCCGAACTATACAGATAATCCTCCGCCAGCGTCACAATCTCCGCTCGTACAGGATTCTGATGGATATAATTAATTTTCTGCCAAAGGAACTCCTGTGTGTAAATCTCTTCTATGTGATTGCCTTCCTGCCAAAAGCGGTAATTTGTAATTCGTCTGTCGTTAGCCCCAGCAAAACGGAATCTGTCAAGCATCCATATACGGCGACTCTCATGCTCATCTGTTTCAAGTACTTTGAGAATCTTCTTATTCGTAAACTTCTTGAAGTCACGCAAGATATTACCTACAGTCTGTTTGCCCTCTGTGTCGACTACCATATGCAGATGGTTTGTCATAAGTACCCAGGCGTAAATACGCAAACCCTTCTGCTGTTGGCAGTAGTCAAGCGACTCCACAACAATGTGGCGATAGGCAGGACGCGAAAAGATATCCACCCAGTCGATGACTGTCGAGGTTGTGAAATAAAGTTGCTTAGTGAGGGGAGTCATATTATTATCGGTAATGTTTAATCGAATTACAAATTCTTATACTCACGGCAGGCGAATTGCAAATTCGCCTGAACGGATAATTCCTACGAGTAATCCGTGCCTAATTCTTTTTCTTGGCTCGGATCATGCAGTAAACGCCAAGAAGGACAAACGGAACAGAGAGTATTTGTCCCATATCAAAAGGTAATGTAGCTTCGAAGGCTTCCTGGATCTCTTTGGTGTACTCAATGAAGAAGCGGAACGTAAAGATATAGAAGAGGCAGAACCCAAAATACCAGCCAGTACCGATCTTTTCAGGCATCTTCTTGTGGAGCACCCACATGATAAAGAAGAGTAGGGCATAGGCGATAGCTTCGTAAAGCTGGCCAGGATGGCGTGGCAACACATCTACACGCTCGAAGATGAATGCCCAGGGTACATCCGTTACCTTACCAATAATCTCTGAATTCATGAGGTTACCCAAGCGGATAAAACAGGCCGTCGTTCCTGTGGCAATAGCAATATTGTCAAGCACCGTCCAGATGCTAAGCTTCGTCTTCTTGACATAGAGCCACAAAGCTATCATCAATCCCAAAGTACCACCATGTGAAGCCAGTCCTTCATAGCCAGTAAATTTCCAGCCACCATCAGCTAAGAAGTGAATGGGTAACAGCATCTCGATAAACCCTTTGCCAGAGGTTAGGAAATAGTCTGGCTGATAGAAGATGCAATGTCCCAAACGGGCACCTATTAAGATGCCTAAGAAGCAATAGATAAACAAGGGGTCGAAGTATTCGTCCTTGATTTTCTGCTCCTTATACAGCTTTCTCACAACGAAATACGCTAATGCCAGTCCTATCAACCAGCATAGCGAGTACCAGCGGAATGGGCCTATCGTCAGCGATGGATTCCAAAGAATATATAAGAACCCACCCCCGACCCCTCCCGTACAGGAGGGGAGGGCAGATAGTATAGTTGAAAGGATAGTAATCATAAAACTTGTATTTTATAAGTTAAATTCTCTCCCGTGCGGGAGGGGTAGGTTAAACATTAAACCTAAAGTGCATGATGTCGCCGTCCTGCACAACATATTCTTTACCTTCAATACCCATCTTACCAGCCTCACGGACAGCAGCTTCAGAGCCATACTGGATATAATCGTCGTACTTGATAACCTCAGCACGGATAAAGCCTTTTTCGAAGTCGGTATGGATGACACCAGCACACTGCGGAGCCTTCCAGCCCTTCTTATATGTCCAAGCCTTGACCTCCATCTCACCAGCTGTGATGAATGTCTCAAGGTTCAGTAGAGCATAGGCCTTCTTGATGAGGCGATTGACACCACTCTCTTCCAAGCCCAGTTCTTCCAGGAACAGCTGCTTGTCCTCGTAGCTTTCAAGTTCGGCGATATCCTCTTCCGTCTTGGCAGCAATGACCATCGACTCTGCACCTTCTTCCTTAGCCAGTTCTTCAACCTTTTGCGTGAAGGCATTACCGCTTTTGGCATCAGCTTCGCCCACGTTGCAGACGTACAAAACAGGCTTAGCAGTCAGTAGGAACAGATTCTTGGCACAATCCTGCTCGTCTTTGCTTTCAAATTCTACGATACGGGCATTCTTGCCTTGCTCCAATACTTCCTTATAGGCTTTCAGCACAGTAACCTCAATCTTTGCGTCCTTATTGCCTGCAGCAGCAGCCTTTTCTGTCTTAGCCAAGCGACTCTCAATGGTCTCAAGGTCCTTCAACTGAAGCTCTGTATCAATGATCTCCTTGTCGCGAATGGGGTCAATGGTACCATCCACATGAGTAATATTCTCATCCTCGAAGCAGCGAAGCACATGGATGATGGCATCCGTTTCGCGAATATTTCCCAAGAACTTATTGCCTAAGCCTTCACCCTTCGAAGCACCTTTTACGAGGCCTGCGATATCCACGATTTCACAAGTAGCAGGCACGATACGTCCAGGATGAACGAGTTCTGCGAGTTTCGTCAGTCGCTCATCAGGAACAGTAATCACACCCACATTGGGTTCAATCGTACAGAAAGGAAAATTGGCTGCCTGTGCTTTTGCACTCGAGAGGCAGTTAAACAAAGTAGACTTACCCACATTGGGCAGTCCCACAATACCACATTTTAATGACATCTTTTCTTATAAACGTTTATTTTGGCGACAAAGGTACAAAGAAAAAGTGAGCCAACCAAAAGTTAGCTCACTTTTATGCCTACTCCTCTACCGAGAAGTCGTCTTTTCCTACTCCACAGACGGGGCATACCCAATCATCAGGGAGATCTTCAAAGGCTGTGCCTGGAGCGATGCCGCCATCGGGATCGCCTACTGCTGGGTCATACACATAACCACAGGTGTCGCAAACATACTTTTTCATACGCTTAATTGTTTTGTTTAGTTTGTAATAGAGAGTTGATTTTCTCAACGATTGTTTCTGGTTTAATCATGTTCATACAGGCATAGTCGCCACGCTTACAGGGTTTCTGTCCATAGATGCTGCAAGGACGACAGTCGAGGTCTACCTGAACTATGTTTTCAGCATTTTGTCCCCAGCCCATAAAACCTGCGTATGGATGGGTGGCACCCCAAACGCTGACTACTGGTGTGGCAACAAGCGAAGCCATGTGCATATTGGCTGAATCCATAGAGAGCATCACGTTGAGGTGGCTCATCAGGATTAGTTCCTGCTGGATGTTCTCCAGATGCTGGCTGACGAAGATACACTGCTGATACTGTTTGCACCACTTAGTGAAGAGTTCGTTCTCTTTCTCACCACGTCCAAAAAGCAGGATACAAGCATCAGGATGCTGTTCTGTCAACTGCTTGATGACTTGCTCCATTAGCTGTGGGGGATATACTTTGCCATCATGGGCAGCAAAGGGAGCAATGCCGATAAGAGTTGAGAGTTGAGAGTTGAGAGTTGAGAGTTGGGAGGTGAGAGACTCTGGCAACAGGGAAAGGTCGCCTTTGCCTGTAGGCGTATTTTCAAAAATGCTGTGGAACTCTATTGAGACAGGATAGCCTAAGCGTTTAAAGACGTCCGAATAGTTCTCGAACGAGGTGGGTTGCTGAATCAGTTCTTTTTTCGAAGATGGCGCTGTAAGCTGGCGGCGTCCCTTACGGTGCTTGTCGATATGGGCCACATGATAGCGATTCAGGTTGAAGCGCATACGCAGGAAACTGGAGCGCAGTACATTATGAAGGTCTGCAACGGCAGTAAACTGTTTGGCAGCCAATCGACGATATAGGGCATTTAATCCTTTGATGCCATGATACTCTCGCTTCAGGTCAGCTTCCATAAATCTGACATTGGGTGCCAAGTCTTCAAAGAATGGACGAGCAAAGCCACGACTCAGCACAGTGATGCGTATATCAGGATACTGACGTGCCAACGACCACACCACAGGTACCACCATAGCAACATCGCCTAAGGCAGAGAACCGGATGACAAGAATATGCTCTTTCTTCATTTCTTGTAAAGCACCGGATTGGTGGCAGGGTCGTTATACATCTTCATTTGGCGATACACCTTCATGTATTTGCGCCCGGCTTCGATATCTTCCAACAACTGGTCGATAGCTGTCGAGAGATCTACCTGCTGTTCAAGCAACACGTCGAGCTTAGCCTGACATTTCTGGATGTGCTCCTTGTCAGCATCCTTACGCTCTGTCTGCTCCTGCATGTGCCAAATCTTTAACGCAAGGATGCTCAGACGGTCTACTGCCCATGCGGGACTCTCTGTGTTCAGACGTGCATCAGGCAAGGGCTTTACCTTGCTATACAACTGACGAAAATAGCTGTCTATTTCCTCTACCAAATCCGTGCGGTCCTGATTCGAGCGATCAATACGACGCTTCAGTCCTAATGCCTCTGCTGGGTCAATGTGTGGGTCACGAATAATATCCTCCAGATGCCATTGTACCGTATCAATCCAGCATTTTAGATATAGGCTGTACTCTATACTTTCACGCTCATAGGGATTGTTGATAGGAGTATCAACATGATCCTTCAGGTGATAGTCGCGTATCGCCTGTTTAAAGATGTTATTAGCCTTTTCAGTAAAAGTCATAATTACTCGTTTGTTTGTTTCTGCTGCAAAGATACAAAATAATTATGAATAATGAATAATGAATTACGAATTTTTATTATCTTTGCAGCGTTATGAAGATAGTTGTTGACGATAAGGTACCGTATATTCGCGAAAAGTTAGCCATTTTGGCTGACGATGTGGTTTATCTGCGTGGTTCAGAAATCAAGGCTGATGATGTTCGTGATGCTGATGCGCTGATAGTACGAACTCGTACCCGCTGTGATGAGCAATTGTTAGCTGGCAGTCGTGTGCAATTTGTGGCAACAGCAACGATAGGCTTTGACCATATCGATACTAATTACATGGCACATTCAGGTATCTATTGGACTAATTGTCCAGGATGTAATGCTGGTTCTGTGGCGCAATATCTGGAATGTTCGTTACTGCTATTGCAACAACAGAAAGGTCTTGATTTACAACGTGCAACAATTGGTATCGTGGGGTGTGGCCATGTAGGTTCTAAAGTAAAGGCAGTAGCTGAACGTATGGGTATGCGCGTCTTAGTGTGCGACCCACCGTTGGAACAAGCCATCACTCACCACTCATCACCAACCACTTTCGTTCCGTTGGACGTGATAGAGCGTGAAGCTGATGTCATTACTTTCCACGTTCCTCTGAGTCGCGAAGGGCAGTATGCCACTTGGCATCTTGGCAATGCAGACTTCTTCCATCATCTTTCGCGCGTACCTTATATAATAAATAGCAGTCGTGGTGGAGTTGTGGATAATGCAGCTTTGCTACAGGCATTAGAAGAGGGTAGGGTACGCGATGCCATCCTCGACGTTTGGGAAGGCGAGCCAAACCTCAATCTCGATTTGCTGAACAGGGTCTTCATTGGTACGCCACATATTGCAGGCTACTCAGCTGATGGTAAGGTCAATGCAGACAATATGGTAATTGATGCACTATGTCAACATTTTGGATTGTCACATCCTGGACACATCCTTCCTCCATCGCTTCCTGCTGATTTCAAATACACGGGTAGTGCACTCGATTTATATAATCCACTCATTGATAGTGAGAAACTGAAAAACGACCCCTCAAAATTTGAATTGCTGCGTAACAATTATCCGCTAAGACGTGAAAAATTGTAGTACAAAAGTGTCGAAAACTCACTTTTTAGCCCAAAAAGTTGCACAAGTTAGGGGTGTTTGTGCATAAAAGTATGCTTTTTTCTTAAAAAAATTTGCGTAACTCAATAAAAATGTGTTACTTTGCACCCGCTAAGCGACACTTGGTCGCAAAGTTTTCAGAATAAGAAATCATTTATTAACATTTTAAAGAAGAAAATTATGTCAGAAATTGAAAGCAAAGTAAAGGCAATTATCGTAGACAAACTCGGTGTTGATGAAGCAGAGGTTAAGCCCGAGGCAAGTTTCACAAACGACCTGGGTGCTGACTCATTGGATACCGTTGAGCTCATCATGGAGTTCGAGAAGGAGTTCGGTATCTCTATCCCCGACGATAAGGCTGAGAAGATCGGTACTGTTGGTGACGCTATCGCTTACATCGAGGAGAACGCAAAATAAATCACTATCGATAATGAGAGATTGAGATAATGAGAAAATGAGAAATTGTAGCTGTTAGGCGGCTATAATCTCTCATTTTCTCATTTTCTCATTTTCTAAATTTCAACATTTTATGGAATTAAAAAGAGTAGTAGTAACAGGCATGGGTGCCGTTACGCCACTTGGTAATAATCCTAAGGACACTTGGGAGGCTCTGGTGGCAGGTAAGAGCGGAGCTGCACCTATTACACTGTTCGATGCATCTAAGTTCAAGACCCAGTTTGCCTGTGAGGTAAAAGGTCTCGACGTTAATGCTTATATAGATCGCAAGGAGGCCCGTAAGATGGACCGCTATACCCAGTTGGCTATCATTGCTGCCAAGCAGGCTGTCGAGGACAGCGGCATGGACTTGGAGGCTGAGGACAAAAACCGTATTGGTGTTGTCTATGGTGTAGGCATCGGCGGTATCAAGACTTTTGAGGACGAGGTGGCATACTATGGCGCTCATCGTGAAGATGGTCCTAAGTTCAACCCCTTCTTCATCCCCAAGATGATAGCAGACATCGCTGCTGGTCAGATTTCTATTATGTATGGCTTCCATGGCCCCAACTATATCACAGCTTCTGCTTGTGCTTCTTCATCGAATGCACTGGCTGATGCTTTCAACCTGATTCGCTTGGGCAAAGCCAACGCCATCGTTGCTGGTGGTGCTGAGGCTGCTATCTGCGAGACGGGTGTTGGTGGTTTCAATGCTATGAAAGCCCTATCTACACGTAATGACGAGCCTGAGAAGGCTTCACGTCCTTTCAGCGCCAGTCGTGATGGTTTCATCATGGGCGAGGGTGCTGGCTGTCTGATTCTTGAAGAGTTGGAGCACGCCAAGGCTCGTGGTGCCAAGATTTATGCTGAGATGGTTGGTGCTGGTATGAGCGCTGATGCTCATCACATCACAGCTTCTCATCCTGAGGGCTTAGGTGCTATTCTCGTGATGAAGAATGCGCTGGAGGATGCTGGTATGCAGCCTGAGGACATCGACTACATCAACGTTCATGGTACTTCTACCCATGTGGGTGATATCTCTGAGGCCAAGGCCATCAAGGAGGTATTTGGCGATGCAGCCTTCAAGCTGAACATTTCGTCTACGAAGTCGATGACTGGTCACTTGCTGGGTGCTGCTGGTGCTGTTGAGGCTATGGCTACCGTTCTGGCTGTCCAGAACGACATTGTACCTCCCACCATCAACCACGAGGATGACGATAAGGATGAAGAGATTGACTACAACCTCAACTTTACCTTCAACAAGGCTCAGAAGCGTGAGGTTCGTGCTGGTCTCAGCAATACCTTCGGATTTGGTGGTCACAACGCCTGCGTAGTCTTCAAGAAGTACACAGCGTAAAGACTGTGACCTATGAATTGTATTGATATCATAGACCGTATAAAGCTCCCTTTCCGTCAGGAGAAGGAGCTTTTTTCGGCTCTCTACCAGATTCTGGGCTTCTATCCTCATAACATCGAGCTTTACAAGCAGGCTTTGCTTCATAAGAGCGTAGGCAAGAGGAACGAAAAGGGACGTCCGCAGAACAATGAACGTCTGGAGTTCCTTGGCGATGCCATTCTCGATGCTGTGGTGGGACATATCGTATATAGCCACTTTGAGGGCAAGCGTGAAGGTTTCCTCACTAATACACGTTCGAAGCTGGTCAGTCGTGCTACACTTGGAAAGATTTCGCAGGAGATGGGTATTCCCCAGCTAATTATGTCTGCAGGTCATTCCACTTCACACAATTCTTATATGAACGGTAATGCCTTCGAGGCACTTGTCGGCGCCATCTATCTGGATCGAGGCTACGATGCCTGCATGCGTTTCATGGAGAAGCGCATTCTGTCGCAGCTCATCAACCTTGACAAGGTAGCCTACAAGGAAGTCAACTTCAAGTCGAAACTCTTGGAGTGGAGTCAGAAGAACCGTGTGAAGATGGAATTGCGCGAGCTTGCTCAGACCAAGGACGAACAGACGGGTAGCCCAGTATTCACTACGCAAGTGTTCCTTGAGGGCATAGAAGGCTGCAAGGGTACAGGCTTCTCAAAGAAGGAAAGCCACCAGCAAGCGTCAAAGGAGACGCTGCAACGCCTGCGTCGCGAACCTCAGTTCATTGATGCCATCTTTGCTGCCAAGGCTGACCGTACCAAGATGGAAGAAGAGCCCGTTATGGCTGCCCCAGACATCGACAAACTGCAAGAAGAACAGCAGAATTTTGTCATAGAGCAAGAGAAACCTGTAGAACATGTCGCAGCAACTGAGTCACGACAAGAGCAACAGTCTCAAACAGTCCTCGATGACCTCACTCTTGACGACATCACAGCGACCCCTCGCGAAAAGACACGCGAAGAAATCATTGCAGAGGCGGAGGCTGCTGCCTTTGCAGAGGCCTGATAGCAGGAAAAAAAGGTCTGGAAGGATAGAAAATCGGTTTTTACCGACCGCTCGAATATATTGGGGCGGGAGCTCCAAGATATAAGGGCTCCCGCCCTTATTAATGTGGGCGGGCGGCCGAATCAGGCTGTATCCTATGTTTTTCCCTGCTACTACGTTATTCTTTCCCTGTTCCCTCGGGTCTTTTCCCCTGTTACCCTTAATACTAAATGCAGGAACTATTCAAATGCCGGTAAACTTTCCTACAAAGAGGATAACACCGGAGGATGCTTCGCTGATAACATAGACGAAGGGACGGTTGGCGTGGAAGGTAGCCTTGGGATATTCAACAGGTCCTACAGATGTGACTCCCATACCTCCTACGGTAACTGCAGCAGCTTCCGAGCCCTCCTCGTTAACCTTAATCTTTGCCTTTTGACGCATCATCGAGATATAGAGGTTTCTATCTTCACACATGTTGGGTATTTCTGCAAAGTCTGAGTCGAAGGCCAGCTTGATGCCCATCTTCTTCATTAGCCCTACAAGTCCATCATTAACGTCTAGTTCGTCCGTATCTGATGCCGTCTCGAAGCGTGGCAGCTTCAGATCTACCTCATAGCCTTGGAAGACGTCGCCTCCTGTTCCACACCATCCACGGTTATTCAGTACGCTGCTTTGTGCCACTTCTTTAATGATGTCGTCAGTAGTAGCACCCTCTTCAGGCAACATTACTGTCATGTTCCATAGACCAGAGCCATAGGGTAGGATAACGGCAGAGTAAGTGTTGGTTTTCAGATAGCTAATCAGCACATTCTGGTGCATCATGGGGAGTGTGGTGCTACCTTTCTCTGTGGTAAAGTTCTCTTCCTTAGTATTCTTTGGGTCGAACTTCGAAGTCCAGTCAGCCTTGAAGTAAATGGCATTCAGCAGATACGACACCGTATAAGGATTGACTTCATCAAGAATCTTAGGAATCATGCCCTTGGTCTTGTCGTTACACCATCCGTTGATGTGCTCAAGCGTTTGTGGTGATGAGAAGTCGATTGTCTCAGCCTTCGCATCGTAATAGTGCTGCATATCCTGCTGGAACTGCTGCTTCAGTGTGTAGTTTTGGTTCACAAAGATGGCATTGGCAATATCCAGCGTCACGTTTTTATCTACTTTAGGCAGACCATCAATCAGTTTCTTACAGTACTCGTTCACAGCCTGGATACCCCTCTTATGAAAGCCTAAGGTCTGCTCCAATTCCTCTTCTGTCTTTCCTGTGGCAGCATCGTTCACCATACCTAACACATAGGTGATGCTCAGTGGTGAGTAAATAAAGCTCTTGCCACTCTGGTCAACCTCGTTGACAGTCTTCAGGAAGTTCAGCGTAAACTGGTTATTGTCGTTGGCAAATTCTTTCTGCTCAGCAGTCAGTTGGATGGGCTCAGGATTTGATAGCATATTCACAGTTCCTTTGGTTTCACCAGATTTGTCTTCAGCAATGTCTGATGAAGAGGAACACGACAGCATTGTGCCACTCAGCACGACAGCTACAAATAAAAACATATTCTTCATTACAGATAACTTTAGGACTTATTATTTCAGTTTTTGGAAAGTATAGCCATCACCATCATAGGCTTCTCGAGAAAGATATAGAAATCCTTTATCAAAGGTATAGCTATATGTTGATTGAAAGCCAAAAGATATGCAAGTTCTTGGCTCTCCTGTAAAAATAGATTTTTCAATATCTACAAAAGAGTACACCAATTTGCCTGTTGGAAAAGGGCGCTGGTCATCTCTTTTATTGATAACTTGCATCTCCCCGTTTTTGGTAAATGTAACAGTAATCTCTCCAGCTTTGTAATCCTCTTTCATTCCCCAGCCATTAGAAAAATGCAATAAATGCCAAGTTCCAATAAAGTTTTCTTTATTGTTATTGTCATCGAATTCCTGTACATAGTTGTAATCATCGTCCTTGCTGCAACTGTTCAGTCCTGCCAGCATCAGCAGAAGCACGCTCAACCATAATAGAGTTTTCTTTTTCATCTTTGAATTCGTTTTTAGGGATTCTTTTGCAAAAATAATGCGCAAAAGAACAAAATCTTGTATATGATGGTGTTAAAGAATTTAAAAAGTTAAAGAATCCATACAAGATTTTCGTATTTTTGGATTATTAAAGTAAAAAACAAGAAAAAGGTAATGGTCAGTCAACTCGTTGAGCGAATACGGAAGAAAGACCAACGGGCGATGAGCTTGCTCTATCAGATGTACGTTGAGGAGCTCTCATCGGTCTGCTACCGATATGTGCCTTCGGAGGACGATGCAAAGGACGTGCTACAAAATAGTTTTGTCAAGATATTCACGTCGATTCTAACCTTTGAATATAGGGGTGAAAATGCTTTCAAAGCATGGATGAAACAGGTGGTAGCCAACGAGGCACTTACGTTCTTGAAAAACAAGAAGAGACTACTGTTTGTGGAACAGAACCAAACAGCTGACGAGATAGGTAAAGAAAGCGCAAGCCCTGACACAGAGCAGATTTCGCCTGACGAACTACACCAACTCATAAGCGAACTGCCTGATGGCTACAGAACGGTGCTTAATCTCTATGTGTTCGAAAACTATTCCCATCGGCAAATAGCCAGCCTGTTAGGCATCAAGGAGAGCACATCCGCTTCACAACTCTATCACGCGAAGAAGCTATTGGCAAAGAGAATCAAAGATTTAACGAAGGACAAGCAATGAAAGAGAACTGGACAACCAATATGAAGCAGAAACTGGAAGGTCACAAGATGGCTCCACCTGCTGGACTGTGGGAAGGCATCAGCTGTGAGATGGGCCTTCAGCAGAAGTCTGCTTCTAAAACTATTGCCATCAAACGTTGGCATTGGGTTGCTGCAGCTATGGCCTTAGCCTTCGTAGGATACTTTCTCGTCTATCAGTTCAAGCAGAACGAACCACTCCCTCAGGTTGCTTACACGGCACAAAAACAAGAAACTCATACGATGAAAGAAGCGAGTCCTGAGAACCAACCGTTGGCTCTTGCCGACATTCCTTATCGTGCCAATACTAAGGTATCTCCCAAGGCACCCGTTGAGGAAAGCCTATCAAGTCCTACTGAAACTGTCCAAGAGGTGACAGAAGAGAAGTCTCAGCAAGTTTCAGCGGAGACAGTTCCTCAACAGGTTTCAGAGGAAACACCCCAGCAGCCTTCTGTAGTAACCAGTCGTCAACCTCATTCAGAAGTACATCATCATACAGCCAATTACCATACCAAGCAGACATCTGTTTCTTCCTTAGACAACCAATGGTCTATCGGTCTGAACGCCTCTGGTGGATTACTTGCAGCTTCTGCTCAAAGAAGCATGGGGCAGAGCGATTATGCAGTAGCAAGTGAAATCTATGATGCTGTACAGGAAGTACCCTCTGAGACAGGTTCCTCCTCTGAGGTTTACGAATATAAGGTTAAACATCGTCTGCCTGTCACATTGGGACTCAGTGTACAATATCAGCTAAGCCCTAACTTGGCACTGCTGACAGGCATCAACTATACCTATCTTTATTCAGAGTTCAGTGCATCCCTTCATCCCAATATCCATAGCGAACAGAAGTTACACTATCTAGGTGTACCAGTAGGTCTCTCGTGGCTGTTCTGGAAGACGAATGGTTTCAGTTTCTATCTCTCAAGTTCTGCAATGCTTCAGAAGTGTCTTAACGAAAAGCCCTGGCAGTGGTCTTTTAATGCATCCGCAGGTGCAGAGTATGCCATTACGCCTTTGCTGGGCCTTTACCTTGAACCTTCGTTGGGCTATTATATTCACGACGGCACCTCTTTCGAACATTATTATAAAGAGCATCCCTTGGCACCTTCCATCGAATTTGGTCTTCGTCTGCACATTTCAGGCAAGTAACGGGCAGACAACCACAAAGTATATACATATCTTTGCAATCAAATTATAAACTTAAAACATATAGAAACGTATTGTCTTATTGCATGATAACGCAAGGATATTAGTCCGCTCCTTTCGGACTACGAGTCCGAAGCCTTCGGACTGGGAGTTTGCATTATTCGGACTGAGTCTTAGGCTTATTTGTGATGTAGGTTGATTACTTGTCGTCTTATTTGATTAAATTTTCATGAAAAAGTATGCGCATATTCTCTTTTTTTACTATCTTTGCGGTATCTATGAGAAAGAAGAAACGGAATAGTTCGACGCTATGGGTGGTGGCGGTATTGCTCGTCATTGCCTTTGCATTGCATTCGTTCTCGTGGCAACCAGAGGCACAGAGAAGAGAGAAGGCGGTCGTTCAGCAAGAGCAGGCCAAAGAGATTGGCGCATCGTGGACAACGATGCCTGACTCAGTCGTTGAGCTCTGTACGGCAGCGCCACTAACAAAGACGCCAGAGATAGTGCTTCAGCGGACATCGTATGTGGTGTCGTACAACAAGCAGACACGTTGTCCAAACTGGGTGGCGTGGCAGCTGACAGCCGACCATACGGATGGTGAGTTGAAGCGCATGAACAACTTCCATGAGGACGAGGACTGTCCAAGACCTAGGGCAACGCTGCAGGACTATAAGGGCAGCGGATGGTCGCGAGGACACATGTGTCCGGCTGGTGACAACAAGTGGAGTCGCGAGGCGATGTACGACTCATTTTCACTGGTTAACGTCTGTCCGCAGGATTCGAAACATAACAGTGGCGTATGGAACAGTATCGAGATGGACTGTCGTCAATGGGCCCGAAAGTATGGTGAGGTGTTTATTGTCTGTGGCCCTGTTTGGACGAAAGGCAAGCACCAGACCATCGGACCTAACAAGGTGCAGGTTCCTGAGGCGTTCTTCAAGGTCGTGCTTCGCTTGAAACCAAAGCCTGCAGGTTTCGGTTTCATCACACGTAACAACGAGGGAACGAAGAAGCGCGACCTCTATTATAACTCCATAGATCAGGTGGAGCGCATTACGGGTATCGAC
>JAEEGK010020406.1_pt1 | contig 14102 bp, 13 predicted proteins | sample 8958771 | NCBI WGS metagenome assembly JAEEGK01 (sample SAMN16246547, study PRJNA631951) | gut metagenome | biome: gut microbiome; feature: rumen; material: SC-attached | host: Bos | place: Iran: Karaj | collected 2018-10
TATAGGATCGCCGAAACGGTTAACGCTCTTACCGTTTGACTCCATATCAAGCTGCTGGAGATGAGCAGGGAAACGGCTGAGTCCCTGTGAGTAAGGAAGAACAGCTGTGCTCTCATATCCGAGAACATTTCTCTCATACACACCGATAAGGGCATCAAGCATTGCAGGGTTTTTAAGAGGATCTTTGCCTGCTGCAAGCTTATCTTCCTCTGCTGCACCATCAAGGAACTGGGCAAATACTTCAGGACCAAAGGCAAGAGAAAGAACTGCTCCGCCAACACCTGATGTTGATGAGTAACGTCCTCCGATGAAGTCATCCATGAAGAAAGCTTCAAGGTAGTTGTCACTCTTTGCAAGAGGTGATGTCTCTGATGTAACTGCGATCATGTGCTTTGAAGCATCAAGACCGGCATTCTTAAGTGCATTTATTACAAATGACTCGTTTGTAAGTGTCTCAAGTGTTGTACCTGACTTAGATACAAGAATAAAGATTGAATGAGCTGCATCTATCTGGTTCAGAACTGCTGATGCATCGTCGGGATCTACATTGCTGATGAACTTGGCTTCCATCTTGAAGTTGCCTGTTCTGTGTGCCCAGTTCTCAAGAGCAAGATACATAGCTCTTGGACCAAGGTCTGATCCGCCGATTCCGATCTGAACAACTGTTGTGAACTTCTCACCCTTTTCGTTTACGATCTCGCCTGAGTGAACCTTCTTTGCAAATTCAGCGATTCTGTTCTGTTCCTTAACATAGAATTCTCTCTTGTCGACGCCGTCAGCAACTACCTTGTCACCGAGCTGGCCTCTTGTGAGCTGATGAAGAACGAGACGCTTCTCACCTGTGTTGATGACCTCTCCGTTGTAGAGAGCCTCAAACTTCTCTGAGAGCTGAGCTTCTTCAGCGAGCTTTTTAAGGGCGCCGAGTATTTCATCATTAACCTCTTTGGCTGCATAGTTGAATGAAAGACCTGCTGCCATAGGCACTGAGTAATTCTTAACTCTGTCAGCACCGCTTTCACCTGACATAACCTCCTGAAGGTTAACCTTAGAAACGCCGGAAAGTTCCTTGAAGGAATTAAGGGTATCAAGATTGTTCCAATTGATCATTATTAAAGCCTCCATATCATCTGTTGGAAAACGTTTTTTTATCCGCATTAAAGTGTAGCATGGAGAAAGTCTCATATCAAGCAAAAGAACTATAAAAAATATCTTAAGTTGCCCCAAAATATGATATACTTAATTATGGCTTAGGGGGACACAATGAGATTTCGTACAAAACTCTTAATTACGTCCTTGGCGATTGTTGTCATTCCGCTTATCCTGGCAGTGGGCACATTTATGGCCTTTGGCCGGTATATGGCTTACAAACAGCAGCTGCAGCAGCATACCACCGCGTTTGACTACGGTATGATCTCTGATCCCGGTGGTACTTTTGCGGAGATGACCGATGAGCTGGTAAAAGAAATCGCCATCAATATGTTATCCAATCCTTTTATCCTGGAGAATGAACAGTTCCTTTCAGATCTGGATGCGCAGGTGGAATCGAGATATTCCTTCATCATAGTCAAAAAAGGTGGTGAGCTTTATTATGCTGCCAGCAGAGACAAGGCCAAGGCAGTTATCAACGAGCTCCCGGGCTATGGTAACAGTATCGAGGGTATTTATTACACCTCGTCCAAGCATCTGGTAAGACAGGTAGACTTTCTGTTTTCCGATGGCGCAAGGGGTAGTCTGTATTTCATCTCAACCATTAGAACTGCAGTCACTACATCGCTTGTTATTTACATGTGCGTTGCGATAATCTTCATATTGCTCGTGACCAGCCTTCTTCTGACCATGTGGCTGGGGCGAAGTTTCTTCAGGCCGATCAATCAGCTGAACATCGCGATGCAGCACATCAAGGATGGAAATTTCGACTTTGTACTTCCGACGGATGCCAAGGAAAAGGGCGAGATCGGAGCCATGTACCGAAACTACGAGGACATGAGACTTCGTCTTAAGGAATCCGCGGAAGAGAAGATAGAGAGGGAGAAGCAGAACAAAGAGCTTATCAGTAATATCTCCCATGACCTAAAGACACCTATCACTGCTATAAAGGGATACTCACAGGGCCTTTTGGAGGGCGTTGCAGACAGTCCCGACAAGCAGAAGAAATACATTAAGATCATTAATAGCAAGGCCAACGACATGAACAACCTTATTAATGAGCTTACATTGTATTCAAGTATTGATAACAACAGAATTCCCTACAACTTCACCAAGATCAATGTGGCTGATTATTTCGGGGATTGTATAGATGAGATCGGTGCTGATCTCGAGAGTAAGAACATCAAGCTTAACTACTCCAATCTGATAACGCCGGATACACTGATAGTAGCCGACGCAGAGCAGATCAAGAGAGTAGTAAACAACATTGTGAACAACAGTGTTAAGTACCTGGGAAGAGACGACGGAACCGGACAGATCGATATCAGGATCCTGGATGAGATCGATTCGGTGAGAGTCGAGATTGAGGACAACGGTAAGGGTATTGCCCAGAAGGATATCCCCAATATCTTCGACAGGTTCTACAGAACAGATTCCTCCCGTAACTCCAAGCAGGGCGGAAGCGGAATCGGTCTTTCAATCGTCAAGAAGATCATTGAGGACCACGGCGGATATATTTGGGCTACCAGCCACGAGAACGAAGGTACCTGCATGCATTTCGTACTGAGGAAGTACGTAGAGTATGCGGATAACTCTGATACAGTAACTGTAGCTAATGAAACACAATAATCCATAGAAAGGCAGAGAGAGTGTATGAGTAGAATACTTATTGTTGAGGATGAAGAGGCGATTGCTGACCTTGAGAAGGATTATCTTGAGCTTAGCGATTTTGAGGTTGCAATTGAGAACACTGGGGATGCTGGACTTGCAACTGCACTTGCGGAGGACTTTGATCTTATAATACTTGATCTTATGCTTCCCGGAATGGATGGCTTTGAAGTATGTAAGCGCATCAGAGAAAAGAAAGACGTGCCGATCCTTATGGTTTCAGCCAAGAAGGATGACATTGATAAGATAAGAGGACTGGGACTTGGTGCAGATGACTACATAACTAAGCCCTTCAGCCCTTCAGAGCTTGTTGCCCGTGTTAAGGCACACATGGCAAGATACTCAAGACTTGTAGGCTCAGGCCATGAGAACAATGACTTCGTTGAGATCAGAGGCCTTAAGATCGACAAGACAGCAAGACGTGTATATGTCGATGATCAGGAAAAGAGCTTTACCACCAAGGAGTTTGATCTTCTTACCTTCCTTGCTGAGAACCCTAACCACGTGTTCACAAAAGAAGAGCTCTTCCGCAAGATCTGGAACATGGATTCCATCGGTGATATCGCTACTGTAACAGTACATATCAAGAAGATCCGTGAGAAGATCGAATATGATACCTCCAATCCTCAGTACATTGAGACTATCTGGGGCGTAGGTTACAGATTCAAGGTATGATGAATGACTAACAGCATAGATTATCTTTATGAGGACGAGGACATCCTGGTATGCCACAAGATGGCAGGCATGGCAACAGAAGGCGCAAGAGCCGGAAGGATGGACCTTGTGAGCGCAGCAAGAAATTATCTTGCCCGCAAAGATAAGATGAATACCAAAGGGCGGCAAAGAAATTTGCCGCCCTATGTTGCTACTGTGAACAGACTCGATCAGCCTGTTGAGGGTGTGATAGTGCTGGCCAAAAATAAAAAGGCCGCATCGGATCTGGCACAGCAGATTAAGCTTCACAAGACAGAGAAATACTACTATGCTCTGTGTCTTGGAATCCCTGCGGAATCAAAGGGACATCTGACAGACCTTCTCATAAGGCGCGCAGATAACGGACTTGCTGATATTTATAAGGAAGATGAGAATGTAGAGACCATCGGAGGAGAAGCCAAGAAGGCAGAACTTGAATACGAGGTCATAGCTACAAAGGGTGAGACAGCTCTTTTGAAAATCCATCTTCTTACAGGGCGTTTTCATCAGATCAGGATCCAGCTGGCCAGCAGAGGCTATCCAATCCTTGGTGATGATAAGTACGGAAACGAGATAAGCCGGGAATATGCAGAAAAAGCCGGAATAAAGAATGTCTGCCTGGTTGCTTATAAGTATGTCTTTAAGCACCCGGGCACCAAAAAGAAAGTGGAGTTTGAGATAACGCCAAAGAATGCTGCCATAGGAGAATTACTAAATTGCGAAAATACATAACCTGGGGTTATCTGATAATAATATGCACCATCCTTCCTTTATATATGAAGGACGGTTACTATATGCTGGGAGAGAGTAAGGGGCTTTTGTACCTGGGAGTGAGCGCGGCTTTTGCCCTTGAACTTGTGATGGTTGAGAGAAAGAAGCTTTTGTCAGGAATAGATAAAGATAGCTTTGCTTTTTTCGGACTCACGGCCTTTTTGTTCTCCAACATCATAAGCTTTGTCTTTTCCATAAATAAGTCTGTTTCCTTCTTTGGCCTTGAGGGCTGGAGAGGAGGCTTTCTTACTGTTATCCTTATGCTGTTTTTTACACTTGTCTTTTCCGGGCAGGAACTTTTTTCAAAATATATCGCAGCTGCTCTGCTGCTGACTCCCGCCTTTGAGTTTGTCCTTGGGATTCTCGGGAGATTCGGAATATACCCAATTGCCATCGCTCATCAGAATAATTCATTTGTGGCCACCATCGGAAACATCAACTGGTACGTGGGCTTTCTTTCAGTGTTTGTTTCGCTGGGAGTAGGCCTTTGCTATACTGAAAAGCTCTTTTCCAAAGAGTTCTTCCTTCTTGCCCTCTACGAGATTCTGGGACTGGTTGCACTTCTTACCCAGGGGAGCGAGAGCGGAGCACTGGTGATGATCGGCGCATTTTTGCTGCTGCTCTTCAGGAGCCTTGGCAGTAGAAAGAGCTTTTTGAAGATGTCAGCTCAGCTCTTTATCTTAGGGCTCTCCATGGAGATAGTGGATATCCTTATGCTGGCCTTTGGAAACCTCTATAATTACCAGGACAATCTCCTTGTTCAGGCCTGCAGCGGCTTTAAGGGACTTATCCTCATGGCATCGGCCTTTTTCCTGTACAGATTATCAAGGCTGTTTGAGGAAATCAGCGGAAAGTGGAGGGGCAAGCTCTTTACGGAAGTTCTGCTGTTTGCGTTGGGACTGGGCGCAGCATATACGGTTTATAAACTGCGCAGCAGCTTCGGATATGACTTTGGAAACGGAAGAGGGCTTATCTGGAGCATCAGCGCAGATATGTTTCATACGCTATCGCCCTGGAGAAAGCTTGTGGGCGTAGGCCAGGACGGCTTTTATTCTTATGCCTACTCCGTGCCTGAGATCGCAGATTCCCTGCTTAACACGTTCCCCGGCAATAAGCTTACCAATGCTCACTGTGAGCTTTTGACAATGCTGATAGAAAGAGGACTCCTTGGAGTTGTCACATATCTTTTCTTTATGGGAACGATCCTCTGCGCATTTATTAAGAACAAAAAGGAGCGCGCAGCAACTATCTGCGCACTCCCTGTCATTGCATATTTTCTTAATTCTCTTGTCTCTTTCTCGACTGTAACATCGACGCCCTACCTGATGCTGGCCATAGGAATCGGGCTCTCAAGCTGCAGGAGCGAGATCAGTTAAAGGTTGGAACCGGAATGCTCTCATCCAGATCATGGAAGAAGGTTCTGGTCCTGATGATTCCTGCCAGTGCGTCCTTATATTCATATAAGAAGCGCTCGCTTATATTTTCCTCGCCGTACATCTGGCATCTGCCGGCATAAGCATTCAGGACTGACACATAGTGCTTGTCCTGGTTAAATACATTAAAGATCTCGTCTTTTCTTCTTCTTGGATGTTTGGAAGCGAACTTCCTGATATCCAGCTGAAGATCGACTGCAAGGGCTTTCTCCCTTTTTCTTACACTGTGAAGAATTTCTTCGTATTTCTCGTCATCTATTTTTTCAAAACGATCAACGAACTCCATACAGCATGCGTGGTCCGGCAGAAGGAGCCTTACTCTGTCATCTCCGTAGACTTCCTCGATCTCTGCTACCACAGCCGGATCAAGTGGCTTGCCACTGTAATCCAGGATTATAACCTTATCCCCTTTTTTGTACATTTACACCTCCTAGAAACTTTGTATTTTTAGCGGTGTTCCCCTACTTCTAGTATAACATAATTGCGCATTATTTTTTCTTTATATCTGTTTTAAGTTATTTTTAGGCAAGGCTTTTATGATGTGACTATAAGATAACAAAACCGCAGAGAACGGAGAGAGAAAAAATGGCAGGATTTAAGGATGTATTTCAGAGAATAGAAGTGAAATATCTGTTGGATGATATGCAGTATACGGAGCTGAGGAAACGGCTGGAAGGCATGGCAGAAGTTGACAGCTACGGAAAAACATCCATCTTAAATATATATTTTGACACACCGGATTATAAGCTGATCGAAAGGTCACTTGAAAAGCCCGTCTACAAGGAAAAGCTAAGGCTAAGGACTTACGGCGTTGCAGATGATGACACCAATGCTTTTATCGAGATCAAGAAAAAGTACAAGGGCGTTGTCTATAAGAGAAGAATCTCAATGCCATACAAAAAGGCCATGGAATACCTTGTAGATGGTAAAAGACCTGAACAAAGAAGCCAGATTTCAGACGAGATCGATTATTTCCTTAAGTACTACAAAGGAATAAGACCTGCGATGGCAATCTCATATGACCGCATAGCAATGGCGGGAATAGAGGATCCGGACCTGCGCATCACCTTTGATACCAACATCAGATGGCGCACGGATAAGCTTAGCTTATCTGAAGGCAATGTGGGAAAAGACATCCTTCTTCCCGGCCAGCACCTGATGGAGCTTAAGATCGCAGGAGCAATGTCAATCGAACTTGCAAAGATACTCGATGAACTTAACATCAGAAAAACCTCTTTTTCCAAGTACGGAAAAGGATACGTTGATTATATGTACGGCGAAGACGCCGAAGAGAGAAACAAAAGCAACATCAAAAACTTTCGCAGAGCAGTTTAAAGAAAATATTATTTGAGAAAAAAGGAGAAAATAAAATGTCTACATCAGATTTGATTTTTGGAAGCATCATCACAAACGGTACTATCACAGGGGCATCATTTTTGATCGCCACTGTTTGCTCACTGGCCATTGGCCTCTTTATAGCCTTTATGTACACCATAAAGAGCAGTTACTCAAGAAGCTACATCATTACACTGGCACTTCTTCCTGCTATCGTCCAGATGGTCATCATGCTGGTAAACGGTAACATCGGAGCAGGTGTGGCTGTAGCCGGAGCCTTCTCACTGGTAAGATTCAGATCAGCACCCGGAACAGGAAAAGAGATCACAAGCATCTTCCTTGCCATGGCAGTAGGCCTTGCGACAGGAATGGGCTACATCGGTATCGCAGCAATCTTTGCGGTCATCATTACAGTAGCAAATCTTATCCTCATGGGAAGCGGCTTTGGTAGCGGAGCAGCTGAGGAAAAGACACTTAAGATCACTGTACCTGAAGGACTTGATTTTGAAGGGATCTTTGATGACATTTTTGCAAGATACACAACAAAGGCTGAGCTCTGCGAAGTAAAGACATCAGGAATGGGAAGCCTTTACAAGCTTAACTACAGCATCGTTATGAGAAACAGAGCATCCACAAAGGGAATGATCGATGAGATGAGACAAAGGAACGGAAATCTCGAGATCAGCTGCTCAAGACCTGTAGCAATCAAGGCTGAGGAACTCTGATAAAAAGATATTATCTAATAATTTGAATATAAAAGGCCGTTAGATCCGAATAAGTTGTCTAACGGCCTTTAGCTTGCTTATTTTGCTGAGATTTTCTGTAAATTCTTAGGGAGCTGGGTAGGAAGAGTCACTACAAATCTGATTATCCTGTCTCCGTCCTTAAGTGCCTGTATGTCGCCTCCGTGGGACTGGGCGATGGCTCTTGCCACCGAGAGGCCTATTCCGTAGCCGCCCTTCTCGCGGCTTCTTGAGGAATCTGCTCTGTAGAAGCGGTCAAATAATCTGTCGAGATTCCCTGAAGGCATATAGTCTGTGGTATTTGATACCTCTAAAGTGATGTTCTTTTCTTTTGATAAATGAACGTTGATGCTGCCCTTTTCATCGGAGTATTTCATGGCGTTGTCAAGAAGGAGCGAAGTCAGTTGGTTGATGGCGTTCTTGTCGCCGGTTATGTGTATGCCGTCTTCTATGTCCGTGACATATTTCTTTGAAGAAGATTCAGCCACTGCTCCAAAGGAAGCGGCAGTCTCTTTTACGGTGGCACTCATATCGAAGTCGTTGTAGACAACGTGCATTCTCTCCTCGTCCATCCGGGAGAGTGTAAGAAGGTTCTTGACCAGAGAGTTCATTCTCTTTACCTGGTTTCTGATGCTGGAAGTCCACTCGCTCTTGCCGGCTTCAAGCTCAAGGACATCGATGTTTGCTGAGATGATGGCAAGTGGCGTCTTTAGCTCATGACCTGCATCCGTGATGAATCTCTTTTGCTTCTCCATGGATTCCACAGCCGGGGCAACAGCCCTTCCGGAAAAGAGGAAAACCAAAATGAACATTGCAATAAGAGTGAAAAGACCGATGAGCAGGGACTGTAAAAGAAGTCTGTAAATGTTTATAAGCGAGGTGCTCAGGTCACTGAATACCAGTATCTGTGTGCCATCGGCGTTGGTTCCAAGCCTATATCTGAAGGAGCGATAAAAGCCCTTTTCCTTGCCACGGGAGTAAACTTCTGTAGCAACCTCTTTTGCCTCATCTTCAGTGACGGAAGCGATATGGCTTATGTTGGTTTCAAGGATGTTTCCTGAGGAGTCAAAGCGCACCCAGAAATATCTGGACTGAAAGGGCATTTCACGGGAGCGCATGTCATTTAGATGTTCAAAGCCAAAGCCCCTTTGGGGATTCCGTTGGCCTTCATTTGGCTCGGGAGGCTGTTGTGCGCCGTTATTATCCCCTATCATGCCCGGGAAAAAACCGTTGTTGGTGGTCAGGATCGACAGAAGATTGTCCGCATCCCGAATGGACTGATGTACATTTACGATATTTATGACGGCGATCATGATCACCAGGATCACCAAAAGAGATAACATGGCTGTTATCACGAATTTCTTCCGAAGTTTATTTACCATAATTGTTCCTCGACTTAAGGCTTAGGAAATCTCGTTTATGGAATAGCCGACACCTCTTGATGCCTTGATCTCGCACGTGGCTTCAAGGGATGTGAGTTTCTTTCGAAGGTTTGAAATATATACCCAGACTACGTTTACGTCTGCTTCGCCGTCGGACCAGATCCTGTCCATGAAGTTGTCAACGGAGATGATCCTTCCGGGAGAAGTCATCAGCATCTCCATCATCTGGAATTCTCGTCCTGAGAGATGGATCTTATCATGCCCCTCTGTGCAAAGATCATACCCTGCTCTGTCCAGAGTAAGGTTTCCGCAGGTGAGGTTAGCGGGCGCGAAGTCCTCTTTTCTTCTGAGCATTGCTCTTACTCTTGCAAGGAGCTCGCCCATATCAAAGGGCTTTGGAAGGTAGTCATCGGCACCAAGATCAAGCCCCTTAATGCGGTCATCAACTTCAGTCTTGGCAGTCAGGAATAAGACAGGGGTTGAAAGACCTTTTTCTCTTATTTTCTTAAGGACTTCCATGCCGTCCATTCCGGGCATCATGATATCGAGGATTATGCCGTCATAGTCTCCTGCGAGGGCATAGTCCAGGGCATCGGTTCCGTTATAGACTGCATCTACGGTGTAATTGCTGTGTTTAAGGATAGCTACAAGGGCGCTTACCAGTTCTTTTTCGTCATCGGCCAGAAGTAGTTTCATAGCATGTTCCTCCAATTACATTAATTTTATCACAAGTTAACCCGCAGCGCCTGCGATGGAATGAGCTTTGCTGATGGGCTTTCTCCAAAGACGTATGAGGAAGAGTGTTCCGCGAACGCAAAGGTCTGTGCACATGGCGATCCAAACTCCCGGAAGCCCGAGGATGGGTGCGAGGAAAAACGCCATTGTAAGGCGAACAGCCCACATACTGATGAAGTTTATTATGGATGGACCAAGTGTATCGCCGGCTCCTCTGAACACGCCGGTTGCTACGATCGATGCTGCAAAGAGCGGTTCTGCGAAGGCTTCTATCCTAAGGACCTGTGCACCTAGAGCCTGAATCTCAGGATTCGGTGTAAGGAAGCCCAGAATTGAAGGAGCAAAGATGTACATAAGAATTCCGGTGCAGGTCATGACCAGCATTCCCAGAATGGTTGCAAGCCATCCGAGGCGCTCTGCCAGCTTGTTTCTTCCGGCTCCAAGGCTCTGCCCTATTAGAGCTGTAGCTGCACTGGCGATTCCGTAGCCAGGCATATAGCAAAGGCTCTCAGCCGATACCGAGAAGGAGTTGGCTGCAAGGGCTGTAACACCCAGGGGCGATACGATCCTTGTGCAAAAGACATATCCCCAGCCCATGATTCCCTGCTCGATGGCAAAGGGGATCGCGATGTGGAGGGCTGCCTTCAGCTCTTTTACCGTAAAAGGAATCCTTGCCTCTTCTCTGAGGTGAAGGATAGGCGACTTGATAAGAAGGAAGAACAGGAGCGTAAGTGCAACAACGCCCTGGGAAATGGCTGTACCGAGCGCAGCTCCTGCAACGCCAAGGTTAAAGCCCGGGAAAAAGACCCTTGCCCCAAAGAGTGAAATGTATCTTGAGGGGAAGATCAGCAGGAAGTTGAAAAAGACATTGAGAAAACACCCCACAACATTTAAGATGCTGGGAGTTCTGATATTTCCGCTGCACTGGAGCATTCCTGAGGATACGCCATTGAGGTTCGTGATGGGGAGCGATATGGCAAAGATCGCAAAATAGACAGATGCCTCTTTTACAATATCCTCAGACCCGCCGAGCCAATACGGAAGAATTCCGCTTATGGCAAAGCAAATAAGACCAATCAAAGAACTGAAGATAAGGACGGATATAATGCCGTGCTTGTTGATAGCTCTTGCCTGGGGGAACTTCTTGGCGCCGATATTGTGAGCCACCTGGACGGTAAAGCCCATGGTAACTGACCTGCAAAGACCACCGATGAGCCATGTTGTTGAGGATACAAGTCCTATGGCTGCCGATGATGTGGGGCCAAGACGCCCTACCATTGACTGGTCTACATATTCCATTATTACGGTTGAAATCTGGGAAAGTATGGCAGGGATACTCAGCATCGCAATGATATAGAGCTGGTCCCTCAGAGTAATTTCACTGCCGTTTCGTATTTGTTCAAAATAATCTCGTTTCATCGGAATTAGTATAGCATATGCGGGGAAAAATGGTATTATATTAAAAAAATGGGAAGTGGAAGCAATGATTTTATTTTTTGATGTTGACGGAACTTTGTGGGATTACAAGAACTATATCCCGGAGAGTACAAAAAAGGCAATTAAGCTTGCCCAGGAGAACGGGCACAAGTGCTTTATCAATACAGGAAGAGCAAGGGCTTTTGTATATAATAAGGAGCTTTTGGGAATCGGGTTTGACGGTATAGTTTCTGCCTGTGGCTGCATGATCGAGTATGAGGATAAGATTCTTTTTAATAAGCTCATGACCAGAGATGAAGGGATCAGGACCATGGAGTCCGTAAGAAAGCACGGATTCAAGCCTATTCTCGAGGGCCCAACTTACCTGTATATGGACAAGCCTGACTTTGCAGACGACATGTTTGGCCAGAAGGTCATAAGGGAGATGGGAGAGAGACTTCTTGGCATCACCGATAAGTGGGGAGAGTGGGAGATGAACAAGCTCTCCTGTATCTGCGACAGTCCGACAAGGGATGAGTGCTTTGAGGAGCTTTCGGATATCTACGATTTCATGCTCCACTCCGATACTATCGTAGAGATGGTGCCAAAGGGATTTAACAAGGGCACGGGAATCAAGGAAGTATGCGAGCTTTTAGGATGCGATGTGTCTGAAACCGTGGCATTTGGCGACTCCATAAATGACAAAGAAATGCTCGAAGTAGCAGGAACTTCAGTAGTCATGGGAAGAGCTCCCGAGGAAGTTAAAAATTTGGGAACTATTGTGACGGAAAACCTCGAAGATGACGGTATTTGGAGGGCTTGCGAGAAACTAAATTTATTTTGAAAATAGGGGTTAAGATTCTTTTCTGCCTGCCGATATTATAAATGCAGATTTGGTAGAGGAAAGGATTCCTATTATTATGATGGATTTTGGTTTCTTGGCAGCAGCCGATAGCATAACAAATACATACCTTAATCAGAATTCAGCAAGCAGCGCAGTTTCCGCAATAGGTGCGCTTGATGACGAGACCAAGAAGAAATTCGGAGAGCAGTTTGCTGAAGCGTATGATTCCATGATAGCTACTAAAATGCTGAGCGAAAATATGCGCCACAGCTATGAGGTTACTCATTCTGACGATCTTAAGTTCCATGCAAATCGCCTTGGATATTCTATAGATAACAGAGTTATCGATATGCTTCATGTCCAGATTTCCGATGATATGACAGAAAAGGTAAGCAGCGCTATGAACAATGCGCTCGAGGCCATGTTATAATAAATTGACATGAATAAATTCAGTTTAAGAAGACTTTTAATTTGTGTCCTGCTCATAGGCAGTGCGATCTTCAATGTCGCTGCGTGGATGAGCAGGTCTTTTTCTGATTATTACACTGATAATATCTTCCCGAAGCTGACAAGTGTGTACGGGAGATTTACCGGTCTTTTTCGCGTGTCTGTGGGGGAGAGGTTATTGGTGCTGCTTCCCATTCTGCTGATTCTATTAGTGATATCTTTTTTCATTAAAAGAGATTTCGCAAAGGGATACAGACGTGTGTTGGCGCTGGTGCTTTCTGTGGTGGTGGCCGTAATGTCTTTAAACTGCTTCGTGCTCTATCACTGCACGCCTCTTACGGTGGCGGGTTTGGATGGTGAGAGCCGGCAGACTCAGTATTATCTCGAGGATCTGGCGACACTCAGGGATTATATAGTGAATAAGTGTAATGAGATGGCGGAGCTCATGCCAAGGGATGCTGACGGAAATGTTGTGTACGACGGCGACATGAATGAGACTGCAAGGATAGCCATGGCTGGGATTGCCGGAGAGTACAAGAGGCTTGACGGGTACTATGTTAGGCCAAAGGCGTTGACTTTCTCAGGATTTATGAGCCAGCAGTATATGATGGGGTATTACTTCCCGTTCTCAATGGAAGCCAACTACAACGATATGATGTACATCATGAACAAGCCTTTTACCATGTGCCATGAACTGGCGCATACTCACGGGTACATTTATGAGGATGAGGCGAACTTCCTGGGATTTTTGTCCTGCATTAAGTCAGATGATCCGGTGTTTGTTTACAGCGGATATCTGGGAGTTCTTAATTATGTAAACAACGATTTCTACAAGGCGGTTGACGAGGATGAGTACAAGTCCCATGTGAAGATATCCGATACTGTTCGCTACGATGATCAGTTCCTTACCGAGGAGGCTTGGGAGTTGGTTGAAAAGAGAGCGATCCTGGAGACAAAGACGGTTAAGAAGGCAGCAGATACTTTTATCGACACGAACCTTAAGGTAAACGGAGTCTCCGCGGGAAAGGTAAGCTATACCCACGTGGTGGCGCTACTTCTGGACTATTACAGGGCAAATCCGTATAATTGATTTCGAAATATTTAAATTTGATTGGGAGAGAACATGAAGAATAACAAGAGGAAATTTATTCCCTTAATTGCAGCACTTATGGCTGTTTTACTGGTGGCCTGCGGACCATCCGATGAAAAGCTTGCCGAGGCAGAGGAAGCAAGAAACCTACTTGCTCAGGCTAAGCAGACAGCAGAGGATACCTACCTTGACGTGTCAGATACGTCGCAGCGAAGCATCCTTGATTCGCTCTCTGATAAGGAAGCCGAGATCGAGCAGCTGGATTTCACCAAGATGAATGACAAGAAAATCGATGAGATCCTTCCGTCTATTGCGGAGCTCACAGAGAGTTATCAGAATATTGGAAAAGAGCTTTCGGGCGTCCTTACAAGTGAGACTCAGATAAAGGAAGAGAAGGCA
>JAEEGK010020407.1_pt1 | contig 14101 bp, 11 predicted proteins | sample 8958771 | NCBI WGS metagenome assembly JAEEGK01 (sample SAMN16246547, study PRJNA631951) | gut metagenome | biome: gut microbiome; feature: rumen; material: SC-attached | host: Bos | place: Iran: Karaj | collected 2018-10
CGTGGCCTCCGGGAACGGATACTTGCCGTGCATCTCCTTCACGAAATACTTGCGGAAAGGAATCAGGAACAGGATGCCCAGCACGCCGCCCAGCAGGGAGCTGAGGAACATCTGCCAGAAATTCACCTCCACCCCGAGGATATAGATGGCCGGAAGGGTGAAGATGGCGCCCGCCACGACGGCGCCGGAGCAGCCGCCGATGGACTGGATAATCACGTTCTGGGCCAGTCCGTCGTGTTTCTTGAGGGCGCTGGTAAGGCCCACGGCGATGATGGCGATGGGAATCGCCGCCTCAAACACCTGCCCGACCTTGAGGCCGAGGTAGGCTGCTGCGGCGGAGAACAGCACCACCATGAGGATGCCGAGGCAGACGGAATACGGGGTGACCTCGGCATACTTTTTCGCCGGGTCCAGGATGGGGACGTACTTCTCGCCGGGCTTCAGCTCACGCTGCGCATTCTCCGGGAGCGATACAGGTTTCTTGTCTTCCATGCGTTTTTGTGTTTCCACAAAATTACGCATTCTTCATGAGATTTTCAACGGCCTGGTTGACACGGTCAAAAGGGAAAACGCTGAGCCGGGCATGGAACTTTGCCCGGATCTCGGCGGTGCACAGGTTGCCGATGGAACCCTCGTGCGTGTGGTGGAGTTCTCCCTTGTAATGGAAGGTTCCGTTCTGGACGGCAAGGCCCACCTGCCGGTAGGCGTCGCGGAAAGGAACGCCGGCTTCGACGAGGCGGTTTACTTCTTCCACGCAGAAGGCCTGTGCATACAGGGGCTTGTCCATGAGCCCTTCCGTTACGGTGATGCCCGGGAGGGCGAAGCACAGGATGTCCAGGCAGCTGTCCAGTTCGTCGAACATGGGCAGATACACTTCCTTCAGGAGCTGCATGTCGCGGAAGTAGCCCGACGGAAGGTTGCCGGTAATGTGCCGCAGCATCGCAGGAATGCCCTGGATGCGGTTGCAGTGGCCCCGGACGAGTTCGAACACGTCCGGATTCTTTTTCTGGGGCATGATGCTGGATCCGGTCGTGAAGGCATCCGGCAGGTGGATGAAACCGAAGTTCTGGCTGGTGAACAGGCATCCGTCCACCGCGAGCCGGCCGATGGTTTCCGCCACGGCGCTATAGGCCCAGGCGACCATCCGCTCGCCCCGTCCCCGGGACATCTGTGCATAGATGCTGTTGTAGTCCAGGGTGCTGAATCCAAGCAGTTCCGTGGTGCGGGTGCGGTTCAGCGGGGCGGAGGATCCGTACCCCGCGGCGCTGCCGAGGGGATTCTCGTCCATCACATCCCATGCTGCCTTGAGCATCACAAGGTCGTCAGCAAGGCTTTCGGCGTAGGCGCCCAGCCACAGGCCGAAGGAGGAAGGCATCGCCACCTGCAGGTGCGTGTAGCCTGGCATCAGAACGTCCTTCAACTCCTCGGATTTCTCCTGCAGCAGGTTGAACAGAGCGGCGACCTTGCGCACGGTCTTCTCCAGCCGGGCACGAGTGAACAACTTGATGTCAACAGCCACCTGGTCATTGCGCGACCGGCCCGTATGGACCTTCTTGCCCACATCGCCGAGTGCGGAGATGAGACGCGCTTCCACTTCCGAATGGATATCTTCCCCTTCGATGGTGAATCGTCCTTCCATGGCTTCCTGATGCAGTTTCTTCAGCTCGGGCAGGAGGATTTCCAGTTCATCTTTTCCCAGCAGGCCCACTTCCGAGAGCATCGTGATATGGGCCATCGTCCCGAGAATATCCCACGGGGCGAGCATCAAATCCAGTTCCCGGTCCTTCCCGACCGTGAAAGCGTCGATCTCCGGCGCGTTATCGAATCCTTTCGACCAAATCTTCATATTACTTCACAACCAATTGGTCCAGCAAAGATACATAAATATCCGCCGCCTTTTCAAGGTCATCGACCAGAACATACTCGTCGGCCGTGTGCGAGCGGGGGGAGTCGCCGGGGCCGATTTTGACGGAGGGGAAGCGGACGAGGGCCTGGTTCGAGAGGGTGGGCGAGCCGACGGCCGGAAGGCCGAGGGCGAGCCCCCGCCGCACCAGCGGATGGTCCGTCGCGATGGACGATCCGTGCAACCGGGTGGAACGGGCGACAACCTCACAAGGAGCCTCCGCCTGGATCAGTTCCAGCAGTTCCTCATTTGTATAAAGCCCGTTGGAACGGACATCCACAACGAAGGTGCACAGGTCGGGAATCACATTGTGCTGCGTCCCAGCGTTAACCTGCGTCACGGTCATCTTGACCGGTCCCAGCAGGTCGGACACCTTGTCGAACTGCTTGTCCTTGAACCACTGGATGGCCGGCAGCGCCTTGTAGATGGCGTTCACGCCGGTGTTCCGCGCCGCATGGCCGGCGACACCCTTCACCGCGCAGTCCAGAACCATCAGCCCTTTCTCCGCCACGACCATTTCCAGCGATGTGGGCTCACCGAACACGCCGCAGGCGATGGGGCCGCAGGCCGCCTCGATCTCCGCCAGGGAAATCTCCAGGCCGTTCCGGCCGCTGGATTCCTCCTCCGCGGAAAGCGAGAGGACCAGCGTATAAGGCTGCGGTTTGGCCGTGAGGCGCTTGAACGCCTCGATGAGCGCCACGACGGATGCGCCGTCGTCATTGCTTCCGAGCCCGTACAAACGCTCTCCTTCGAGGGAGGGGGTAAAAGGGTCCCGCGTCCAGCCGGCAACCGGCTTCACCGTGTCGATGTGGGCGTCCAGGAGTATGGCAGGGCCCTCTCCGCGGCAACACCAGAGATTGTTGCCGCAACGGTGCGGGTTGAAGCCCGCGTCGGAGAGCCACGTCTCCAGGAAGTCGGCGACCGCCTTTTCGTCCCGGCTGAGCGAGGGAATGGAGATGAGCTTTTGCAGAAGCTCCGTCATAGCAGTTCGTCTTCGTGCCGGTTGTAGTAAACCCGGAGCGGGGTGGACAGGACCTTGATGAAGCCCTTCGCGTCTTCCGCCGTCCAGCCTTTCTGCATTTCACCGTATTCGCCGAACTTGGTCTTCACCAGGTCGTTGACGCTTTCCACGCCCACGGTTTCGAACTGCTTCGGGCCGTAGTTCACGATGACGGTGCCGGTGACGTTCCGCTGGCTGGATTCGAGCATCGCCTCGATGTCGCGCATGACGGGCTCGAGATACTGGCTCTCATGCAGGAACATGCCGTACCAGGTGCCTACCTGGTCTTTCCAGTACTGCTGCCATTTGGACAGGGTGTATTTCTCCAGATACTTGTGCGCGGCGATGATGAGCATCGGTGCGGCGGCTTCGAAGCCCACCCGGCCCTTGATGCCGATGATGGTGTCGCCCACATGGATGTCCCGGCCGAGGCCGTAGCCATCGACGGAAGCCTCCAGCGCCTGGATGGCGGCGACGGGGGAATTGTAGGAGACGCCGTCCACCGACACGATCTGGCCCCGGACGAATCCGATCTTCACGGTCTTGTTCCCGGACTTGGTGACGGGCTTCAGATAGGCCGATTCGGGGAGGCCCTGGGCGCTGTCCAGCAGCTCACCGCCACAGATGGAGGTGCCCCAGAGGCCCACGTTGTAGGAATACTTGAGCTTGGCAAAATCGGCCGGGAAGCCGTGGGCATTGAGGTAGTCGACCTCTTCCTGCCGGGTGAGAGCCTTGTCGCGGGTAAGGGTGATGATCTGCATGTCGGGGCACATCACCTGGAAGGTCATGTCGAAGCGGACCTGGTCGTTGCCGGCCCCGGTGGAGCCGTGGGCGATGGCGTCGGCCCCGACCTGCTTCGCGTAGCGGGCGATGGCGATGGCCTGGAAGATGCGCTCCGACGAGACGGAAATGGGATAGGTGCCGCCCCGGAGGACGTTGCCGTACACCATGTATTTCAGGCTCTTTTCGTAATATTCGTCCTTGACGTCCAGGTTCACGAATTTCTTGGCGCCCAGCTTGTAGGCATTCTCTTCGTTTTTCTTGAGCTGCGCAGGGGAGAAGCCGCCGGTGTCGGCCGAGACGGCGTGGACTTCGTGGCCCTGGTTGGCCAGGTACATGACGGTATAGGAGGTGTCGAGACCTCCGCTGTATGCGACGACGATTTTCATATCACTAAACGGTTTTTTATTTCGGGGAACAGGGGAGTGAGGGCGTCGAGCACGTCTTCGTGCGACGAGCCGTCCCGGATGATGATGAGGATGGTGTCGTCACCGGCGATGGTGCCGATGACCGGAAAGACCATCTGGTTGTCGATGAGGACGGCGACGGCGTTCGCGAGACCCGGCCGGGTCCGGATAACGGCGAGGTTGCCGGAGAATTGGATCCGGAGGATACCGGAAGTAAAATCGGTGGACAGCGTCCGGCCCCGGGTGGGAACCACATACCCTTCACCGGGAACCTTGGAAATCCGGAGGGCTTTCAGGTCGCGGGAGAGAGTGGCCTGGGTGGAGGCGATGCCTGTTTCCCGCAGCCGGGTGGCCAGTTCTTCCTGGCTGAACACGGGACCGGCCTGGATGATCTCCAGGATGGCCTGCTGTCTGAGTCGGGTGTTATTCTGCATATTTATCGTATATCTATCCGATTTTTTGCAAAGATATGCATTTTTTCTGGAATTATTTGCATAATATGAAAAAATTTATCTAATTTTGTCCCCGGTTAGCAGAACGAACTTATATGGAATTCAACGTAATGGTGGCGCAGGAGTGCCACACAGCCTACTCAGAGGCGATTTGCCAGGAAATCTATATCTCCTCGCTGGAGCGGAAAACGGGTATCGCGAACCGTTCCCCGGAATATGTCAATGAGAAGATCCGCGCCGGAAAAGCCGTCATCGCCTTGACGGAAGACGGCGAATTTGCGGGTTTCTCCTATATAGAATCATGGGGCGGCAAGAGTTTCGTCGCGAATTCGGGCCTGATCGTCGCGCACAAGTTCCGCGGGATGGGCCTGGCGAAGAAGATCAAGGAGCAGACATTCATCCTGTCCCGGAAACTCTTCCCGGATGCCAAGATCTTCTCCATCACCACCGGCGCGGCGGTGATGAAGATGAACTATGAATTCGGCTTCCGGCCGGTTCCGTTCGCGGAACTGACCGACGATCCCGAGTTCTGGAAGGGATGCGAGGGGTGCCGCCATTTCGATATCCTGAAATCCCGCGAGTACAAGATGTGCCTGTGCACGGGCCTCCTGTATGACCCGAAGGAGCATCTGACCATCCATCATCCCGGTGAAGCATGATCCGCGCGGGCATCATCGGAGGCGCCGGCTACACCGCCGGCGAACTGGTCCGGCTGCTGGTGAACCATCCGGCGGCGGAAATCGCCTGGATCCATTCGGAGAGCCAGGCAGGGAAGCGGGTGGCGGAACACCACCCCGGTCTCGTGGGCGACACGGACCTGGTCTTCACCGATGCGGTTGACCTGGAAGGGATCGATGTCCTTTTCCTGTGTTCGGCCCACGGCAAGAGCCGCGTCTTCTGGGAGGAACACCCCTGCCCGGCCGGACTCAAGGTCATCGACCTGGCACAGGACTTCCGCGACGAATCCGACGGATATGTTTACGGACTGCCGGAACTGAACCGGAGCCGGATCGGCGGTGCGGACAAGGTCGCCAATCCGGGCTGTTTCGCGACGGCCATCCAACTGGCACTCCTGCCGCTGGCCAAGGCCGGTCTCCTGCAGGACGTCGTGCATGTGCAGGCGGTCACCGGCTCCACCGGCGCCGGCGTCAAGCCCGCTCCGACGACGCACTTCAGCTGGCGGGACAACAACTTGTCGACCTATAAAGTGTTGACACATCAGCACCTGGCGGAAATCCGCCGGAATCTCGGTGTCGGGGACAACCTGCATTTCATCCCGGTCCGGGGGGATTTCCCCCGCGGCATATTCGCGGTCGCAGAAACCGCCTGCTCCCTCTCCCTGGAGGAGGTGACGACCCTGTACAAGAACTTCTATGCCGATGCGGCCTTCACCCATGTTCTCCCCGGGTCCGTGGACCTCAAGCAGGTGGTGAACACCAACAAGTGCCTGATTTCCCTGGAACTTCACGACGGACAGCTCGTCATCACCTCCGTCATCGACAATCTCCTTAAAGGCGCCTCCGGCCAGGCCGTGCAGAACCTGAACATCCTGTTCGGTCTGCCGGAAACCGCCGGCCTCCGCCTCAAGGCTTCAGTTTATTGATCATGGACTTATTCAATGTATATAAACGGTGGAACATCGAGCCCGTCCGCGGGCAGGGTTCTACCTTGTGGGACGCCGCGGGCCAGGAATACCTGGACCTGTACGGCGGTCACGCCGTCATCAGCATCGGGCATTGCCATCCGCATTACGTGGCGGCGATTTCGGAGCAGCTTGGGAAACTGGGATTCTATTCCAACGCCGTGTTGAACGGGTTGCAAGATACCCTCGCCCAAAAACTGGGCGAAATCAGCGGATATGATTCCTACCATCTGTTCCTGTGCAACAGCGGGGCGGAGGCGAACGAAAATGCGCTGAAACTGGCCTCGTTCCACACCGGCCGCTCCAAGGTCCTTGCTTTTGGCGGGGCCTTCCACGGGCGGACTGCCGGCGCCGTGAGCGTCACGGACAATCCCAAGATCCGCGCCCCCTTCAACGGCACGGATAAAGTGACTTTCGTTCCGTTGGGCGACCTCGCCGCAACGGAAAAGGAACTGTCTACGCAAGAATACGCTGCCGTCATCATCGAGGGCATCCAGGGCGTCGCGGGCATCCAACTGCCGTCCGATGCATTCCTGCAGGATCTCCGTGCCCTTTGTGACCGTACGGGCACGGTGCTCGTGCTGGACGAGATTCAGTCCGGTTGCGGCCGGACCGGCCGTTTCTTCGCCCATCAGTACGCGGGCGTGGAGGCCGATATCATTACGATGGCCAAGGGTCTTGCGGGTGGAATTCCCATCGGCGCCGTCCTGATTAACCCGACCATCCAGGCGTCATACGGCCTTCTGGGCACGACTTTCGGCGGCAACCACATCGCTTGCGCCGCCGCCATTGCCGTCCTCGAAGTCATCGAGTCGGAGGGATTGGTCGCCCGGGCGGAGAAGCTGGGCGCCTGGTTCGAGTCGCAGCTGAAAGGCGATCCCGCCTTGAACGACTACCGGGGCCGGGGTCTGATGATCGGCCTGGAGATCAAGCCTGAATTCAAAGGCCTCCGGGATCGTCTCCTGTATGAGAAACACATTTTTACCGGCGCTTCCGGGGAGAACGTCATCCGGCTTCTTCCCGCCTTGAACCTTCCCGAGGAGGGCGCACGGCAGTTCGTGGAAGCTTGGAAAGCATTGACGAAATGAAGCATTTTACCAGCATGAAACAGTTGGGCGACCTGCAGGAAGCCCTTGCCGAGGCCGCCTATGTGAAAGCGAATCCTTTCGCCGACCAGGCGCTCGGCCATAACAAGACCGTCCTTCTCGTCTTCTTCAACAACAGTCTCCGGACGCGGCTCAGCACCCAGAAGGCCGCCTTGAACCTGGGGATGAATCCCATCGTCCTGGATGTGAATCAGGGCGCCTGGAAGCTGGAGACCGGCCGTGGTGTGGTGATGGACGGGGACAAGAGCGAGCACATCCTGGAAGCGATTCCTGTGATGGGCTCGATGTGCGACATGATCGGCGTCCGTTCCTTCGCCCGGTTCGAATCCCGGGACGATGACTATAACGAAGTGATCCTGAACCAGTTCATCCAGTATTCCGGGAAGCCGGTCTTCAGCATGGAGGCCGCCATCCGGCATCCGCTGCAGACCTTTGCGGACATCATCACCATCGAAGAATACAAGACGAAACCGCGCCCGAAGGTGGTGATGACCTGGGCCCCGCATCCGCGGGCGCTGCCCCAGGCCGTGCCGAATTCCTTTGCGGAGGGAATGTCCATGACGGACTATGAGTTCGTGATCGCCAATCCGGAAGGCTACGACCTGGCCCCCGAGTTCGTGGGGAATGCGAAGGTGACGCACGATCAGGATGAAGCCCTCGCCGGCGCCGATTTCGTGTACGCGAAGAACTGGGCCCCCTATCAGGAAGACATTTACGGGAAGGTTGTCAACTATGATATGAGCTGGACGGTGTCCAAGGAAAAAATGGCCCTGACCAACGACGCTTTCTTCATGCACTGCCTGCCGGTGCGTCGTAACATGATTGTCACGGACGACGTCATCGAGAGCCCGCGCTCCCTGGTGATTCCTGAGGCGGCGAACCGCGTGGTCTCCGCCCAGACCGTTCTCAAGATGCTGCTCAAGTCGCTATGATCCGGGTGGTGAAATGCGGCGGGCAAGTCCTGGATGACGACGCCCTGCTGGAGGCTTTCTGCCGGGATTTCGCGGCGCTTCCGGGACCGAAAGTCCTGGTCCATGGCGGCGGTGCCCTGGCGGGAAAGTTCCAGAAAGCCCTGGGTATCGAGCCGGTCAAGTACGAGGGCCGGCGGGTGACGGATGACGCCACTTTGCAGGTCGTGACGATGGTCTATGCCGGTTGGTGCAACAAGCGGGTGGTCTCCCTCCTGCAGGCCGACGGCTGCAATGCCATCGGCCTGTCCGGTTGCGACGGATCCGTCATCACGGCCTCGAAGCGCCCCCCCATCGCCCTCTCCGACGGTCGGGTGGTGGATTTCGGCCAGGTGGGGGATGTGACGCCCGCGAGTGTCCGGACGGATTTCCTGCGCCTGCTGTTGGATAACGGTCTGACACCGGTTCTCTGTGCCATCAACCATGACGGTGCCGGTCAGTTGCTCAACACCAATGCCGATACGGTCGCGGCCTCGGTGGCCGCCGCCCTCGGCGCCGGCCTGACGACCTGCTTCGAACAGCCCGGCGTCCTGCAGGACCGGAACGACCCTTCCAGCGTGATTCCTTTCATCGACAAGGATACATATGCTTCCCTGAAGGCCGACGGCATTGTCGCCGACGGGATGATCCCCAAGCTGGACCAGGCCTTCGACGCCCTGGAAAAGGGCGCGGCTGAAGTCCGCATCTGCCACAGCGCCGCCCTCCTGACGGACGGTGGTACCCTGATTCAAAACACATCGACTGGCTCGAAATGACAAGGAAACCGGCAAAACTCCGGCTGGGCAACGGCCGGGTCCTGGAAGGTTGGAGTTTCGGATATGACGGCCCGGCAACCGGCGAGGTGGTGTTCTCCACTTCGATGGTGGGTTATCCCGAAAGCCTGACCGACCCTTCGTTCGAAGGGCAGATTCTCTGTGTCAGCTACCCGCTTGTGGGCAACTATGGGATTCCCGACATGGCGACAGGGCCGGACGGGCTGGTCCTTCGCGCCGAATCGGAACGGATCCACGTCCGCGGTCTCGTCATTGCCGACTATAGCGAGAACTACAGCCACTGGGACGCCGTGGAAAGCCTGGGCGACTGGCTCAAGCGGGAACGCGTTCCGGGACTCTCGGGCATCGACACCCGCGCCCTTACCCGTATGATCCGGGAGGAGGGCGTCATGCCGGGGGAGATCGTGATAGAGGGGGAGCCGACGGCGACTCCGGTGGAAGACCATCCCGTCGCCATCGTCAGCTGCAAGGAAGTCCTTCATTATGGCAAAGGCCGCAAGCGTGTCGTCCTCGTGGACTGCGGTGTGAAACACAATATCCTTCGCTGTCTCGTTTCCCGGGATATCGAGGTGGTGCGCGTGCCGTGGGATTATGACTTCACGGACATGGACTGCGACGGCCTGTTCCTGTCCAACGGTCCCGGAGATCCGGCCGTGTGCACGGAAACCATCGGACATCTTCGGAAGGTGTTGCAGGGCGATCGGCCGGTCTTTGGTGTGTGCCTGGGCAGCCAGTTGATGGCCCTGGCGGCGGGCGCGAAGACTTTCAAACTGCCTTACGGCCACCGCAGCCACAACCAGCCGGTGCGCCGCGTAGGTACGGACCGCTGTTACATCACTTCCCAGAACCATGGATACGCCGTGGATCCGGCCACCCTGCCGGCGGGCTGGGAACCTTTCTTTGTCAACCTGAACGACGGAACCAACGAAGGCATCCGGCATCTGGAAAAGCCTTTCTTTGCCACACAGTTCCATCCGGAAGCATCCGGAGGACCGGTGGATACGGAGTTCCTGTTCGATGATTTCATCTCCCTGCTATGATCCGGAAAGTGCTCATCCTGGGCTCGGGCGCGCTGAAGATCGGCGAGGCCGGAGAATTCGACTACAGTGGCTCGCAGGCCCTCAAGGCCTTGCGGGAGGAGGGGATCCGCACCATCCTCGTGAACCCCAATATCGCGACGGTCCAGACGTCGGAAGGCGTGGCCGACGAGGTGTATTTCCTGCCGGTGACCCCGGCGTTCGTGGAGAAGGTCATCAAGAAGGAACGGCCGGACGGCATCCTGCTTTCCTTCGGCGGCCAGACGGCGCTTAACTGTGGTGTAGCCCTGTTCCGCAATGGCGTATTGAAGCGCTATGGCGTACAGGTGCTGGGAACCCCTGTGGAAACCATCATCGACACGGAGGACCGGGAGTTGTTTGTCGCCCGGCTGGATGAAATCGGAGTCAAGACCATCCGCTCACACGCGGCCACCTCCCTGCAGGAGGCGCGGGATGCTGCGAGAGAAGTGGGCTATCCCGTCATTATCCGGGCGGCCTACGCGCTAGGCGGGCTGGGTTCCGGATTCTGCGAGGACGAGGCCCAGTTGGATACCGTTGCGAGCAAGGCTTTCACGTTCTCGCCGCAGGTGCTCGTGGAGAAATCCCTGCGCGGCTGGAAGGAAATTGAATACGAGGTGGTCCGCGACCGCTTTGACAACTGCATCACGGTCTGCAACATGGAGAACGTGGATCCGTTGGGTATCCACACGGGCGAGAGCATTGTCGTCGCTCCGTCGCAGACCCTTACCAACGACGAATACCATTTCCTGCGGAAGAAATCCATCGACATCGTCCGCCACTTGGGCATCGTCGGGGAATGCAACGTTCAGTATGCTTTCAGCCCCGACGGGGAGGATTACCGGGTCATCGAGGTCAACGCACGGCTCAGCCGCTCCTCGGCACTGGCGTCCAAAGCGACGGGTTATCCACTGGCTGCCGTGGCGGCGAAACTCGGCCTCGGTTACGGGCTGCATGAACTCAAGAACGCCGTCACGCGGACGACGCCGGCCTTCTTCGAACCGGCCCTGGACTATGTCGTCGTGAAGATTCCGCGCTGGGACTTGGCGAAGTTCAAGGGCGTTTCCCGGGATATCGGCCCCGGCATGAAGAGTGTCGGCGAGGTGATGGCCATCGGCCGGACTTTCGAGGAAGCCATCCAGAAGGGTATCCGGATGATCGGCCAGGGGGCCAACGGCTTCGTGTGCAACAAACCCTATGTGACGGAGGATCTGGATTTCGCCCTTTCGCATCCCACCGACACGCGTATTTTCGCGATCGCCGCGGCTTTCGAGTCGGGGTACAGCGTGGACCGGATCCATGCGCTCACCCATATCGACCGCTGGTTCCTGGACAAACTGGCCCATATCGAGTCCACTTACCGGGCTCTGGAAGCCTGTTCTTCGCTGGCGGATGTGCCGACGGAGCTTTTGCGCAGGGCCAAGGTCGAGGGTTTCTCCGACATCCAGGTCGGCCGGGTGTTCGGCATTGGAGAGGAAACCGTCCGGGAGCGCCGGGTTGCCCTGGGTATCCGTCCTTCCGTCAAACAAATCGATACCCTGGCGGCGGAGTTCCCTGCCGTGACGAATTATCTGTATCTGACCTATCAGGGCTCCTGCGACGATGTGGAACCGGAAGACCCGGGCCGCAGTGTCATCGTGCTGGGCTCCGGAGCCTACCGGATCGGCAGCAGCGTGGAGTTCGACTGGTGTGCCGTGAGCACGGTGCGGACCTTGCGGGAAAACGGCCGGAAGGCCATCATGGTCAATTACAACCCGGAAACGGTCTCCACCGATTATGATACCTGCGACCGGCTCTATTTCGACGAACTGAGCTTGGAGACGGTCTGGGAGATTTGCATGCGCGAGCGCCCCGACGGTGTCGTCGTCAGTGTGGGCGGTCAGATTCCCAACAACCTGGCCCTGCCCCTCGACCGGTGCGGCATCCGCATCCTGGGTACTTCGGCGGCCGATATCGATCGGGCCGAGGACCGGGGCAAGTTCTCCGGCGTGGTGGACTGCCTGGGCATCGACCAGCCCCGTTGGAAGGAGATGACGACACGTTCCGACATCGACCGTTTCATCGGCGAGGTCGGATTCCCCGTGCTTGTACGTCCATCTTATGTATTGTCGGGTGCGGCCATGAACGTCTGTTATTCGGCCGATGACCTGACTTCCTGCCTGGAGCGCGCCGCCGAGGTGTCCGAAGAGCACCCCGTGGTCGTCAGCGCATTCTTGCAGCGTTGTCAGGAATTGGAATGCGACGCCGTTGCCGACGGGGGCCGGGTGCTCGCCTGCGCCATCTCGGAACACATCGAATTTGCCGGAGTCCATTCCGGAGACGCGACCATCCAGTTCCCCGCCCAGCGGGTGTTCGGTTCGGTCCTGTCCCGGATCCGGAAAACGGCGGCGGCCATCGCTTCCGAACTCCATATCACGGGCCCCTTCAACATCCAGTTCCTGTCTTCGGACCTGGATCTGAAGGTCATCGAGTGCAATCTCCGGGCTTCGCGGAGTTTTCCCTTCGTGTCCAAGGTGTGGCGGACGGACCTTATCGGCCTGGCCACGCGGTGCATGCTGGGGCAGCATCCTTCTCCCTGGATGCCCGATCCCTTTGACCTCGGCTATGTGGGCGTCAAATGTTCCCAGTTCTCCTTTGCCCGGCTCCATCAGGCCGATCCGGTGTCCGGAGTGGACATGGCATCGACCGGAGAAGTCGGCTGCCTGGGCCGCTCGAGCGACGAAGCCCTGCTGAAGGCGATGCTGTCGGTAGGCCATCGGGTGCCGTCCGGGGCGGTGCTCCTGTCCACGGGCGACGCTTTCCAGAAGGCCGAGCTTCTGCCCGCCTGCCGGTCGCTGGCGGAAAAGGGCTATACCTTATATGCTACGGACGGAAGCTGCCGCTATCTGCAGGCCAACGGGGTGCCGGTCACGCGCGTTCGCTGGCCGGACGAGCCGGATGACGGAACGCCTTCGTCCCTGGACTTGATTCGGGAGCACAAGGTGGACCTCGTGGTCAACAACCCCAAGAATTTCTCGCATTCCGAACTCGGCAACGGATACCATCTCCGCCGGGCCGCCGTGGACTTCAATGTCCCGCTCATCACGGACGCGCGGTTGGCTTCCGCCTATATCCGGGCCTTCTGCACCCTCCCGGACGACGCCTTGGAGGTCCGTAGTTGGGGTGATTACGCCGGTAAATGGTAATTTTTGCAAAAAAACCGCAAAAAATTTTGGCGGTTCAGAAAAAGTTTATACCTTTGCAGTCCCGTTTGAAACGAGCATGTCAAAATGAGGTTTCAGAGAGGGTTTAGTTCACTGACAATACTGAGAGAAAAGATCAAAGAGGTAAAGAAAAACAGAAAGAGAGTCTGTATAATCTAGAGTTTAGAAGTTTTTTCGAACTGAGGAATATAGGGACTGCAATTTCAAGGCAAGAGCAAATCAGAAATGATTCACAAGCCGCGACGGGTACCGGGACTGCCGAGAGGCGTGCCGGGGGAGGTCGCGGAGCATTAGGAAAGAAACGAAGAGCGAACGGCGGATGCCTAGGCTATCCGGAGGCGAGGAAGGACGTGGTAAGCTGCGAAAAGGCTCGGGGACCTGCAAACAGGGATTGATCCGAGCATGTCCGAATGGGGAAACCCAGTGGGTTGAAGACCCACTACTGACGCAAGTCAGGGCGAACCCGGGGAACTGAAACATCTTAGTACCCGGAGGAAGAGAAAGAAAACATCGATACCCTGAGTAGTGGCGAGCGAAAGGGGCAGAGCCTAAACCGGTGCGTTTACGGACGCGTCGGGGTTGTAGGACCTCTCATCAAGCGAGATCGACGAACCGGAACGCTGTGGAAACAGCGACCGCAGGGGGTGACAGTCCCGTACGGGTAAGTTCGGTTCCGCAAGAGGGGCACCTGAGTAGGGCGGGGCACGTGGAATCCTGTCCGAATCTGCGGGGACCATCCCGCAAGGCTAAACACTCCCGGAAGACCGATAGTGGACCAGTACCGTGAGGGAAAGGTGGGAAGCACCCCGAAC
>JAEEGK010020410.1_pt1 | contig 14099 bp, 3 predicted proteins | sample 8958771 | NCBI WGS metagenome assembly JAEEGK01 (sample SAMN16246547, study PRJNA631951) | gut metagenome | biome: gut microbiome; feature: rumen; material: SC-attached | host: Bos | place: Iran: Karaj | collected 2018-10
ATTTCATCTATTTTTTTTTGCAATTTTCTAACTTCATTTATTTGTTCTGACTTTTGAGTATGATTTAAAATTTTTTTTTCATTTAATTTTTTAAATTCAATATTATCTTTTATTATTTTAATATTATTTTCTAATATAATAATATTTTTTCCCATTTTTCTAATTTCTAATTCACTTTTTCTTAATTCATTTTTTTTATTTTTTAAATCTTCTTTTGAAACCCGAATTTTCTCTTTCATTTCATTAATAAAATATTTTGTACTTTGATTCATTTCAAAAGAATCATAAACTTTTTTATTATTATTATAAACGTTTAATAAAATATTATTTTCTTTTTGAATGTTATATAATTTTTCTTTTTTTATTTTTATTTCATTTACTTTTTGGTTTATATCAAAAATTTCTTCATTACTATTTAAAGCAATTATTTTATTATATTCTTCTATTTTATATATTTTTTTTTGAAGTGTTGATATACTATCATGATAAATTGATATTTGTTGATCTATTGGAAGTTCTGATAATATTAAATTATTATTTAAATAATCATAATCTGAATTATATATTTTCTTTTTTTGGTTTTCTACTTTTTTATTTTTTATCAAAAAATTTGATATTTTTAAAAGAATATCTTTTATTTGCTTTTTTAACTCAATATTTATATTTTTTAACTCTGTTTTTTTTTTTTTATTGTTTTTCATTATTTTTTTTAAATAATAATTTTGAAAAATATTTATAAATTTCAAATATAAATTTGGATTGTTTAAAAAATACAAGATAAATTATTAAAACATTTAACAGGTAATATATAAATAAAGAGAAAGAATCAACATAATAAATAAAAGGAACAAGAAATATGAATAAATTAAATTTTAAAATCAATTGATTTTAATATTATCAATTAATAATGAAAAAAAATATTAAATTAAAATGTCAAGACCAAGTAGTGGAAAAAAAGGAATGAATTTTTCAAAAATATCAAACACAAAATCTCAAGGAAATTTAATAATTCTTCAAAAAGAAAGATTAGGAAGTGCTAAATCAAAGAAAAGTGTAATGATAGTTGATAAAGGAAAATATAAAATTCAATATAATATAGATTCAAATAATATAAATAAGGAAAAAATAGATAAAACAGTAAAAAATTTAGAAAAACAAGTATTATCAATATCGAAAAAATATAATAATACTAATATTAATATAAATACTAATAATAATGAAATAAAAGAATTGAATATTTTAAGAATAAAAACAAATAACTCAATAGATAATGATAATAACAATAAAAATAATAGTGAAAAATATGAAAGTAATAAAGCATTAATAAATTCAGAAAGTTCAAATATAGAAGAAAAGGAGAAAAGAAGAGAAATAAATAAAAAAATAATAATAGATAATAAAAAAATAACAGAAACAGAAGACGAAAAAACAATAAATGTAAAACTAATAAATCAAAATAATGAAAATGAAAGTAATGAAACAATAAATGAATATATTGACAAAAATATAAATGAATATAATAATGAATATATTGAATATAATAATGATTATAATGAATATAAATATTATGATACAGAAGAAAATTTTAATGAAACAGAAAAAAGATTTAGAATATATCATACAAATTCTTTTAATGAAGATAATTTAATAGAAGAAACATTAATGGGTTGTTTAATTTGTGATAGAACATATCCTTTATATAAATTATATTCATCACAATGTAATAAACATTATATTTGTAGAAGATGTTTTAAAAATTATTATGAAGAAAAAATAGAACAAGGAGAAAAAATATTAAAATGTCCTGTTTATAAATGTGAAAAGAATATAAATTTAAATAAAACAATTCTTCAAAAAATATTAAGTTCAAATCATATTGATTTATTATATAATAATAATAATAATTTGAAAGAAAGTGAAATAGGAAAAACAGTAAAAAATAAAAAAAATAATATAAATGAACCATCTTTATCATTACAAAAGAAATTTAATTTATATAATCAATATTCTGAAACAATGAAAAAATATATGAATAAACATGTAATAGATATAAATTCAAATCAAAATTTTTATATGTATAATAAAGCAAAAGTACAATTTTGTCCTAAATGTTTTGAACAAACTTTATTTTCTAAAACTGGAACTTACTTTGTAAAATGTTTAAATTGTTTTCATAGAATTTGTAAATATTGTATGAAAGAATTTAATGAATTTCATATGGATATGAATTATGAAGAGCATTGTAAAGTTTATTTTAGAAGAGATGAAAAAATTGAAGAAGAAGAAAAAAATTTCTTTTCTCCTTTTTTAATTGAATTATTTTTTGTCATTTCAGCTTTTTTATTCTTAATTTTTGGAAGTTTTATGTTCTTTTTCAATTTGGGAAAAAAAATTTTCAGGGAAAAATATTTAGAAAATTTAGGATTTTTTAAAAGTGTTTTTCTCTTTTTTTTCACTTTTATTTTATTTTTTTGCTCTTTACCTTTTTTGATTATTACTTTACCTTATTTTCCTATTTTAAGCTTAATTTTTGGGTTTTAAATATTTTCTATTTTTTAGAATTTTATTTATTTTTTTTTTTCTTTTTTTTATTTATATGAATTATTTTTAGTTTTTATCTTCATTTTAGTATTTATTAAATATTTTTAAATTAATAAAAAGATTTTTGGAATAAATACAATTAATAATATTTTAATTTGTTTTAAACCTTTTATATCAAAAAGAAATAAAAAATTTATTTAATTTCATCTTCAATAATTTTATGATATAATAACATAATTTTACAAAAAGAAATATTTTGAATTCCTTTTTCCCTACATAAATCTTTAACAATTTGTTGAATAGTATTATCACTTTTTTTTAATTTATCATTTTGATAATTTTTTCTCATTTTTTCAACAATTTTAAATTTCATTTTAGTTAAAACAAAATTATTAACACTTATAATTTTATAAGACATATTTTTATTATTTAAATAATATTTAAAACCATAAAACCAATTATTAATTTGATTATCTTCACAAAATAAATCAATTGATCTTTCTTTAGTTATTATAGAAAAAAATTTCCAAGGTGAATTTGTTAATTTTAAAAATTCTTTATCATCTTCTTTTATAATTATTTTTTTTTTTATTCTTTGACTTGAAAAGCCATACATAAATTTAATAATATTTGTATTTATATTTAATTTTTTTTTTTCTTTTTTATCTTCTTTATTATTTCTTATTTCAAAATTTTCTTCATTTAATTTATAATAATGAATTTTTATTCCTGTTGAATTAAAATTTATTTTTTTTAAACTATCCCCGTCATTAATTTTCTTAAAATTAAAACTTAAAAAATTTTCTATTTGTTTTTCATTTTCTTTTCTTATTTTTAACGAAATTACTTTTCTCAATTTTCCAAAACTATTTCTTAATATATTTTTACAAAAAATATAAACTAAATTATCAAATAATTGCTTCAAAGAATTTATTAATTCAGGATCTAAAAATTGTAATTTTATTTCAGAAATATCAATCTCATTTTTTTGAATTTTTTGTAACAAATGATTCAATTCAAAATTTAAAGTTCTAGTAATTTTATTAATATCATTTTGTTCTTTTAAAACTTTTAAAGAATATTTTAATAATAATTGAACAATAAAGGGAGAAGAAATTTTTTCATCAGTAAAAATATGACTTTTATCTAAAATTTTAGAATGAGATAAATCATCTTCAGATTTATTAATATTTTCTTTTAATTTTTCTCTAATTTCATTTTCTAAATTAATTAAAGAATGAAAAATAGCAATTGAAGCATCTGCTTTATCTTTAAATTCTTTCATAATAACATAAAAATCTTTTTGTTTAACTTTATTTAGTAAATCAATAGAAATTAAATTTTCATTGCATGCTGTAATTTGTTTTTTAATTTCTTCAATTTCTTTATCTGATAATTTACCTTTATGATATAAAGAAATATTATAATAAAACATTGAAAAGAAATAACCATTATTATCTTTATTTTCTTTATATTTATTCATAGCTTCTTTAAAACAAGTACTTAAAATTTCATAATTTTTTTCTTTTAAAAAATGTTGAAAGCCTTTCATAATATGAATAATAATTTTCTTATTATTAATATTTCCAATTTCTAAAGAATCACAATTTAAAAGAGAATTAACTCTAAATAAAGTATAAATAATACTTTTTAAATAACTTTCTTGTTTTTCATAAGATTCATTTTTAATTAATCTTTCAATTAAATTAATATTATTAATTGCTTCTTTAGTTTTATTAAAAGCCATATTTGACATACAAAAATTAGTATATAATTTTAAACCTAAATGAGTATAAATTCTTGATGAAATATCTGATTTATTTATTGAATTATATATTTTCTCTGATAATTCTAAATCCTTTATACTTTCTTCATAATTTCTATTAAAAACATTACATATTGATTTATTTATTAATGAATCTATTTGTTTTATTTTATCTTTTAAATTATTCTTTGATATTTCATAACATTTTTCAAAACAATTTAAACCTGAGAAATAATTTTTTTCTTTTATATTTTCATATCCTTTTCTATTTTCTATTATATATTCTATATAATATTCATTTGTATCTATGTAATTGTTTGCTTTTTCAAAATTTTTATTATTTATTATATCATTTATATCATTTTTTATTAAATTTTTATTCGAACTTTTTCTTGATGTTTCATTTGATATATTTTTCTTTGACTTTTTATTTTCTTTTGATATTTCTTCACTATCATTTAAATTGTCATCTATAATATTATCTAATACATTCTTTGAATAATTATTTGAATTATTATTTGGTGTTTTTTTTTGATTGTTTAAATCTTCATTATTTTCGCTTTCATTTTCTGAATCATTGTTTTCTTCATTTAAGAGATTTGTAAACATTTTTTTTATTTTATTTTTTTGATTTTAATTTTTTTTCATATAATTATATATGATTTTGAATAAATATTGAATTATATAAATAAAATATATATTTAAAATCTATTATTTTTTATTCTTTTTTTTTAAATTTTTTTTATGTTTATTATCTTCTTCTTCACTTTCTTCTTCTTTTTCATCTTCTTCTTCTTCTTCTTCTTTTTCTTCATTTTCTTCTTCTTCATTTTCATCTTTTTCTTCTTCTTCTTCTTCTTCTTCATTTTCATCTTTTTCATCTTCTTCTTCATCTTCTTCTTCTTTTTCATCTTCTTCTTCCTCTTCTTCTTCTTTTTCACCTTCTTCTTCTTCTTTTTCATCTTCTTCTTCTTCTTCTTTTTCTTCTTCTTTTTCATCTTCTTCTTCTTCTTTTTCATCTTCTTTTTCTTCTTCTTTTTCTTCTTCTTTTTCTTCTTCTTTTTCATCTTTTTCTGATTCTTCTATTTTTTTCTTTTTTTTATTCTTTTTTTTATTCTTTTTTTTGTTCTTTTTTTTCTCTTTTTTTGGGGCTTTTGAAGGACTTTTTTTTGGAGTTTTATTTTTTTTATTATTTTTCTGAGGAGTTTTTTCTATAATTTTATCTTCTTTTTCTTCTGGTTCTTTATATTTATTTTCATTGGAGATATTATTTTTAGAACTATATAAATCATGATTTCTGTTTTTGTTAATATCGTTCTTAATATTTTTATCTCTATTATTATCATTTAAGTTATTATCAAAATTTTGTTTTTTATCATTTAAATTATTGTCAAAGTTTTTATTATTATCAAAAACTTTATCATTTTGAATTCTTTTAATATTAAAATTCTCAATATTACTTTCTTCAAAGAAATTCATTCTATCTTCCATATCATCATCATTGTAAACATTTTTATTCTCTTTTTCATCACCACTCGAACTAACAGAAATATTTTTTAATACTTCTTTAACCTTTTGAGTACTAATTAACATATCTTTATTATTAAAATTATTATATTTATCATCTTCATCATCAGAATATCTTATATTACAAAAATCATTATCTGAATTTTTTCTTTTATTTTTATTTTCAATTTCATTTAAAGAATCATCAAAAGAATTTTCTTTATTTTGATTATCAAAATTTTTAGTAAAATCTAAAAATCGATTTTTATTCTTATTTGAAGAAAAAATATTATTTTTTTCATTATTTAAATTATTTGAATTTTTATCTATAATTTGAATTGGAATATTATCACTTTTTTTTCTATAATATTCTTTATGTTTTTCTATTTCTCTTTTATTATTTTCCTCTATATTATTAAATATATTTTGAATCATTTTATCTCTTTCTTCTTCATTTTCATAATATGCTTTATTATCTAAAGAAGTATCTGTTGTTGGTTTTTGCTTTTTTTCTATCGAATTTTTTGACTTGTTTTTCTTTAAAAAATTTCTTATATCTTCAACATTATTTTTTTTCTTTGATAATTTAAATTTTACGTTATTAAAATCATTATTTCCATTATTATTTATATTATTATTATTATTATTTAAATCATTTAAATTATTATTATTGTTATTTTCATAATTTTGAAGATCTCCTTTTTTCCAAGTAACATATAAATTTTCATCTTCTTCATTTATATTATTATTTAAGTCATTTTCTTTTTTAGAAGAATTATTAACTACTAATTTAGAAAATCCTCTCATTGATCCTTTAAATTCATTATTAATTTCTCTTTCTTCATTTTCAATATAATTATTTTCATTATTAATATCATCATTGATATTATTAGTATTTTTAAAAGAATCATTATTAAAAGTATTATTATTTGAATTATTATTATTAGTATTATTAAAAGTATTATTATTAAATGTTTCATTATTGATATTATTATTTAAAGTACTATCATTTTTTATTGTACTTTGATTTTCGTATTTAGAACGAAATTCTAAAGCTTTTAAATCAATACCACTATAAATATCACTATTTACATCTTTAGTATTTTTAAAAGTTAAATTATTAGGATTTATATTTTCATTTCCTAAATTTTCATTAGAATTTATATTTTTAAAAGAATTATTAAATTCATAATTGTTATTATTATTATTAAATGCTCCAGTATCAAATAAACTTGAATTTTTAAAAGGCTCATTATATTCTTTTATATCATTATTATTATTTCCAAAAAATCCAGTATTATTATTATTGTCATTGTTAAACACATTATTATTATTAAATATATTATTATTATTATTGTTATTGTTATTGTTAAATCCTTTTGAATTTCTATATAATGCATCATTCATTTGAGAAGATTGTTTAATTAATTCATCAACTTGACTTAATTTTGATATTGATTCTCTTATTAAATCATTTACTTCATCATCTTTTTTTCCAAAAGTCATTTTATTTAAATTATTATTATCTTGATAAGCGGAATTTCTTTTTTGAATATTTGAATTTACATTATTATTATTAATCCTTTCTGATTTATTGTCAATTATTTTATTAAAAATATCATTTTTATTATTTATATTCTTATTTCCAGTAATTTGTTCAACAATTTTATTTGGATTTTGATAGAAATTTTCTTGAGTTCGATTTTCTCCAAAATTATTTTTTCTAAAATTAAAATTATCATAAGCAGTTTTTCCCATATAATAATGATTATTTGTATTAAAATTATCATTGAAATTATTAACATTATTAGAAGAAAAATTTCTAGGATTATTATTCATAATTGCAAGACCAGCGTTTAAAGAAGTATTTTTTGTTGATTTAACTCTTTGAATATCATAATTATTAATATTATTATTATTTTTATTTTTTTCTTCGAAATTATCTAATGTTATATTTCTTTTTGAATTATGAAAACTTGAAGGACGATTATTTGTTTTATTTATTTTTTGAATTATTTCATTTGTTTCTTTTTCAATATTTTCTTTCTCTAATTTTTCTCTTTTTAATTTTTCTTTCTCTAATTTTTCCTTTTTTTCTTTTTCTTCTTGTTCTTTTAAATATTCTTTATATTTTTGTTCCATTTTTAAATCATATTCTATTTCTTTTTGTTTTTCTTCTTTTTTTCTTTTTTCTTTTTCTTCAATTTGCTTTTTTAAATCATTCATATAATTTTCTTTTTTTTTTCTTTCATCTTCTTTCATTTTTTTCATAAATTCTTTTTCACTTTCTTCATTATTATTATAATTTTTTTTTTGATTTTCAAAATATTGATTTCTATAATTATTTTCATTTGAATTATATAATTTAAAATTGGAATTTTGATTTGGATTTAATATATTATTATTATTTGATTTATTTCTTTCAGATTGATATAATTTATTAGAAAAAGTATTTTTATTATAAATATTATTATTTTCATTATAGATATTATTATTATTATTTTGGAAATTATTGTTTGGAAAATTATTATTTTGATTATTTGGATTATATCTATTATAATAATTATTATTTATATTGTTATTCATCATATTATTTATGTTGTTATTATTTAAATGATAATTTATTCTATTTGGATTATACATATTATTATTATTAAAATTATTTTGATTTTGATTATAAGGATTGTTATTAAAATTATTAATTTGATTTTTATTATAAGGATTATTATAATTATTATTTTGATTAAGAGGATAATTATTATTAAAATTATTATTTTGATTTGGATTATAAATATTATTATAATTATTGTTTGAATTAATAGGATAAGGAATATTATTTGAAGGATAATTTCTATTATTATTTTGATTAATCATATTTTCATTATAATGAGGAAAATTTGATGGTGATTTCCTTATTAATTCATTATCTTGAGGGTACATATTCATATAATTATTTTGTAAATGTGAATTTTGATTCTGTTGATTAAAAGGAACATTTCTATTTTGATTATAATCGTTATTAAAATAGTTTTTCGACATTTTCAATTTAATTATTTTTATCCTTATCCTAAATATAAATAATTTACTATTATCGTTTTTTATTTTAATAAAATAAATAAATCAAAAAAAAACTATTTAAAAAAAGCATATAAATTATAAATTTAAAAAAATAAATATATAAAAACTGCAAAGATCTTTCAATTATAAATTCAATAGGAAAATTATCGTTAAATGATAAGTTGATATAATTTAAATAATTAATAATTAATTTAAGAAAAAAAATAGGCAAAATAAAAATAAAAATTAAATTAAAGATAAAAAGATTATTCCAATAATAAACAAATAATTAAGAATAATTACATTAAACTTTATGTTTAAACATGGGAAATAAATTTATTGACATCCATAGTTTTTATTTTAAATTTTATTGTATAAAAAAAGATAAAAATTATATATATATTCATTTGTATAATGAAATGATAATTTTCTAATCAAAGCAACAATGATACATAAAATAGTTTCAACAATATTTGAAATGAAAAAACTACTTAAAACTCCTTGAATCCAACTTGATTGAGAACTTTTATATAAACTACAAAATAATATTATATAATATAAAAATGAGATTGTCAATAATAAAACTAAAATGAAATAAATTATCATTTTTTTTGTTATTTTTTGAATGAAGTTATAAGTAATAATTGTATAAATATTTCTATCATTATATTCAGATAATAAAGTATATAATTTACTTATATAATCTGGTAAAGATTTGAAAAATGAAAAAATAATTATACTCACCAAAGAAGAAAGAATAGAACGAAATAAATTAGTAAATAAACTTAACCCATTATTATAATATTTTTCAGATATTATTTTATCATTATAAAATAAAGCATTTAATATAAAAATTAAAGATAAATGAAGAATAAAAAGAGATAAATTTAATGTTCTTAAATCAAAAGGAGATTTTTTTATTATAGCTTTTACTATTAATAATTTATCAGTTAAAATATCAAGAAATATTAAAGTAAATGATCTTTTATCTTCATTAATTGCTTTATTAAAAGAATATTTATTTAATTTAATGAAATCAATCTTTTTCTCAATTTTTTTCTTTTTTTTTCTTTTTACTAATTTTCTAAATGAATTACCAGAATTCAAAGTATTATTATTATGATGAATGAATAAATTGTTTTGATTTAAATTAAAACTTTTTTTATGATTATCTGTATTAAACATTTTTGATTTTAATTGAACAAATTCATATTTAATCAAAGAATAAAAAGAAATAATATGAATTAAAATAAAAAAATTGAAAATATAAAATCCATAATTTTTCTTTAAATTCTCAAATTTAGAAAGCAATTTATAACAAGAAATGGGTCTTAAATTTATTTTTTTATAAGTTGAAATTAATAAATTTTCTTTATTTATATCATCATTAATATTTGAATTCTCAAATTTTAATTTACAAATACAATAAATTAAATTATTTATTTCATCAAAATTTCTATAATTACAATCTTTTAAACAAGGATTTATGAAATTATATACATCATCTTTTCTATCTTCAATTATCATATCATTTCCATTTACTGATAAAGATATACATTTATCATTATATATTGGAGATTCTTCATCAAAAACATCATAACCTAATTTTTGAATATTTTTAATTTTTGATAAATCTAATATTGATTCATCAATTGGATTTATTAATGTTATTTTATTACAAGATGATATATCTAATTTTTCTCCTTTTTCATTATATACTTCATAAGAAAATTCATTTTCTTTATTATTATCAATTATTAAAATTATTATTTTATCTTCTTTTGATAAAAAATTTTCTTTTCTTATTATATTTTCACAATTTTCTCCTAATTCTATTGTTTTTGAAATTTTTTTATTTAAATTATTTTGTGAATCATATATTTGAATTGTATAATTATTATTTAATTCTTTTATTATTCTTTGATTTATACATGTAATATTTATTATATTTTGATGAATTAAATCTATTAAATTATTTATTGTAAGATTAGTATAACAAATTCCTAACAAAATATCTTTACAATAAAAAGGTGAAATACTTAAATATATTAAAGATTCATTTCCTTCTTTTTTTTTATTTTTATATAATTGAATTTTTATTTCTTCATTATAAAAACATATATTATATTTTATTTTATATTTTAATGATGTTAAATTATAAATTTCATTTTTAATTATTATTTCATCATCATTATTATATATTATCCCTTTTAAATCATTTTTAATTGAAATTTTAAAAAAATCATTTGGAAAATTTGTTGAATATTTAATTGAAGGATTTATTAAACTTTTAATATCAATTATATAATCATTATTTACAGTTTTTGTTAAATCATTTAAAGAATATTGTTTACACAATACTTCACTGTCAAGAAATTCTTTTTTATTTTTATCAACAAAGAAATAATTAATTTGAGAGATATTATTTAATGTTATGATTGCTATTTCATTTTCATCTATATTATAAAAATATTTTATATTATTATAACATTCTTGATAAAAAATATTCATTTCATTTTCATTTAAGATATTTATTTCTGAATTTAAACCTATAAAACTTAAATTATTTAATAAAGGAGAATTAATATTTTCTTTCAATATATTTAAAATATCTTTATCATTTTTAAATATTTGACATTTATTGATTTTTAAATATTCTTCATTCATTTCACAAAAATTTGGAAAAATTGAAATATTAATAATACCAGAAATCATTTTAATTCCTTTTAAATAATAATCAAAATTAATTTGAGTAAAAGAAATATTTTCATCTAAATGTTCATAAATAAAAATACTTGAATGAATAATTTGATTTTCATCTTTTATTTCATAACCATTTTCAGAATATAATTTTCCATTATTTAAATTTTGAAAACTAAAACTAAAATTATCAGCAATAGGAAATACAAAACTATTAAAAATTATTGAACTATTTTTATTAAGAAATCCATAAAAAGTTTTAGACTTTATTACAGGAAAACAAATATTATAATCTCTTTCTATATATAATATATTTCCATCAGATAATTCATTTCCACCTAAAATATTAAAATATTTTTCATTATTTATTTCACTATTTATTAAAAAATATTTAGGTTTATCATTATAATAAAAATTCAAAAAATTACTACAATTTTCCCATTCAAAAATATTATCATCTAAAGAATTATTATAATAATGATAATAATATATTTTATTTTCACAATATATTTTTAATTCTAAATTAATATTTCTGTTTGATATTTCTTCTATTATTTCTTCACATTTTGAAATATTACAAATTGAATAATTAAATGTTTCATATTTGTCAAACATTAAATCATCACAAAACACAAAAAAATCATAATAATTTAATAATTCACAATTAGATGTATCTAATAATGTATTGTTATAATATATTGAAAGATTATGTTCATCATTATATTTAAATTCCTCTACTCTAAAATAAGTATATTCCTTATTAAATAAATATAATATATAACAACATTTTTTCCAATCTTCATCATCTGTTCTATTAAAATTATTATAATTATGATAAGAAAAAATAAAGTATTGACATCTAGATGAATAACAACCATCATTCCCAGAAACAATAAAATCCATTTCAGTAGAATTTGGATTAAAATATTTTCTAATAGTACTACTGTGGTTATATGTTTTACATTGAGTATTATTACTTCTTGGTTCCCAAATTAATTCTTTATTACAAAAATCCAAAAATGGATATTGACAAATTGAAAGATCAAATTCAATAGTTCCATTTTCATTAAATATTGAAAAACTGTTTTTGAGAGAAGTATCATTTTGTTTTCTGATAATTTTATAGAATGAATAAGATGTTTTAGAATTTAAATACAAAATTTTTGAACAAATTACCCAATTTGGAGCAGAAGTATAATTATTATAATGAGAATAATGATGAAAATTAATAACTAAATCTTCACAAATAATTTCATAATCTAAATCCGAAGTTAATTTTGTTATTAACTGAATGATATCATTACAATTATATTTTGAAGAATGACAAAAAAGATATGAGTAACCTTCTCTTTTTTTATGAGATAATTCCAAATCACAATATTCAAAATAATTATAACAATTATTATTTAAGTTGTTATTAGAGAAATCATTAATTATATAATTATTATGATCACTTTTATCTTTAAACTCAATAATGTAATGAGATATATTTTTTGTCAAACCCATGATTAATAGACACAAATCCATTTTTTCATTGTTAAAGTTTCGATAATAATGATATCTAATTTCTTTATTATTTTCACAATATACTATTATATCAGAATTGGGAAATTTATTGTTTATCAATTGATTTTTTATTTTATCACAAGATAAATTAGTTTCACAATGAGTTATAAAAGTAGAATATACAAATGAGGAAATTTTATTCATACGATAAACATTTATATTATGACAATTTAACAGAAAACTGTTGCATGTGGTGTTTGGGCCAACATCAATAAAATTCCAATTTTTTCCATTATCATCATAATAATAAAGTGGATTATAAATATAATCTGAATCTATTCTAATTCTAAAATAGTTAACACTTTGGTTTATATATATATAACTATTTCTACAACATATTTTCCATGTTTTATCATTGCTACTTAAAATTGTATTATCATAATTATGATATATTAATGTGAATCCATCATTACATATAATATTAATTTCAAGTTTATCATTTGAAAGTTTTGAAGAAAAATAAGATTCTGCGTTAGAATAAGATAAATTAGTTCTACAAGATAAATTAATTTTTGAATTATTTATTGTTTTGTTTAATTCAGTACAATTTATTAAATAAGTGAAATTACAATATTCATTTTGAAGTTCTCCTTCACCATTTAAATAAACACCATTATTATTATTATCAATTTTAAATAATTTTATTTCAGGATTCATTAATTGATGAATATAAGCACAATATTCCCAAGATTCTAAATTTGAAATATTATATTTATATTCATAAGTTCTTATTAAAAATGTTATATTATTTTCACAATGAATTTCTACATCTAAATTTATAAAATTTTGAAATATTTCTTTAATATTATTATCACAATTTTCACTACTTTCACAATAAAAAGTTATTTTATCATTTTTATTTATTAATTCTAATTGTTTATTACATAAAGTAGTATAATTTGAACAATTAATATCAACAGAATAATTTGAATTTAAATTAAAATGAGTATCATTTCTTTCAATT
>JAEEGK010020412.1_pt1 | contig 14098 bp, 9 predicted proteins | sample 8958771 | NCBI WGS metagenome assembly JAEEGK01 (sample SAMN16246547, study PRJNA631951) | gut metagenome | biome: gut microbiome; feature: rumen; material: SC-attached | host: Bos | place: Iran: Karaj | collected 2018-10
CTTACCAAATGGAGCATTAACGCTTATAATAACGCAGACCTTATCACCTGCAGCAGTAAATCCTTCAAAAACTATTTTATAGGCGAATTGGGATTAAGCGAGGATAAGGGGTTTGTCTATCTTCCTAGCTATGCTGAATCCGATTACCTCAACATCGATTATGTAAAGAACGAGACATTCGACTTGGTATTTGCAGGAAATATCGGTCCTGCCCAGAGTGTCGAAACTATCGTAGAAGCTGCAAACCTTCTCAAAGATCAGAAGGATGTGGTGTTCCATATCGTGGGTGATGGTCTCTCTAAAGCAGCCTGCGAGCAAATGGCTAAGAATTATGGTCTTGATAATGTGATCTTCTATGGCTATCACGATGTAAGCGAGATGCCAGAATACTATAAATTGGCTGATGCTTTCCTGATAACAATGGTCGATAATGAAGTGGTTAACAGTACCCTTCCTGCAAAGGTACAGTCATATATGATGGCCGGCAAACCTATAGTCGGAGCAATCAACGGAGAGGTCAAGGACGTGATTAAAGAAGCAAACTGCGGTCTCTGCTGTGATTCCCTTGATCACAAGACACTCGCCGAGTTGATTCTTCAGATGAAGGATGATGAAGCAAAGTGCGAACAATATGCCCACAATGCCTTTAAGTACTACGAGGATCACTTTGAGAAAGAGACCTGCATCAACGACCTGATAGACACTCTGTCCGGTCTTATAAGCTGACAGTATAAAGCTCAGCCAAAGAAAGTATCGTAGAACTGTTGTGCGATATACTTCTTGTCATATCGCTCAGAATCCAGTTCATTATCCCTGTTGGTCGAGCTCTTGATAACATCGATCCACTCTGTAACACTATACGGATCCTTAACATAGTTCGCCTTATCCTGTGTAACCTCAGGAATAGACGTCTTATCAGTAGTGACTACGGTAGCTCCGCACATCATGGCTTCTACGGGCGGCATTCCAAAGCCTTCAAAGACACTCGGGAACAGGAAATACTTACACTTGCCGTAGAATATGAATTTGTCTTCGTTTGGAATAAAACCCGTCCTGATGATCGTATCTTCAAGGTTCTCTTCCTTAAGCAGTCTCTCGAACTCAGCCGTACCATTACCGGATATGCCGGAGATATACAGTTTCTGGGGAAGCTCCGGGTGGTTCTTTTTGATCTCAGCCATTACTTTGACCAGTGTCGGGAAGTTCTTATGCGGGATCAGCTGAGAGATAGTATAGAAATACTCTTCTTCGATCGAATATTTCTTGCAGAATTCAGAATACTCGCTGTCGCTGATAATCTTGTTATCAACAATAACAGGTATGCTGATCACTTTGATCTTGTCCGGATTGAATTTATAAGTCTTGATTATGTCTTCTTTGACCTGATTAGTTGTCGTAAAGTTAAGAACACTCTTATTCTTATCAGTCTTCCAGACCATCTTGCTGTAGACGATCTCATGCAGCGGATGATACTCAGGATAATGATACGCCTGGATATCGTGAATTACCGTGTACCATGTTATGCCGCCGTTAAACACCGGTCTGTCATATACCGGAGAGAAGCAGCGCTTGAGTCCGTTCTTCTTGAGAAACGAATTCATATGCAGATTCTGCCAGATGATACGCTTGCTGATATTGGCATTTGCTATGGGTGCCGTAAGGATCTCGAACCTGGGATCTTCCGCATAGTGCTTGAATGCATCAGTATTATCAGTTGAACAGACCAGCACCAGCTTGAACGACCCGTCCAGTTCTGCAAATCCGTCCAGAAGATTCCTGACATAGAATTCGGCACCACCGACTCCGCCTACCCTGAGCCAGAGAAGATCGACAGCAAGCTTATCCATTATCCTTGTCACCATCCTTGCTTTCTCTCAGTTCTTTCTCAAGAAGAGCCACTTTCTGAGTCAACGTTCTGACCTGATCCATAAGTTTGGATACAGCTCTTGTAAGTGTGTATATGATAAGCAGTGTCAAAAGGAATCCTGAGACAAACAACATGTTCATCTCGCTGCCAAAACCGATCAATCTGGTAAAGAACACCAGGATCTGAGGGAATATCGTCAGTACCAGTAAAGCCAGGAATAAGAAGAACCATGTCAGAGAATACTTAAGGTCAAGTTTCCTGTTCCTTATCTGAAGGATTACAAATATCAAGGCTATTACTAATGCAACGATTAAGAGTATCTGCAACCTTAAAGTCATATATTACCCCCTTACGCGTTCGATCAAGATAGCAATCGTAACTTTGATCATATAGTAAACTGATTTCCACATATGGATCGACGAAGTGCCGCCTTGACGTTCCCTCATCTTGACCGGTATCTCAACAACCTTACGGCGGTGCTTAAGGATTGCCACCACGCTCTCAGGCTCCGGATAGTCTCTCGGGTATTTATCTGCGAATTCTTCGATTACATTACGCCCGATCATGCGAAGCCCTGAGGTAGGATCCGTAACTGTCTTTCCGGTAACCAGCTTGATAAGGCCGGTGAAGTACTTTATGCCGACTCTTCGAAGAGCGGAAGACTGGAATCCTTCCTTCTCAATAAAGCGGCTGCCTATGATCATATCCGCTTCAGACTTCTCAAGTTCCTCAGCCATCTTGCCAAGATATTCAGGATCGTGCTGTCCGTCTCCGTCAACCTGAACAGCTATATCATATCCATTCTCTTCCGCATAACGGTATCCGGCCTGAACAGCGCCTCCGATACCGAGGTTAACGGGAAGATCAAGATAGTTGAATCCTTCGTCGATCAGGATCTGAAGCGTATTATCAGTTGAACAGTCGTTGACGACAACATAATCAAAGTCAGGAGCCTTAGATATGATCTCCCTAACCGTATCTTTTATACTCTCTGATTCATTGAATGCCGGAATTATGACCAGCTTTTTTGAACTCATGTATCAGACCCCTGTAATCTCTTTCTTTTTTGTATATCCATCTCACATATTCCTACCATAAACGGCAATAGCAATCCTAATGCAATGATCTGCGCATAGCTTGTGCCATTCTGTCCGTAGATACTGATGCAAGGATATGTAATCAGACACAGTATAACAAAGTCTGCCACCATTCCAATAAGAAGCACTTTAAGTTTACGAAGGGTTACCACTATAGAATTGAGAACCCATACTCCTGAGAGCAGTATCGTGCACCAGATTATCGGCATGAACAGATCATAGTAATCCAGTATGTTTTCCTTAAACAGGAAGAACAGGACCGGGCGGCCGAGCAACGCAGCACCTGCGAGCGCACAGCATGCCAGAACAGCCAGCCCCAGATAGGTCAGTCTCAATATCTTAAGGAACTTCTTATAATCTTTCTTTTCCAACAACTGAGCGAGCTTCGGGATGAACGGGGCAAATGCCACACTCGCGAACACCTGAACCACCAGTGTCGGAGAAGCCATGGAAGAATAAACACCAAGAGAATCTTCACCCTGAACAAAACTTAAGACCTGCTTAGGGATCAGGTTGACAAAACTGAGAAGGAACGAGAATGCTACCAGCGGAATACACTGCTTGAGAAGCTTGATCAGAGCCTTGTCACGCAGTTTGATAGTAATCTTCTCGAGTTTGAATGTGAAATTGAAATCAAACAGGATAACGACAGCCAGGTTGAGTACCGCCATGGCAAAAAGCGTGATAAGAAGGTTATGGGTCATTCTCATCATGACAACAAAAGAACCAACGGTCATGAGTCCCCTGAGTGTACATGACAGGCAGATCAATCCGTATCTGTCGTGCAGCTGATCTACTCCGAACAAAACATCTGCAAAGCTTTCAGCTATGCGGACGAGCATAAAGGCCGCTATGCATAACACCTGGAAAATATTGTTGCCGGGGATTGCATAGATGATGCATGCAACAAGTGCCAACATACTTGTAATGATCCTGCTCGACACATATTGCCCCTGGGAAAATTCTCCCTTGGTATCCGATATCTGATAGTTGCGCATCGAGAATAGTGATATCGCCGCAAAGCTGCTGCTCGTAGTCATAGCAAGTGAGAGAACTCCCGCCGCACCGTACTCATAGTTTTCCAGATAAACAACTAATATAGTGATCAACCATTGGCATGCACTGTAAAAGATATTCCCGAATGTGTTATAGAAAATGTTCTTCATGTATCAGACGACTATTCTCTTATCAAGTTTCTTCTTAAGTCCGCCAATGGAGACCGATATCGTATACTCACCGGGTCTCATGTTCTCTTTGCTAAAATACACTCTGAATCCGGACTTCTCGATATAACGTTCATTGGGGAACGCATTCTTCAGATCGGGGCGTATGTGAAGAACAGTAGATACCTTGTATTTGTTATCTTCACTCTCGAGGATAAGGTCAGCTGTAGATTTGCCGCATTCACCGGGAATGAATCCCCAGCCCTGAGCAAATACGCATTTGTTATCGTAGAGGCAGTCGATAAATCCGTTCAAGTTATCTGATTCTTCGGCTGTCTCACCCGTCTCATTTACAATGCACTGAGACAGCATAAGGTTGAAGTAATTGTTCTCAAACGTGTTGGAATAGTAGCTGAGGTTCGGGTTGTAGAACGGATCGTTGAAATCAAAATCCGGATGCAGCTTATACAGACGATCCCTCTCTCTTGTAAGTCTCTGCATCTTCGCTTCGTCTATCCTGTCATCACCGCGGCTCGCAGATTCGTGGTGATATAGAACAGCATCGTTCCTGACTATGTTGTAGTATCCTGCCTCATAGAGTCTAAAGCACAGATCAACATCGTTATATGCCACTCTGAGATCTTCGTTGAATCCGCCTATCTCCTTGAACTTTGCAGCACTTACCATAAGGCAAGCGGCCGTAACGGCAAGCCAGTTATAGTCAAGCTTGTTGCGTCCGAAGTAGTATCCCTGGCTGTCACTCATGCCTCCAAAGGCATGGACCGGACCGCTGCCTATGCTCATGACTCCGCAGTGCTGGATCACATCTCCGCCCGGATAGAGCAATTTGGCACCTACGGCCCCTGCATGAGGCAGTTCTGCCTGACCAAGCATCCTTCCAAGCCAGATTCCGTTGATTATCTCTATGTCATCGTTAAGGAAGAGATAGTACTCGCCGGAAGCCTGTGCAGCTCCGGTGTTGCACATATGTGAGAAATTGAACTCTTCCTGAGAATATACATATTTTCCGCCGACAGAACTGATCAGTCTCTCATATTCTGCCTTATTCTCGTCATTACTGCCGTTATCAACTACAACGATCTCATAGTTCTTATATTCAGTCTTATATGTCAGTGAATCCAGACACTGACGGAGTAATGCCGGATTATCCTTCGACGGGATTATGATGCTTACCAGAGGATTTTTGCCACTTGAATAGTTCACCCTGTACTGATACATACCGGGAATAAGTTCAACTTCGCCCTTAAGACCTCTCCTTTCAAGCGCATCTTCCTTTGCCTTCTTGGCTGCTTCAAGGATATAAGGCTTTGCTTCCGGATCAAGAGATGTGGATTCGCCTCGTTCGCGCCAGTGATAAAGGATCTTAGCTATGTGAGCGATCTTATCTGCCGTAGTCTGTTCAGTGAATCTCAGGACAAAATCGTAATCCTGTGACCCTTCGTAGCCTTCTCTTAAGCCTCCGATCTTCTTGGCAATCTCAGTCCTGTACACACCAAGATGGCAAGTGTACATAAGGGCCATAAGAGTATCCGGTGACCAATCAGGCTTGAAGTGCGGCATGTGTCTGTTGTTGCCGTCATCATCTATCTTGTCTTCATCGCTATATATGAAGTCGAGATTACGATTCTTATTGAGCGCTCTAACAACTTCATATAAAGCATTGGGACTTAAAGTGTCATCGCAGTCGAGGAAAGTAACAAACTCGCCGGTGGCAAGTTCAAGTGCAGAATTTGTGCTGCGTGATATGTGACCATTCTCGGTGCGGTATACGATCTTGACCTTGGGGTTGTCCTCATACTTCTTAAGAGTATTGCGAACGTTATCCCATGTAGAGCAATCGTCGGCAATACATAGTTCGAAGTTCTGATAGAGCTGACTCAGAACCGATTCGATACAAGGAATGAGATGCTTATCGAGAACATTGTATACAGGAACCACGACAGATATCGTAGGGTTGTAATCAAATGTCTCATCGTAAGTCTCTTCTGCTTCTATCTGCTCTATCCACTGTTCATATGTAATGGGCGCCGGCTCTTCTATAGGTTCGTAAGATTCCGCTTCCGGTGCCTCCGGTGTCTTGCTGAATTTGCGCTTGACCTTCCTTGCAGCAAGTCTCATTGCAAAGAAAGGATTCCTCAGCGCACGTCTATAGTCAGCTACACTTGAATTCAGGATAGCTATATCGTTATCCCTTGACTTAACAGCCTGATCGAGATTGCCGATCAAGACATCACGATCTTTTACCGCCTTATCCAGATCAGTTATTCGGGTGTCTCTGTCTATGATCGTTTGATTAAGATTAAGAATATGAGAATCTTTATCTTTTATGATCCTGTCTCTTACCGATATCGCATTATCCAGATTCGCGATATGCTGATCCTTGAGCTCGAGTTCTTTCGGAAGCCGCTGAGAGATATCGACCAGTTCATCCAGCGAAGTATGCCCCTTCTCATATCTTGCGGTGAGCATATATTTGCGGTCCTCACCGTGTACGAACTGCTGGAAATTGTCATCCATGGCTCCGAACAGCTTTATGTCGTCCGCCGAGAATCCGTAATGAGCAAGGAAGCTGTCGAGCGGGATAGCTTTGCCCAAACGCTCGCCGTTCTTGGTATAGAAATACAGAAGCGTTCTGTACTTGATGAACCTTACCGGCACCGGGAAATCAGCCACCCACTCGTAGTCAATGCACCATATCTTGTTGCCGTCAGACAGGAAGTTATCAAAATTCGAATCGATATTTGTAACCGGATACGCGTCTTCACTTTCAGCCGGACTAAGATCACCGAATATGGCTGTGAACTTGTCAGTCTTTACGAAGTGAGTTGCCGGTTGCTTGAATGCGAATATCTTATCAAGAGCCTTATCTATCTCAGAATAGAGGCTCTGCTCATCCAGATGCTGAAGATCAAGGTCGCTCAGCAGTTCGGTTCCGTTGATAAAAGGGAACACAACAGCCGTATCCCTCTTCTCGCAGGGGATCGGTTCAATATCGGAATACAGATCCTTGAGCAGAGCATATTTGTCTGCGATAAGAGCAACATTTGCTTCGGAAGCTGCATTCATAGGCTTCTTGACAACTTCGAGCTTACCTCCGTTCTCCACAATCTCAGTACTGATCCTGTAGTCCGGTCTTCTGAACGAATTGTATTTTACATAGAGAAGCTTGCTCATGATCATTCCCCCTTGCCTGCAAATACAAGGAATGAATTCGCGAAGTCTTCGTACATTCCGTCTCTTATGAGCGTTTCCGTTGCCTTGGCTTCATTGAAGAGCACGACCCTGTCCCTGTCATAAGAGGGGGTGTGTCCGTGCATGTTATGGTACTTGCTGATGTATTCGGAAGACATCACTTCAAGAGGCAGCTTGTGATCCGGGATCGGATAGTAGAATTCCGTCTCCTTAAGTCCTGCCCCCGTAATGAGATCAGTCAGTTCTTTCCTTGAGAATGTCCTGACCTTGACCTCGCTTCCGTATCCCTGGATCCCGTCGAAGACCACGCCGGTGTGATCCTCTTTCGCTCCGGCCCAGTATTTGAGGCCGTATTTGTTGGATATGGCGATGATAAGGTGTCCGCCGGGCTTAAGCAGATCCTTTGCAAGCTTTATCAAGTCTTCAAAAGGTGTGTCAGAAGGCAACATCTCTCCTGCATATTCCAGCACTCCGATAAGGGTTACGTAATCGAACTTCTCGTCAAACTTAATGTTCTTTATATCGCCGCAGATGATCTCAAGATTATCGAAGTCGTTGCGGTAAGCATTGATCTCGCATCTTGTCTTGGAAGGATCGACGGCGACCACTCTCTTTGCTCTCTCGCAGAAGAGGCCGGTAAGCGCGCCGCACTCTGAACCGATCTCGAGGACAGTCTCGTCTTTTCCAAACGGATACCAGGAGAGCAGGTTCTTTCTCATGTCAGACAGATGATACAGCATATCCCCGTCAATCTCGGAGAGCAATACTTCTTCGGGATCCTTTCCGGCCTTTACGATCTCGAGTATCTTGCTGATGACAGCATTGTCAGAGCAGGCATCGTTCCCACTGTAGAAATCACAATTAAGAGTCACATTGCCTATTTTGTCGCTCATATCATTCCACTTCAATCTTTGAATTCATATCATAGAAGCCTACAGTGTTCTTCTCTGACACTATAGACAGGTTGATGATGTCGTACAACCTGTTATAAACCCTCAATTCATCTCCGTCATATCTGGTACAACCAAGAGACAGAAGATACTGTCCACCCTGGATATTCATATCCTGCGTGAAAGTTATTACTCTTTCTTCTCCTGCCTTCATCGGACCAATGTCATGATGTTCAAATTTCGTGTTTGTTCCCGTTATATCAGTCCCTTTCAATGTCTTTATGGTGTAAGAGGATATCGGATCTTCCAGATCCTCATTGGCCCTGATCTTCACTTTGATCTGGAACGGGTCTCCCTTTGCCAGAACACTGGTAAATTTGCCTTTGTTGTCGATTACGGCAAAATCGACGATCTCGGCCTTAAGATCACCATAGCAATCAGCATCCGGATTGAGAACGTAATTCTTCTTCCATTCACCTTCGGTGGTTTCCGGCTTGATCGTATCGGCAGGTGTGCTTTTGTCCTCCGGCTTTGCTTCGTCCGGGTCATATTGACCAACCAGGATACGTTTAAACGTATCTACCACAGAAGAAGTCTCTCCCTCTTCTATCTTAACGCCATGGTCCAGGAGTATAGTCCTGTCACAGTACTTTCTGATACTTGAGAGGTCATGGCTTACGAACAGTATCGTCTTGCCTGCCTTACGGAATTCCTCGAACTTGTGGAAGCACTTGTTCTGGAAGAACACATCTCCTACGGAAAGTGCCTCGTCTACGATAAGGATCTCCGGATCAATGTTGATGGCTACTGCAAATGCAAGTCTTACAAACATACCGGATGAATATGTCTTGACCGGCTGGTTGATGAAGTCTCCGATATCAGCAAAGTCGAGGATAGACTGAAGCTTGGCATCGACCTCTTCCTTGGTGAAACCCATCATGGTGCCGTTGAGATAGACATTCTGAAGGCCCGTGTAGTCAGAGTTGAATCCGGCGCCGAGTTCAAGGAGAGCCGATATCCTTCCGTTAATCTCCACATTACCGGCTGTAGGATTAAGGACACCGGTGATTATCTTCAGTATCGTAGACTTACCTGCACCGTTGACTCCGATTATGCCGACTGTCTCACCCTTCTTGATATCGAAGGACACATCCTTCAGTGCATAGTAATCCTTGTAGAGTTTCTTCTTGCCGGACAGACCAAGTGCATCCTTAACCCTGTCCGAATTCTTCTCGAACAGTTTGTACATCTTGGTCACGTTATTTACTCTGATCGCATATTCTTCGTTCATATACTTACCTCTATCAGAGCACATCGGCAAAATGGATCTTCAGCTTACGGAACATGGTCGTTCCGAAGACAAAGAGCAGAATGGTAACAGCCCAGAAATACACCGTAAGATCTGATTTCTCAAAGAACCAGACACAGTCGATCATGGAATCCCTGTACCCCTGGACGATATAGAACATCGGATTCAGCTTGAACAGGTAGAGGAGCGGACCCTTGAGACCAATCGCGTTGATGTTCCACATGATTGGCGTAGACCACATGAATACCTGCATCAGGATGGAGATTATCTGCGCCAGATCCTTGAAGAACACACAGAAGGCACTCGTCAGATATACAAGACCCGTTACGAAGCAGATCATAGCTATCGAATAATAGATTACCTGAACTGAATAAACAGTCGGATACAAACCCATCAGGATATACAGTATGAACATGAATCCTACGAAGGCCACATGCACGAACAGATTAGATATAACCTTTACTGCAGGAAGTATTCCGATGTTGAATACGACCTTCTTTACAAGGAATGCATATTCATAGAGAGTGTTTGTACCTGAGATGAGGGCATCCTGGAAGAAGAACCAGGGTACAAGACCGCTCGTAAGCCAGAGGACAAACGGAACAGGAATGCCATTTCTAAGTCCCTGCGGACCTGCGTGAAGACCCTTCTCGAATACAAACCAGAACAGCAGTATGGTAACTACAGGCTGAACAAAAGCCCATACCGTTCCCAGATAAGATCCGGAGAAACGGTTCTTGAAGTCATTCTTTGCAAGGTTAAGCGTCAGCTTCCTGTTGTACCAGATCTCCTTCGGAATCGGGATGACCGCCGTCCATTTGAATAAGACGAGAAGGATTATCAGGTCTATTACTACACACTCGATAATGCTCATGATGAGCTGTGTCTTCTGAACGTGTGTCTGAACAGCGTTCATTACAGCTGTAGAATCGATTGCAAAGACCATATATGCATCTTCGCTATTAGTCACAAGCTTGCCGTTGCCCGATGACTCAAGCTCTGACAGTTCGGCATCATCAAAGGAGTATTCGCTTATGACGGCTCCGTTATAAACGAGTCTGACTCCGGTAATCGTAAGTTCTACTCCGCCTTCACGCGCCGGGTCAAATCTGAACCACTTTGAATCAGCAGGGAAATCAAAGGAAAGCGTGTTCGCATTGCTGTCTGCGGTATAGTCAGCAGTAATCGATTGCGTCTCTGAATAATACTTGTCTTGAGTATAGAATAACTGCGCCGACAGATTATCAGATGAAGCAATATCAACTTCCACCCTGACAAGCTCAGCAGAGTAATCCGGCTGCCTTAAGAACAGACCGATGTTAACAGCAACGGCGAAGACTATCAGCAGAATTGTAATTATATATCTCTTCTTCATCTTATTATTCTTACTTCAAAATAACGAATGACAGATAATTATATCACAGACGCCCTGATTAGTTTAGTTTGAGGGCTTTGAGCCCGCTTGTGGAGAACCCCAGGGTTCTTCTGTCTCCCGACCCGTAATCGGCCGGGCTCCAGGTATCGGTTGTTATGCTTACGATATCAGTCTTGCCTGACATAGCACTCTCGGGTACCTCGAACGAGATATCCTGTCCGTTATTTGAACTGTCTATCGTTATATCGGTTATGTGAGCGCCGTTCACATCAATGCTCATGCCAAGACTCTCTTTGCCGAGCTCAGCCAGCGGGATGCTGTATCCGTGAAGGATCGTGAACTTATAAGCACACTTATCGAGTCCTGATAATCTGATCTCAGTCCTGCTTTCAGCCGACCAGCACATTCCGTTGCTCTCAGACGGATGGAATCCCGTTCCCAGGAATCTGCCTGATGCTATGCTGAAGTCTCCTCCGTCTGAAGAGTTGAGCTTCGCTTTATCTCCGTATCCGAGGATCACCAGATCGTCTATTGCAGCTATGAGTCTGCCGCCCAGTTCGGAATCTCCGTATTCGGCGTAGCTCGTGATGAGCAGGTGATCTTCTGCATTATCCTTAGCATCAGACATATCCGTAAGGCTTATTCCTTCTGACATGTCCAAGATCACGGATGCCGCATAGAAGAGCTGTCTGACCGTATCAGCCGGAAGCCTAATGTCTATGAGCAAGGGAAGTTCCCGATTGACTTCCAGGAGCTTTGCCAGGCTCTTGTCCTTGGCTGTCTCGATATATTCGCAGTAATATCCGTCGAATCTGTAATGCGCGCTCATGTACGGATCTCTTAATGCCGTTACGGGGTGATCCTTAAGAAGTCTGATGCGCTCCGCTTCCTCTCTGGCGATATCGCTGTCTTCCATTCTCCTGAAGCCTCTGCTCCTGCCCTCGTAGTGATAGAGCGCGGCATGAGGAGTGAATATTATGCGGTATCCCGCTTCCCTTGCTCTCAGGCACAGGTCGATATCGTTATAGGCAACTGCATAGCCTTCGTTAAGACCGCCCAGCTTATCCCAAACGTCCTTGCGGATCATCAGGCAGGCGCCTGTTACTGCGGATACATCTGTAACACATCTGTTGATGCCTCTGTATCCCGGTGCAAGGCTGCTCTCGAATAAGCCGTCATGCATGGACTGACCGCCGCTCAGGAATATTCCCGCATGCTGAATCGTGTCATCAGGGTATCTGAGCATGCACCCGACCACTCCGGTGTCCTGTCTCTGAGCCAGGCCCAGAAGTTCTTCTATCCAGCCTTCAGTGATGACTTCCGTATCGTTGTTGAGAAGCAAGATATAATCGCCCGCAGCATTCTTAGCTCCGAAGTTATTGAGCTTCGGGTAGTTGAACTCTCCTCCCTCAGTCCAGTTTACTATCTTTACCTTAGGGTCAGACTTCAGGCTGTCATAGTATTCGAAGATGTCCTTGTCGTTACTTCCGTTCTCGCATATGACGATCTCGTAGTTGACATATGTGCTCTTGCTCAGTATCGAATCCACGCAGCGCTCCAGGAGATTCCTGTGGTCCCTGTTAAGTATCACGATCGATACCTTAGGCTCGCCTTCTATGGTATATCTGACTCGGAAGTATCCGGCATCCGGAGTAGACTCTGCTGTTCCTTTGATGTCCAGCCGGTCCAGCTGTGCCTGGATGGCCTTTTGACCGTTTGCATAGACCTTGGAGCCTGCCGCAGCCTGCGCGGATACTGATTCCGAATTAAGTCTCCAGTAATAGAGAACCTGCGGTATATGTTCGACTCTGGATGCTCTCTCGGTCATTCTCAGAACGAGGTCATAATCCTGGCTTCCGTCATATGCCTGATCGAAGCCCTCTCCGTCATTCAGGAGAGTCTTCTTGAATGCCACCATGTGGCAGATATAGTTCATACTCCTGAGAAGATCAGGAGAATAGTCAGGCTTGTAGTAAGGGTACGAATCGATGTTATTCTGAGGGACTCCGGTAAATCTGGATTCATCGGTATAGATGAAGTCAGCACCGGTATCCTCGATCCTTCTCATAACTGAATAAAGCGCCGAAGGATGGAGCAGATCGTCATGGTCCAGAAGTACTATCCAGTCTCCCGTTGCCATGGCAAGTGCTTCGTTGGAATTGGAGGAGATTCCTCCGTTTGTGATCTTCTTGTATTTGAGTCTGCCTCCGAACGCAGAGGATACTGCCTTGCAGGCTTTCTCTGTGTGCAGATGCTCTCTGTCGGATCCGTCTGCGATGCAGAGCTCGAAGATAGGATATGTCTGGTCAAGCACGCTGCAGAGCATCTCATAGAGCATGTCCTTGTCCGTGTTATATACGGGAACGATTATGCTGAACTTGACAGGATCCTTGAATACGGCCTTCTTCTGTTCTTCGAGCTGTTCTGCGGTATAGATAGCCCTGCCGCCGAATGTAAAATCATGGCGGTAATCTGCAAGAGTAGTCTTCCTGAACTTGTCTTCGAGCCTTGTAAGTCTGGTGCCGCGCTCTTCGAGCTTTCTCATCTGTATGCCGTCGACATCATTCTTCCTCATCAGTTCCAACTTGAGTCTGGAATTCTCCTGTGTCTGCATGTGGCAGATCTGCTCCATGTGAAGAAGCTGCTGCTCGTATAATTCCAGGATATCTTTGTTGTCACTCATGATGTTATTCCCCGAACTCATCTATAAGAGCCTTGATCTGCTTAGCTGATTTTTCCCAGCTGTATTTATCCAGAAGAACTGAAGGATCCCTTACTTCAGTTGCCAGGATCTCGTCCATATCTATATTCTCATAATTCGTCGGATCTATATAGTGCGCGCACTCGCCGTATACTTCGGGAAGAGCCGTTACATTCGATACGATAATGTCTCTTGCTCCCGCGCTCACTGCTTCCAGGGGCGGCATGCCGAAGCCTTCGCTAAGTGACGGCTGTATAAACGCCTTGCAGTGTGCCATCAGTGCCTTGACCTTCTCGTCAGATAAGAATCCCGTGAAGATGACATTCTCGGGCGCGCTGGCCTCTATGTCCTTTGAGTAGTCGGCAAGCGTATTGTGGCCCGTCACGACGAACTTGTACTTGGGATTCTGCCTTGCTGCAGCAAACACCCAGTCCATGTTCTTGTGCTTGTATCTTGAACCGAGAGAGAAGAAGTATTCTCCCT
>JAEEGK010020414.1_pt1 | contig 14098 bp, 20 predicted proteins | sample 8958771 | NCBI WGS metagenome assembly JAEEGK01 (sample SAMN16246547, study PRJNA631951) | gut metagenome | biome: gut microbiome; feature: rumen; material: SC-attached | host: Bos | place: Iran: Karaj | collected 2018-10
CTTCCCAATCCATAGTTCCTGATTTTATCTTGCCATATTATTAAAACCTTGTCCAATCCTGTAGAACCATCGTGAGATAGCCTCGTCCGTGGTGTCCATTTCATCACTGCCCTCTCCGTAAATGATATAAGCTATTACTCCCAAAGTAAGTGCGTAAACAATTACAAAAGGGGCGGACACCGCTATAAATAACAGCGTCATAACCAACGCAAACGGCATCTTCAGAAGGCTGTATCCTGTTTTTCTCTTAAACCATCCCATAGTGCTGACTTTTTTATTTTAATATTCCTCGTAAGTGTTGGGGTAATAGTGCGCCTGACGAATGTCGGTATCGGTGACACCGTAGGGCGTGAGCCACTTCATACAGATGATATGCTTCTGCTTGCCATACGGCGTTTCGAGGCGGCACATAACGCGCCCGTCGAGTTCGAGCCACACATCGCATACCGTGAAATATCCACATTCGGGGACCGGATAGTGTTCGATGGAGTTTACTTTCAGGCGGCGGTAGTTGTCGCCATACACCACACGAAGCCCCACAAGTCCAGTGGCTTGTGCCATAGGACAAGAGGCGCGGTATTCAAGTACTGTAAGAAGGCGGTTTACTGTGCGCGTTGCTGCTGCCTGCGCCCTTACTGCGGCGCGGTATTTCTCTGCTGATACGGTGTTTCGCTCCGTTGGCGTTGCCATAGGGGTACTGTGCTTCGCCCTGCGGCAAGATTTCTCTGTGGAGGACATTACAGATAATTCTTGTCGTCGGCCGCAAACAAAAAGAGGTGCAGCCTTTCCCTCTGTCCTCCACTCACAGCGAGCAGCAGAACCATTAAGTTTCTGCGAGGGGGTACTGCACCCTATATTTTTAAGCGGACATAAAAAATCCGCCCAATATGAAGCGGTCTGTTGCCGCTCGCTGTTTATGGAGAACAGCGCAAACATAGCGACAATCAGCGACACCGCAAAGAGATTTTTAATATTTTTTATACCATTCATTGTTAATTCTTTAATCTTTAATTCTTTACAACCTTATTACCCGTATCTTATAGGCTCCGAACTCGTCCATTGCCGTCTGGCGTATCTGCTTCCTGTTTTCGGTCATAGGCTCGTCGCCGCGCAAAGCCTTGCGCACCGTAGGGCGCGAAGCACCTGTACGACGGCATAAGTCCTTCAGAGTTCCGTATTTCATAGCCAGCATCTCCATAACCTAAAACCCGCAGCCGAAGGTGCAGAAGCACCCCCGACACGCGGAAACAATAGAACACATATATGAGTTATATTCATTGTCATCTCCTTTCTCATTGTCCGTTTCTAAACCAAGCCAGCAGCATATAGTCCTCGCGCAGTTCTGCGGTTCTCTTTTCGAGAGCAACCATCTTCTCCTTGTCCTGCTTTTTGCCCGTACAATACTCACGAAACTCATTTTCCTGTCTTTCGCTTGCATTAAGTCGTGCCCGAACTCGCTCCAGTTCGCGGTCGATAAACGCCTCGGTGTCCATCGGACAGTCCAGACGGAGCAGATAATAGAACTGCTCATACCTCTTACCCTTTTTAGTAAGATGATGGCGTCCCATATCGTCCGTTGTACTATTGAGGCTCATCATAGCCTGTACATCTTCCATTGTCCTAAGCATATTGCACTCCTTTCTGTTTGGTATCCTTGTCCTTCTTGTCGTTGCCGAACAAAAGGTCAATTGCTGCCATCGCGCATATTGCTGCGCTCAAAAACTGCCACCAGTAGCCAGCAAATGCTACCACGGCCAGAGCCGTTGCTATTGCGGCCATTATGCCGCCGATAACTTTCCTTAAAAATCTTTTCATTGTTCTATTGTTTTTATTGAACCGTGCCGTAGCACGGTGTACTCGGTTAATTATTTTTCATTGGATCCTGTGTCTAATATTGGTTCTGGTTCTTTTACGACTACCTCAATAGTATTATCATCGTCGAGCAAAGGCAGACTTATCTCAAGCCGTTGCATTTCGCTGTCGAAATGTGCGAGTGCCTGTGTGAACATATCGGACAGGCGGTTGATGTCGAAAGACGGGTCGGTGGTTTTTCTACGACTACTACAGTCGCTGACATCAACACTAAAACGGCTAACAACAAACAACGAGGTCATACGGTTGTAGTTTGATGTGTGAGCCGTGAAGCATCTTGCAAGTTTTACATCTTCTCGCTTTGCGGCTTCGAGGCAACGCACAATAACAGAGAGCCGATAGCGTGTCTGCGCAAGACGGAGCATACGCTTCTTGTCGGTCTTGTCGTCGTAGCGTATCTCAAGATGAATTTTTACACTTTCCATTTTTGGAAAGCAGAAATATACCTCAATGAGTGTTGATTCATCGAACATATTTATTACCACTGCCAAATCGTTGCTGACAAAATGACGGACACAGAAACGCTTTAACTCCTTAAGCTTCTGCTGGAGCTTGGTCTGCCTCGACACCCTTGTTTTTTTCGTTCTTGCTATTGCTACCATTGTTCTATGTTTATTTGAATTGTTCATTCGTTACAGTTACAAAATGCTCCTGTTTTGGCACAATTGAGGCAGCAACAAGCGCATCGACATCTTCGCGCCAGTAAAGAAACTTTGCCCTACAAAATGGAGAGCGAGCAACCTTTATCTGTCTGCTTCTGCGAAAACGGTCAAGACTGGACTTGCTTGCTTCGCCAAATTTTGCAAGCAATTCGTCCTCAGAATACCATTCCTTTTGCCCCTGCTGCTGCATTGCCTTCTTTAGCGCATCGGCAACCATTGCTTCAAATTCTTTCTTCTCTGCCCTTGTCATTGCTTTATGATTTTACAGGTTAATCTTCTGCTTCTTCATCGTCGCGCTCCAGTTCCGCATCAGGATTATCAGACTTCCACATACGCCACGCCTTTGCAAGACGGCGGTTATCGTAGCGCAAACCCTCAAGGAGCTGGTCGGCATCGTATTCGGTAACAACATCGTACTTGTCGCCATCGCAGTCGGTAACCTTGATTTTGGTCTTTAGAAGTTCATAGCCGTAGTAATCTACAGGGTCGATGCTAATGGCTGTGCAGTCAACACTTGGCAGATACTTTTCGCCACTGGTTTTAAAGTATTCAGCCAACTTTTTATTGAACTTGTCAATCTTCTTTGCCAATCTTCTTAATTGTGATGCTTGCATTGTCCTATTGTTTTTTAAGTGTTAGTTCTTGTTCCTAATTTCCTTTCTGGCATCGCGCTCAACTCCGCCTTTTTTCAGGGCGAGGAAGCGTATCTTGCGAGCAAGCGAAGTGTTGCTCTTATAGCGCAGTGCAGCGCGTATGGTAGGTTGGGTGCAGCCCAGCGCAGCCATTATTTCCGTATTCACTCCGTGTTCAACTATTATTTGTCTCATCGCTTTTCTTATCTTTACGCCGAATTTTCACATTTGAAAATCGAAGCAAAAATATCACAGTTTTGTGATATGACAAAACATTTTTGAAATAAAATTTTGATAAAAATCACAAATATTTAATAATCAATAAATTATAATTGTATTATGATTGACATTCAGAAAAATATTGAAGAAATCCGCAAAAACAAGGGAATAAAACAGACTGCTATTGCGGAGAAATTGGGTATAGGACAGTCTGCATATTCCAACTATATATCACGGAATAGTGATATAAAATTTAATTTATTGGAAAAAATAGCGGAAGCATTACAAGTTCCTGTGATAGACATTATCACTTACCCAGATGTATATGTACCTAAAGAACAATCAGCAAATGTGTGTGCCGATTGTATCGAAAAGGACAAGACAATACAGCACCTTAACCAGTACATTGAAATACTGGAGGCACGATTAAAGCAGAAAAAGTAATAAAGGATAATATTATGGACAAAGAAGTAGAAGCAAGGTTCAAGGAACTGGAACAAAGAATGGAAACATTAGAAAATGTTTCAGTAATAATTAGGTCGAAGAGCGGATTTGTAGCAAAGTGCGGTTATAAGGGAACTTTAGAAAATGTAAAGTTTTATAATGTCATCAATTTCGATGGTGTTGTAAGCAACTGTTTTGTGTATGATTTAGACAAGAAAGAAAGACTAATAAGACTTGATGACATATCTGAGGGAAAGACATTTACTATTGAAATACACAAAGATGTAGATAATGCGAAATTTGAGATTATAGAAATCTTTTGATATATTAAAGAGCCACAATGACAAAAAGTCAGTAAAATCGTCAGTAGAGAAAATATTTATATACATATCACACTGCAATACTATATGTTACACGCACAATATACGACAGTTCATAATCATGAGGTCGGCGGTTCAATCCCGCCTCTCGCTACGAAAGGCAAGCGGCTGATTAGCCGCTTTTTTTATTGGATAACCGCAAATCGAAATTCGTAAATTCCAAATCGTAAATTAATTTGCATTATATTTGCAGGTCTTTTTTGAAAAACATACGAAATGAACGAGAAATTCCATAGGATAATATTCATAATCATCGCAATAGCGATTGCTGCAGTAATGTTTTCGCTCGTCGGTGACTACGGAAGCAGCATTGCCGAGGACGAATACCAGATAACCCAGTCCATACAATTGGACAGGTACTACAAAAGTTTCGGCAGCGACACCAGCATACTCCAAAGTTCACATCCAATGTACAGCGGATGGTTCAACGCACTCACAGCCACACTATCCGACGTTTTTACAAATTGTGAAATCCGCGGTGTACGCCATACGACGAATGCGGTATTCGGATTCATCGGTATTATTTTTGCCGCTTTGCTTGCAAAACGCTGTCGCAACTGGCGTACAGCAAGTTTTACCATGTTGTTGCTCGGATTTTCGCCTGTAATATTCGGACATTCGATGTTCAACCTCGACGACATTCCCGTCTTTGCTACGTTCGCGGCATCGCTGTACTTTGCAAAACGTCTTGCCGACCACTTTCCCAAGCCCAAAATCATCGATGCTGTGTTTTTTGCTCTGACATCATCGCTATGCATCGCTGCAAATCCCGACAGTTCTCTCATTGTTGCTATTGCACTTATTATCTGCACAATAGGACTTGTAGCACAACGCAAACACGACGAGATAAAAAAAGCTGCTATCCGATACTCAATTTTTGCGGTCGGCTCCCTGGCAGTGATTTTCGGAATTGTCATACTGCTTATACCACAAGGAATTAGTGAATGGCTCGGCTCGTTCTCGCCAAACGCTCCTACAAGAATACTCTTCGAAGGCAAGCTTGTCTGGACCGACCTCCTACCATGGTACTACAACACAAAAATGCTGGTAATGACAATTCCTGCCGCAGTATTTGTCGGAATGCTTCTTGCTCTCGGCTTGTGCTTTGTAAAGAAGACAAACCGCGCAGAAATCATAACGTTTTTGGCAATATCAGTGCTTGCGATTTTGCTTTTCTCCCTCAAATCGGACACAACTAGTATCTGGCAGCATCTGCTTTACGCTGAAATTCCACTTTATATAGTTGCAGCCATAGGTTTCGACATGCTCGTAGAATCGTCACGCACAAAAGCCACACAGATTGCCGGCATTGCGATACCAATATTATTAATGGTTATGCCTGCAATACATATTTTCCGTTGCCATCCTTACAGCCACATATACTACAACGAATTCACGGGAGGCGTAAGCCATGCTTTTGGTCGCTACGAACTTGAAAACTACGGCACTAGCAACCGCGAAGCTGCACAATGGGTTTCCGACAACGGCAAATACAACCTTTCGGGTAACCAGCTTTTCGTGGCCACGAGAAGTGAAAAGACAGGCAAGCACTACTTCGGTGAATACAAGTACGAGGTTTCGATAGTAGAAACCCGCTGGGCAGAACGCGCAAACCATATCTGGGACTACGCCATCTTCCCAGTCACGGGCATCGAGCCCGAAATATTGACAAGTCAGTATTTCCCACCCAAGAACACCGTCGACACAATAAGCATCGACAATGTACCGATTTGCCTTGTCCTGCAGCGCACCGACACCTGCGACCTCTACGGACGCGGTTACCTTGCCAACAACGATGTGCCACACGCCATCGAACTGCTCGAAATGGCTGTTTACAACGATCCGACCAACGAATCGGCGATGATAAACCTCATCGATGCCAACCTACGCATAAACAACAAGGATGCGATGAAAAAGTGGATTGACCGTTTTCTCGAGATTGCACCACGTGATGACGTTGGGAACTACTATAATGCTTATTACCAAAACATTACAGGCAACAACGATGAAGCAGAACGCATCAGCAAGGAAATCATCGAGTATAACCCGCGTTTTGGTCTGGCATATATGTTCCTGTCAATGGTTTACACACTGCAAAAACGTTACGACGAAGCCGAAAGCATAATACTCTCAACAGTCGATTACGACATCTACGACGAGCAGGCCGCACGTCAACTAGTACGTGTTTACAACGCCCAGCAGAAGGACATCCGCGAGGCAGAACTATCGTATTACGATTACGCCTACAAGTCGTACGACCGACGTGGCAAAAAGGAACTTGCCGAAAAATTCAAAAAACTGTACGAAGAAACAAAAAACAAACAATAGATAAATCATAAATGTCGCGGCACGCCACGACACAACACTTCAACAAACTCAGCACATCGCAGAAACCCAGAAACTTAGAAACTCAGAAACCCAGAAACCATCATGAACTATCTATCTCCATCCACACCGCTGCCTCAGATAACAGGCTCTCTGATAAGCTATTTCAGCAACATGGTAAAGTTAAACGGCGGCACAAACCTAGCACAAGGCATCCCCGGATTTCGTCCACCAGAGAAACTTCTTGAGATATTTTCACAGATTCTGCAAAAGGACATACACCAGTACGCTCCAGGTTGCGGAAACAAAAAACTACTCGAACACCTTGACGAAAAATACAGCAACCGTCCTTCTACGGCGAGAATATTCATATCGAGCGGAGCAACCGAAGCCGTATCGTTGATTTATACATATCTGCAAGGCAACAAAGGCAAAGATTTCAATGCAATGAGTTTTTCGCCAGCATACGAATCGTATATCCATCTGCCACAGATTTTCGGAAACAACTTTTTCACCTACCCAACCGATCCCGAAATATACTTCGACAACGAAGATTTCCGCAAGTTTTTTGTTGAGAACAAGATAGACGTAATTTTTGTAGCATCGCCTGGCAATCCATACGGCAAAACATTGAGCCGCGAAAAACTCGACTACCTCATCGACCTCTGCGAAGAATTCGGCTCATACCTTATAATAGATTCGGTTTACTGCGAACTTTACTTCAACAACGAACCGCCATACTATCCCATCGAACGGATTTCGCCAAATGTGTTTTACGTCAATAGTTTTTCAAAAAGATTTTCTATAACTGGCTGGCGCGTAGGTTATTTCATTTTTGACGAAAGCCATTTCGACAAGATAAGCTACATTCACGACTACATCGGACTTTCGTCGGCGGCACCACAACAACAGGCCATTGCCGAATTCCTCGACACCGACGAATCCCGCACTTGCATTACCGAACTGCGAAACAATATTCTCCACAACTTAGCCATTGGCAACGAAAGGCTGCAGAAAGCAGGATTCGTATGCCCGCAAAACGATGGCGGCTACTTTATCTGGGCAAAGCTACCAGAACCATGGAACGACAGCCTGCGCTTTGGTCTTGCGTTATACAATGAAGTAAGAACTGCGGTAATTCCAGGCGTACATTTCGGCAGAGAATGGAACAACTACATAAGAATCAACATTGCCCGCGAAGAAGACGAGTTTATAAGAGGTATCGACAACTTGATTGAATTCACAAAAAGGGCGAAGGCACAACATTAAAAATTGTTAATAACATTCGTCTCCAAAAATTAAAGATACCAATAAATATGTGTAATTTCGCAGTGTAAAAATATAAAGACTATGGATATTTCAGGAAAATTGATAAAGGTATTAGAACCCATAACTGGCACAGGAGCAAACGGAACGTGGAAAAAACAGTCATTTGTTATCGAATACGCCAGCGGACAATTCCCCAAGAAAGCATGCTTTCAGGTATGGGGCGACAAAGTAAATCTTTCGTCGCTTGTAGAAGGAGAAGAAATACATGTATTTTTCGAACCAGAAAGCCGCGAGTACAACAATAACTGGTACACCGACCTGCGTGCATGGAAAGTAGAATCGGCACAAAACCAGACTGGCAGCTTCTCGTCAATGCCGACACCACCTCCTCCAACAGGAGCACCAATGCCTACCGAAGTTCCGAACTTCGTAGATGCTGGCAGCAATGCCGACGATGATTTGCCGTTCTAATGAAAAAAACTACAACATAACAATTATTTTTTGACGATTCTTTTGCTATGTCAAGAATAGTTGTTATGTTTGCAAAGTTCAGTTGCCCAAACCTATACATCTTGCAATTTATGTGTATGAGGCGGTTAATGAACAGGTCGAGCAAGCGATCTAAAGAGTGTTGTCGGGCAACTCTTTTGAAAAGAAGTTAGAAATAACTTCTTTTTTATTTTATTTTCGTTCCCATACAATAGTCATTTTATCAAGATCTTTGCTCCTTATCGCTCTAGTTGAAGTTATCATCCAAAAATTCTCTTCTGCGTAATAAGTCAAGCATATGGCTGCCATATGGTTTAGCCCGTCATTTTTTACAACAAGCACTAAAGAACAAGGCTTATTCCCCAAACATATACGATTATAATTTGATGCTATATATTTAGCATAATCATCCATTCTCAATCCTAAATTATTTAATTGATCCTCAATTTCTTCAATATGCTGCCTATTATGCCTCAAAGCATTTTGCACTTTACAACGTATATTTCTTGCATCGCATCTAACAAAAAAGAACTTAGAAACACTCTTGATTGCCGAAACTAGAATTTTCCCCACAATAGGATATTCTTTGTTTAATTTAGTTTTGTTTTTATTTCGATTACCCATAATAAATTTGTTCGATTATACATACGCACTTCTAAGCAAGAACGTATCCTCACCTTTTTCTTCCGCAATATGTATATACATTAAGGTTATTCTGTTTTTCCTTGCTCGACTTCTTGCATTTTCTCCATAAATGCCAATCCAACCCTTAATTCTTCGTACGAATATTTGCCTTCGGCTTCTGCATAAAGTGGAGAAACACTTCCCGAAAAACTATGAGATTCAAGGAAATCCATAATTTCTGAGAATTTTCCCTTGCCAATCAACTCTTCGGGCTGGATTTCGCCAGTCTTTACGAATCTTGTAAGGTGTGAATACACAGTCGATTCAACAAGCGAACGTTCTTTTGCAATATCTTCCACCGACATGCCCTGCCTAAACATTTCTAGAGACTTTCTGCTGCTGTCTACCTTGGGCAATTTTGGTTTCTTTTCCTTTTTCTTTTTTGGTTCCGACAATTTCTCGGGTTCTGGCGGCACCGCATCATCATCTATGCCATTTGTCTTGCAATAGTCGTTTATAATATTCAGAATATCATTACCATAGGCTGCGACTTTCTTCACGCCAATGCCTGTTATCTTGCTCAGCGACTTTGCATTGCGTGGCAACTTGTCAACAATCTCAACCAACGACTTTTGTGGCAAAACGTAGTAAACCGGCATATCAAACTCATCGGCAACCGACTTTCGCCAGGCATTAAGCACACCGAACAGTTCCTTGTTTGTTTTCGGAACCGAATAAGTAGAATGCGACTTGCGGCTGAAAGTTGGCACGAACTTGTCCTCGGTAATCGAAATTATCTTCAGATACATTTCGGTAGAAAAACCATCACGCAGCTTTTCAAAGACATTGCGTTTCTTACAATATTCAAGTTCGAGAACTTCCAATGCCGACTTCATCTCGTCGTCAATTTCCTTGTTGTCCGACTCGAGCAACATTTGCGAAAACGGCTCGCCAATGATATCGGCTAACTTCCCGTAATAATACTCCGATGCCTTCCAAAGCCGCTGCTGCAAAAACTCATCATCCTTCAGTTGCACATCGGGTGAAGCCGAAAATATCTTCCACAACTGTACGACAAACTTCTTGTTAACATCAAAAATTTGCGAATCAAACTGCTGCACGACATCAATCAACCGTTGCGAATATTCAGGATTAAATCTGTTGAAGTTTGACATATACACCTTGCGCACTTCCGCCAACTGCCTCTGCAACAAGTTGAAATCGAATATTTTAAGCAACACATCGCGCTGATACGAAACTATGTATTTGTTGAGGCTCTGCCCGTCTGGTTGCTTCTGCCGGGCATTGTCGCAAAAAGTTACCACTTCGGTGTCGGACTTTATCATCTGCGACGAAATTGGCGTTTTCAGCGTCAGCCCTTCCAGCGACTTGCAACGGCTCAACGCAACATAAACCTGTCCGAACGCGAAAGCAGCATGAACATCAATAATTGCTCGGTCGAACGTAAGTCCCTGACTTTTATGAACGGTTATCGCCCACGCAAGTCGCAACGGATATTGTATGAACTCGCCGATTACGTTCTGCTCAATCTCTTTTGTTTCATTGTTGACGACGTACTGGATGTTTTCCCATTTTTCCTCTTTTACCTCTATCGGAGAAAGGTCGCCCTTGCAGAGAACCATTATTTTCGTATCGTCAATCTCGGTTATCTTGCCTATTTTGCCGTTGTAGTACAACTTTGATGGCGACGAATCATTTTTAATGAACATTACCTGTGCACCTACTTTCAAAGTAAGCGTTTCGTCGGTAGGATACATATATGGAGGAAAATTGTCGATGATGTCTGCCTCAAACTTGTATTCCTGACCTTCGAGAGCATCAAGTTTTGATGTGTTGATGCCATTAGCATCGTTATTGTGCGTGGTCAGACGGATATTCTGTTCGTCATCGTCATCTGAAGTTGTAGACACCCGGCTATTTAACACGGCAAGCGATTCCTTTGTAAGTGTGTTTGTCCGAATCTGGTTCAGTATCGAAATAAACACATCGTCCTGCTGGCGAAATATGTGCGTAAGTTCGACGGTCACATAATCGACCTTTTTCAAGGCATTGCTGTCGAAGAAATATGGCGAGCGGTAAAATCGGCTTATTATCCGCCATTCTTCCTCCTTAACCACTGGAGTCAACTGGTAAAGATCGCCAATCATCAGGAGTTGCACGCCACCGAACGGCAATGATGAACGGCGATAATGGCGCAGCACACCGTCAACAGCATCAAGCAAATCGGAACGCACCATACTTATTTCATCGATAACAAGCAAGTCGAGCGAACGTAGAAGCTTAATCTTGTTACCACTCATCCGAAATTGTTCGCGAACAGCATTTCCTTCCTCATCTTTTGTAACAAACGAAACATCTGCACCTTCGGGAATATATGGTGTGAATGGAAGCTGGAAAAACGAGTGGATTGTAACGCCTCCAGCATTGAGGGCTGCCACACCTGTCGGTGCTACAACTGCCATACGTTTGCGGGTGATGTTCGGCAGATTGCGCAGGAAAGTAGTCTTTCCTGTCCCAGCCTTTCCTGTGAGAAACACAGACTTGCTTGTGAACTTCACAAGGTCGTGAGCGAGCTTTATATTTTTGTCGATGGCTTCCATTTCGATGGCACTGCCTTTGTCTGCAAAAGTAACGCTTTTCTGCGAATCGCTTTTGAGGTCAATCATTTTCTTGTTAAATTCTTTTTGAACATTATTGATATAAATCGGCAGCCGCCATAGAGCGACCGCCGAAAATTGGCTACTACTGGAGACTATCCGGCTTGCTGAACAATATGCGCTCGGCAACAACCTCGTACGATTGCCGTTCTACCCCACTTCGGTCTGTATAGTTTTTCTGCTTCAAACTGCCATCAACGACCACTTCATAACCTTTCGAAATTTTTGTTTTCACCATATCGGCAAGGCTTCCCCATGCAATCACATTATGCCACTGCGTTTCCTTGACTACCTTGTCGTTTCGCTTTGAAAATTCGGATGTTACAACCGAAATCCTTGCCATTTTCGTTCCGCTTGGGAATTCATAAAATTTAGGGTCACCGCCAAGATTTCCAATCAATTGTACTCTGTTTCGTAAATTCATAACAATAATTTTTTAATGATTAACACTCTGCTCTATCGGCATTCTGCCCACCTCTTTTCTCACAAATAATCTCTTCGGCAACAACCTCGGTAATATACCGTCTGATGTTGTCCTTGTCGTCGTAGCTACGGCTTGCAAGCCTTCCCATAATTACAACATGCGACCCTTTCGTGCATTTGTCCGCTACCATATCGGCATTGGTATTCCACGCCACGACATTGTGCCATTCTGTTTTACCACCCTGCTTGCCGTTCTCAACATAATTCTCTGTGGTAGCCAACGAGAATCTTGCTACTTTACCATTTCTTGTTTCTGTTACCTTAGGGTCGGTTCCAAGATTTCCGACCAGTCTTACAAAATTTCTAGTATCCATTTTTCTTAAAATTTATTAGTTATACAATTAAAATTATTACTACTTTTGCGTTGTCTTTTGAACGTCACCAAAGGTCGCGTCACATGATGGCGTGGAGCCACAGGACAAAATACTTTTGCTTTGTGGATTTTGGATATTCAGGAGACTTTTTTTATTTGTACGGTTAGAATAAAATGATTTAAACACATGTCCATGCGTAGTCATTTTTAGAACCAACGAATACTTTACCCCACCAAGTTCTCGAACGAGCCTATATGACGTAACAAAGTTACGCACAACACATTTGCCCTTTTTGACAACATCAAGCATATCTATTATTTCAAAAGCAGTAACATGCCCTACTTTTCCGCGGTAATGTTTTAACATAACATGCTGAGACCCTTCAGAATATTTGTCAGAATGCACAAGAAAAGAAACCTTAGCGCCATCCTTATCTGAGGTATTAATTCTTTTCGGCTTACCTTTGGTTCGGCAAAACAAATCAAAAACAATCTGTTGCTCTTCGCTCATTTTCATATCGCCAATCTCAGACTTAAACTGCGCTATTTTTTCGTCAATGAGAGCCATCCTTTTAAAAGCAATCCTTATGCAATATTCTTTTCCATCTTTGCATCTGCACGCTTGATGTGCCTTACCATAATACTGTCGGCAACTATCTCCGATATTTTGCGCTCGTTGCCATTGCGGTCGGTAAAAGTGCTGCTCACGATGCTACCCATCACTATGACTTCGCTGCCCGTGGAAACTTCACGATCTTGCAAAACATCTGCAAGCTTGTTCCATGCCGTAACGCTGTGCCATTGCGTGTCACGCACATATTTGCCTTCTTTTTTATAAACATCGGTAGTTGCAAGCGAGAAGCGTGCGAGTTTCCTACCATTTTCAAATTCTCTGATCTGCGGTTCCGAACCCAGATTTCCAATAAGTTGTACGCGATTTCTTAAATTCATAATCGTAAAATTTTAAACGTTAAACAAATTCTGTTCGGACTTCGTTTTGAAATCCGCTGCAAAAGTCGGGTGATTTGGAAACACGAGTCGGTTTTTAAACGTTTACTTTCGTTTATTAGTCGTTTCTTGTCGTTTATACACGGATATAATACTGGCTAACAATGTAGTACACTTTTGTACATTCAAATTCAATTAGGCATAAAAAAAGGTGACAAAATTGCCACCCTTTGCTTATTTCTGAGAAATTCTATATCTACTTCACAACCGTCAATGCCTTTCTTACTCCTGCCAAAGTCGGTTCACCGGAGATTTCGCTTCCTACAGCGCCCTTCATCCAAGCCTGCGGAGTAATTGAGCCTTGCAGAAGCATTCTTGTAAGTTCTTCAGAGAACGGCTTGTCGGCCATATAAGTTTCTATCTGATAGTCAATAAGATGTCCTACAGGGTAATTTGCCAAGTATAGCGGAGAATCAATCATGTGCGAATAGATTGCAAGAATCGGCGAATCCTTCACACCGAAAACTGGTGCATAATACTTGTTCCAAACATCCTTTGCAATGGAAACCACTGCATCGCGGAGTTCCTGAGCATTGGCATCCTGGTTTTCGTACATCCAGCGCCATGTGTATAAGTCAACAAGCGAAACGCCCATAATCTCGTATGCCGACCAGCAGTTTTCCAATGCCGCCATTGCTTCCTTTTCCTCCGAAGCGTCGCCCTTTGCCTGTCCGAGCAACTTCAGGTCGCGACCTTGGAA
>JAEEGK010020417.1_pt1 | contig 14096 bp, 11 predicted proteins | sample 8958771 | NCBI WGS metagenome assembly JAEEGK01 (sample SAMN16246547, study PRJNA631951) | gut metagenome | biome: gut microbiome; feature: rumen; material: SC-attached | host: Bos | place: Iran: Karaj | collected 2018-10
TTATCATTATTTAAATTATCTGATTTATTCAAACCTTCTTCACTTTTCTTTTTACCAGTTGATAATAAAGACTTTTTATCAATACTTTCATCTTCATCTTCTACTTCTTCAATTTGAGAAATTGAAGTATTTTTACCAATTGGATTTTTTTTATTTGTTATTAATTTCCTATCTTTTTCATTATTATAATTTAACATAACTGGAATTAAATCAAGTACAGTTATTTCATTTTTTTTTCTTGGAATTAAATTATAAATTTTATTAAATGATCTTGAATTTAATACTATTTTTTTAGGTGATGAAAATTCAATTCCAGAAACTAAATAAATTACAGAAGGAATTGACATAATTTTTCCCATAATATTAACATTATATTGTTGATTATCATTTAAACTATCAAAATTAATAATTTTATTTCTTCTTTCAGGAATAAGCTTTTTTTTTCTTAATTCAAATTCATCTTCAATTGGCATTTTAGTATAACTAATTTGATCAAGTATGCATTCATCATCATCCATTAATTCTCTTATTCTATTAGAAGATTTTTCAATAATTCTAATTGGTTCTTTATTACCAAATTTAAAAGTATAAATTCCTCTTCTTATATTATTAAAATTATATTCTGGTTCTTGATTATATTCAATATAATTATTTTTTTTATTTTTATTATTTCTATTTAAAGTTTCTGCTGATTTTGAAATTTTACCATCATTTGAACCAATTGATGAATAACTTTTTTTTTCTGTATCAATATATACAATACTAAAACCAATTGTATCTAAAAAACTTACATATTCTGGTTCATTATTTATCATTTTTGATATTTTTTTCATTGATTTACTTGAAATTGGAATTTCTAAATTTTCTTTAGAAGGAAATCCTGAAATTAAATAATTTGCTTTTGGAAATTCTAAACATTTCCTTTGATTATAAATATGATTTTGTGTATATTCATCTTGATCACTTACTTTTTGTTTTGTTTCATATGCTCTATTAAAAATATATTTTTGTTTTTCATCAATTAAAGACATTAAATCAAAATAATTTACATCTGATGGTGATGAATTACCCATTAATTGAATTATTCTTTGAATTGATTTTGGATCTAATTCAATAAAATCTTCAATAACTTGTCCTTCACTTTCAATTATAATTCTATAAGATCTTTTTGATTTATTATATATTTCTCTATTTTTCATAATATAAAATTTTTCTTCTTCTGGTAATAAATCTAATTTAAACATATCATCAAATGAATTAATTTTAGCTTGATTAATTGTATTTTGTAATGAAATTTCATCATCATCACTTCCAGATTGAATCATATTATTAATTTTTTTTTTTTCTTCTTCATCTTTTTTCATATATTCATTTCCAAAAATATTCATAGCTTGATTATAACTATTATGATTTTTTTTAGCTTTATCCCATAAATCATTCATATAATTAACATCAAAATTTTCATTTTGAATAGGAAATTTATTATCATCATTAATTTCTTTTATTAAAGGAACATAATTTCTATTCATATGATAAATTTCACCTAATTTTTCAATATATTTATTTTGATTTCCTTCATTTAAATTTTCATAATTTTGAGAATTATCAGATGCAGTATTATCAGCACCATATTTTGTAATTTGTTTTTTCATAACTTTTTCAGCTTGAACAATAATTGTAATATTCTTTTCTTTTTCTGCTTCATATTCTCTATAATTTTTAATTATATTATTAAATAATCCATCTTCTAATTCTGGATTTGTTATAATTTCTCCTATATTTGTTGGTTGAATATCAATTTGTTGTTGACTTCTTGATGGACGATATCCTGTATATGAACTTTCATTGTTTTGATTGTCGGAATCTATTTCCATATCATATTGATCTTTTTCATCTTGAATATATTCATTTGAACCTATTCCTGGACTTCTTCTTTTTAAATCATCAGAATTGTCTTTTTCATTTTCGCGGTTAATATCTTCATCTTCATTCATTTTTTAATTTATATTTTTTCTTTTAAATACTTTAAATATTGATATTTTTATCTTTTTTGATATATTTATTTATTTTTTTTTTTTATTATTTTTCTTTTAATTTTTTTTAAATTTTGTTATGAATTATAATCTTTTAAACTCAAATGATTTTGAATATGATAATAGAGATATACATTCAAATGAATATTTTAATATTATGAATCAAAGAAATTATGAAAATAAAATGATTGAACCTGTTCTTGATAATAATGTAATTTCAAATTTAAAAAATGAAAGTTTAGATAATTCATTTTTTCATAAATTTTCTATTAAAGATTTTAAAAACAAAAATAAAAATAATAATTTATTTACATTACAAAAACCATTAATTAGAAATAAATCTTTTGCTGGTTTTCAAAACATAAATAATAATCTTTTATTTAATAATAATAGTGTAAATTACAATAATAAAAATTTAATCCCTGATTATAAAACTAAATTTCATAAGAATAATAGTATGAAAGTTATTAATAATATTCCAAAAATCAATTTTAATGATAATAAAATTCATTATGAACCTCCTTTATATAATAAATATTCCAGATTTGGTAAAAGAGTATTTCCACCAAAGAAAAAAATAATTGAAGGCAAAAAACATTTTCCAATTTATAATAAAAATAATTATTATCATAATCATTTACCTTCACTTATTAAACAACAACAAACACAAATTGAATATATTCCAAAAAAAAATATTAATATAAATGAACCTCCTTTAACAGAAAGAATTAATAATAGAGAAGATAATAATTTATTTAATAAAAGTAATAATAATAATAATAATAATAATAATATTAAAAATAATAATAGTTATGATGATAAAAATGAATATAGAAGAATAACACCAGAAGAACTTCCTCATTTATCTTTTATAAAAAATAATAAAAAATTTTTCAAAGGAGGAGTTCTCATAGAAAATGATAATAATAAAAAGAAAATTAATATACAAACAAAAATAATAAAACCAAAATTAGAAACAACATATCAAAATAGTTACAATCATAATAATAATAATATAGATATTGATTCCAATAATTATAATACTAATTTAAATAATAATTTAATATCATATAATGAAGAAAATAAATTAAAAAATGAAGAAGAAGATATAAGAAATGATTATCATACAAAATCATCACCACCATTATCAATACCAGATTACATGTTATATGATGATACAATAAATAATAAAATTAGACCATATTATTTTTATAAGGATAAAAATGTAATTTATTCTAAATACAGTCCTTATAGAAATGATTATGGTAATAGTAGATATGGTGATCAAACATATAATTATTATTTAAATGAACCAATGAGGAGTGATGTAAGTAAGGATTGGAGATATCCTCCAAAATATTATTATAGGATTAGATATAATCCTTATACTCAAAGATATGAACATCCTATTGTATAAATTATTTTATTTTTATTATTTTTTTTTGTTTATACTTTGAGTTTGTTAATTTATTTAAGTCTAATTTTTTTTTTTTTGGAAATATTTTCAAGAGTTTACATTTAAATTTATTTAAATTTTAATAATTAAATTTTAAACATTTATGAATTCTTCAAAATATTTTTGTAAAATATGTAGAAGACAATGTAATGATAAAGATGGTTTTAAATGTCATTTAAATTCAAATTGGCATAAAAAAAATAATGAAATTTATTTGAAGAATCCAGAAGCATATATTGAAAATTATTCAAATGAATTAAAATATGGTTTTTTAGATGTTTTAAAAAGAAAAGATGAAAATAATTTTTATAGTGTTAAACAATTATATTCTGAATATATTAGAATGAGAGATAGTATTGGATTAAATTCTTCAAAATGGGAAAATTTAACTGATTTTGTTCATGATTTAGAAAAAGAAAAATTAATAATTATTAATGAAAAAAATTGTGAACTTTTTATTAAATATAATAATCCTATTAAAGAAGAAAAGAAAATTAAAGAAAAGAAAAAATTAAGTAATATTGAAAGAATTAATAAAGAAATTGAGAAAATAGTTGAAAAGAATAAAACAATTGAAAAAAAAGAAATTCATAAAATTCCATTTAAACAAAATGAAAATTCAAAAACAAATAAAATAGAAATTTCATTAAATTTAAATTCTAATTTCCTTGGGAAAAAAAGGAAATAAAAATAAATATTAAATTAATATATAAATTTTTAATTTTAAAAAAAATGTATGAAAATGATGAAGAATTTGAGAAAATAATAGATTTTCGTTACAATGAATTATTTAAATTATTTAAAAATTTATTTGAAGAGAAAGGATATAATATAAATGGTAAATTTGATAATAAAGTTTGGTTTTTAAAAAACAATGATACATTTAATTCAGTTGCTTATAATCAAACTCCATATGAAAATCCAAATGAAAATTCAACAATGATTCAAATTTTAAATGAATTAAATCAAAATTCAGATTTAAAAGATTTAACAGTTATAACTAATGAATTTATTAGAAAAATAACAAAATTAATAAATAATTCAAATATTTCTATTGAAGTTAGTAAAAAGTCAATTAAAGAAAGAGATATTCCTCATAAATTAGCAATTATTGATGAAACATTAAGATTATTAGAAATTAAAATTGAAAATAAACAAAAAGGAGAATTTAAATCAAAATTAAATACTTCAATTTTATCAATGAAAAATTTTCCTAGTGGACCATTTCGTCCTTCTTTAATTATAAATACTGCTTTTGATGATGAAAATTTAAATGAATTAAATGAAAGTGAAAAAAGGAATTTAGATAAAAATTTAGATTCTAATGTTTTTAACTTATTTAAAGAAAAAATATTACAAACAAGAGATATATTAACTATTCCAAATAATAAAAATAATATTAAATTTAATTCAAATGAATCTAACTCTTTAATAACAGAACAAAATAATGTTTTTGATGAATATTATTTTGAAATATTAAATATAGAAAATAATAATTATTTAGTTGATAAAAGATATTCTGGAACAACATTTTCAAATTTTAAATTAAAAATAAAAGGAAATCAAGATTTTTATGAAAGTAAAAATCAATATTTACTTCATATACTTTTAACATCAATTGAAGAATTATGTGAATTAAGTAATGATATAATTTCAAAAGAATTAACTATTAAATTAAAAGCAAAAAATGAAATTCAAGAATTTAGAGAAGTATTATTAAAAATGGAATTTGAATTAGATCCTATAACTAGAAGTGGTATATTAAATAGAATTAGAAAATTAATTAATATACCAATTGAAGATAATACAAAAAATAAATATATAATTGAACAAATATTAACTGATTATTTTCCAACAATAAAAAAACAATGTTTTGCAATTTTAGAAAAAAAAGAAGAAGAGAAAAAAGATTGTTGCTTAATCTTTTAAATCTTTTTATTTTATATTTAATAAAAAATAAATAATAATAATTAAAAAATTTACCATTAACATTCAATATTTTTAAAAAAGATTATCTTCTTTTTTAATTATTTAAACAATTTATTTTTTAAGTTCTTCTTTTTTTGGTTGATTTGTCATTTTTAAAAAAGGATTATCATTTTTATTAACATTGTTATTATTACTCATTTGATTTGCTTTTTCTATAATTAAATTACTTTTATTATAACCAGATATTAGATTATTAAAAGAAGATAATATTTCTTCTTCTTCTTTTTCAACTTTTTTTTTTATATTTTCATTAAAATATTCTTCTTTGTTATTATTATTAACATAAATACCAGAATTTTTAGATTGATTAGGATTATTTTGAATATTAGTTTGATGAAAAACAGGTTTATTTATATTTTCCTGATTTTTTGGTTCAAATATTTTTATTTTATCCATATTTTTAGTTACATTTGGATTTGAAAATTGATTTTTATTATTTTCTTGAAATTGTTGTTGTTGTTTTGGGGGATTTTTTATTCCATGTATTGCTCTATCTTCTTCTACTGATTTTTGTGCAAAATTTTTTAAAACTGCAAATTCTTCTGCGTTAAATAAATCTTTCGGATTTTGATTGTTCATTTTTTAATTATTTATTTTTTTTCAATTTTGTTATTTATTTGAATTATAAATTTCATTTTATAAAATTAATTATTTATAAACTTTATTTATTTGATTGATAATTTATATATAAATATTAAAAATAAATTATATATAATAATTTATTTATAAATTAAATATTTAAAATAAAGCAATATTTAATTGTTATATATACATAATGATATAAAATAATATTTTTTTATTAAAATAAATAATTAATGAATAACTAAACTAATATTCACTTTTATTAAAAAATTTGTTTTTGTCATTCACTAATAAAACAACTTTCTTATTTATTTTAAAAAAATTTTGAGTTAATTGTTTTCTTATAAAAAGTCTATTATAATCTTTATTTTCTTTTATTTCATTTTCTCTTGTTTTAGTATCAACTTTTTTTTCATATTTTGAATAATTAGTTAATATTTGATTTCCCCATTTATTCACATTATTATCTTTCATATTACTTATATTATCACAATATCGCATAATATTTCCATTATTAATTTCAATTAATTCGTTTCTTCCTGATTTTTTATTATAAAAATGAGTTTTAATTCTTTTATTAAATTTAAGGTTTGAAATTGTTTTTTTAATTTGATTAAAATCATGATATATATTTGGTTTAGTTTGATTTCTTTCTATTGAGGAAGATAATTTTATATAATCTTCTATACTTTTTTCAATATTTTTTGAAGATGTTATTGTTTTATTTATATTGTTATTGAATTTTTTAAGATTTAATTTAATCATGTTTAATTTCTTAATACTTTTAGCTTTCAATAATTGTTTTGACGAAAAATATGTATATTTATTTTTTGAATCTATATTTCTTTTATAAAAATAATTTTGAATATTTTTAAATTTAAAATCTGAAAGATTTTTTAAAAAGAGTTCTTTCTTTGATTTTTTATTTGAATTATCTAAACTAGTAGAAATAGAATAATTATTAATATTATTTGATGAATTAGTAGTATTTAATGAGAAATGATTTAATGTATTCATATAGCTATTATAATTTTTATTTTTATTTTTGTCATTTCTTATATGTTTTCTTTTTAATGATTTATTATTATTATTTATTATATTATTTACAGAATTTATATTTGGATAAGATGAATTTTGGACTATATTAGAATTCGTTAATTCATTATGTTGTTGCTTTATTTTTTCTATATCATCTAAATTTAAATATTCATTACCAACTCTCTCTAATATATTTCTATTTTTATCTAATAGTTTTTGTTTGATATAGATAGATTTATCTATTGAACAATTTAATTTGAGGTTGTGATGATTAAGATAATTATATAAAAGGAATTTACTTTTTAAATTATTTTCCATATTTAAAATATTAATTATTTATATTAGATCAATAAAAAATAAATTGATTATAAATTGATAAAGTATTAATTTATTAATCACCTCAAAATATAATAATTTTAAAATATTATTTTAATAGTATTAAATTTTATATTTTTTATATTTTATTATTTTACCAAAAGCAAATATTTCTCCAGATTTTTTTAAATTAAAAACACCTACTTTAAAATTATTTTCATATTTCATTGATAAAATAGGTTCTTTAATTTGAATAATAACTTTACCACTTTCATAAAGAGATGTACTTAAAGAATTTTTTTTTTGTAATTTCATATTTTCATCAAATTTTCCTTGAATATTAATTATTTGACATTCTAAATTACAATTATAATTAGAAAATAAACAATCAAATCCTTTTGCAATTACTGGACAAGGCGAATTAATAAAAATAATATCTGCTTCAATTGTGTCAAATATTGCAATATCTTCATTTTCTTTTTCTATAATAAATGCATTTTTTGATATATAATTTGATTGTTCTTCAAAATTTCTAATATCAAATTTAATTGAAATAAATTCATTATTTGTTATATTATTTTTAGTATAAATTCCATTTGCTTTACTAATTTTTAACGGTTTAATATTTTTATTTAAAATTATTTTCTTTGAATTAATTGTTTTATAATTTAGAATTGAGTTTATATTAACTGTACCTAATAATATTTTTCCTGTAATTACAAATTTTTTATCATCATTATCATAATATTTATCAAATATAGGAATAAGTAAATTCTCTTTTTCTTTATTTTCAAAAGTTAAATTTTTAATTTCATCAATTATTTTATTAATTCCATCATTATCTTTAATATTTGTTGAAAAATATTTTAATTCAATTTTATTTAAATTAAAAAAAGAATTAAATTTATGAATAATTACATTTATATCATCTTCAAATTTTTTTTTTATAGATTCGTCAAAATTTACTTTATCTATTTTATTAAATAAAATAAAAATTTTATTAATTCCATGACAAATAATATCACCTATTAATTTAATTAAAAAAATTTGATCAAAATTTTCAGAAATATCAATAATAATAAAAGATATATCACAATTATTTATTGAAATATCATAATTATCATTATACTCAGGGCCTGCACAAGGAATTGGAAAAATATGATATTCTATATTATTTATTTCAAATTTATTTGGATTTGCAATATTTCCATAATTTATTGATAAATTCTTTGATAAACTACATTTCCCTGAATTTATTTTACCAAAAATTCCAATACTAATTATTATATTTTCTGTTTTATCCATTTAAAAAATTTAATAATTATTTTTAGTTTAAAAAATTATTTATTTCTAATATATTTAATATTTATTCAAATTTAAAAATATTTATATTGAAAAAAAATTACTATAATTAAACTTAATTCATATTTCATTTTTTAGATGATAAAATTTTGCTTCCAGGAAGTGATGAAGATTTTTTTTTTGGTTTTAAATGATAAATATTTAATTTTTTTAATTGTATTGATTTTTTTTTTATAGTTTCTGTCTTTAAAATTTGAGTATCATTATATGATTCTTCAGTAGAAAGATTTATACTTTTATTTTTATTTCTAAGAGTTAAAATATTAATTTGTTTATTAACATCCTTAATTAACTTTTCTTTATTTTCATTTTGTTTTTTCATTTCTTCATATCTTTCTTGAATATCTTTATGTGATTTTTTTAATTCTGAAATATAATTAATTAAAGATAAAATACAATTTTTTTTATCTAATTCAGTCATATTATCATAAATATATTCAATTCTTTCAAAATTTTCTCCAAAAATATTTTGATATTCTATAAATACTTTATCAATATTGTTTAAGTTTTTTGGAAATTTATATTTCGTATTTAAAATTTTTGATTTTGAGTAAAAACTTTTTTGAGATGAATTAATTTTATTATTTGATGGTTTATTAATAAATTTATTTACATTTTTAACTTTTAACATCTTTTTTTGTTCTTTTCTTTCTACTTTATTATTTATTTTTTTTGTATTATTTAAAGGTGAAACATTAACAGATTTTGATATATTTTTATTCTTTTTTGTAGTTAAATTTAATTTAGTGAAAATTTTATTTTTATTTTTTTCCTTAACCTTTTTTTTTTTTTCTATTCTTAAATGATTTGAATTTGATTCTTCTAATTGAAGATTTATTAAAAAATTATCATTATTTTTATTTAGTATTTCTTCTCCTAAATTATCTAAACTTATTCTTGCCTCTGATAAATATATTAATGAATTATTTTTTTGATAAATATTATCTGTTTTTATTTTATTTAAAAGATTTGGTGATGATAAATATATTTTTTTAAAAATTGGAAAATCTGAAAATGTAAGATTTTCAACTTTTTTATTCGTTGTTATTAAAGTATTGAAATTATTCATAACTAATTAATAATCTATAAATAATTGATTTTTTTAATTATTATAAAAATATTTTAAATAAAAATATATTAAATATAATATTATATGAATTATTTTTTTTTTTTATCTAATAAATTTTTATTTTCTATATTATTTTTAAATTTTTTAAATCTTATTCTTTCTAGACGACCTTTTAATAAATATTCATAATCTAATTTTTCTTCAATCTCATCATAAAAAGTATAATTTGGGTCTTTTAAATTTAAATTTATTTTTCTTTCTTCTTGTTTATTTGTTAACATTTTAATCTTATATTCTTTAATAGAAATTTGTCCTTCAAGTTCAGTTATTTTTGTTCTTAAATTTTCAATATCAATAGCTTGATCTTCAATTATAGTTTCAAAATTCTTTTTAATATCTTCAAATTTTTTTTGTTCTTCTTTTTTATCATATTGAATATATTCGAAACTATTAATTCTTTCTTTATATAAATTTATAGTATCTCTTAAATTTTTTATTTCATCTTCTTTATCTGAAATTTTATCAGAAAAAATCTCATAATTTGCAAGTAAAATTTTTTTATAATAATGTAAAAAATTTGAAATAAATTTACTACAATTAGATGAAGTATTCTTAGTTAATAAATGAATATAATCTTTTAATAATTGTTCAAGAACATTTAAATTTGTATTATTTAATGTAATATCATCTTTAGAAATTATATTTTTTTTAAAAAATTTATCAAGAACTGATTTAAATATATCATATTGATATAAATCTGAATTTTTTATAACCTCATTTTCATTAATAAATAAATCAAAATAAGTTTCAAAATCATGGTAAATTGAATTAAATTTATCTTTTAGAATAATTAAAAAATTTTTAAATAAACTTTTAATATAACTTTTCTTTTTTGAATTTGAAAATAAATTTAAATTAAAATTTGTAAATGTTTTATGAAAAGGAGAATTATCTTTATTCATATTATTTCTATAAGTATAACTATCCCTTTCATTTGATAATAACTTTTTAGTAAGTTCTTTTCTAATATTAAATTTATTTAAATCACTATTTAATGATGTTATCATTAGTTTTTTTTTTGGTAAAGATTGATTTAAACTAAAATCACTATTAATATAAAGTTTCATTTGACTTTTTGGTAATGATATATTGAATTTTTTGTCACTATATTTATAAATTTGAAAATTTGTTTTAGCCATTGAATTAGACATAATTAATATTAAGTATTATTAAAAAAATATTTTTATTTTTCATAATTAATATTACTTTTTTTAATTAAAGTATTTATTATTTAATTTAGTTAATTCAAAATCTTTATATGATTTATTGGTTAAAATAAAATTTAAACTTGAAGATATCAAATGATTTTTTTTATCATCATTATTTTCTAATTCATTCATTATTTCTTTCCTTAAAGTATCTACTTTTGAATAATTTCTTGATAAACCTTCACTATTTCTTTTATAAATTAATGAATTATTAGTAGTATAATAATTTTTATTTTTTTTATTTTGATATTTAAATTTATTTACAATTGGTTCTGGTATTATATTAGCTGAAGAATTACTTAATAAAAAAGAGTGATAACCTAAACAATTTCTTTTTGTATCTTCAATTAATAAATTTATATCTGGTGGAGGTTGTTTAAATGGTTTTATTGGATTTTCTAATTTTTTTTCAAACAATTTTATTTTTTCCATTCTTTCTTTTGTAATTTTTAAATTTGTTCTTTTTGTTAATTTCATTTTATTCGGTTTTTTATCATTATAAAAACTATTTAATTCACTATAAATATCTCTAACTTTTTCTCTAAATTGAGGTGTTTTGTTTCTAAAATCCATTAATTTAAAAATTTAATTTCATAAAATTAAATTAAAAATTTAAAAATAATTGGAATTATTATTTACTATTAATATATTGATAATATAATAAATAAATTATTTTTATTTTATTAATTTCATATTACCTTATAAAACTTAAATTATTGAATTAAAATATAAATATTTGTTAAAAATTTAAATAAATAATATATAAGTATAATAGTTTTTACTGATTTAATATATTTAATTAATTATTATAAGACATTGGACAAATCAAACAAGATACATTTGATATTTCACTTTCATAAAGAGTAGCATTATTTCCAAATTTTTGTCTAGTATAAATAATGTTTGAAGTCATTATATTCATAAATTGATTAAAATCAATTTTAACTTTTCCATTTTCTTTTTGAAATTGATTTTTATTTTTTTCTTCAATTTTATCAACTATTATAATTAATATAATAAATAATTACTATTTGGAATTTTTTTAACATCATATTCTATTTTACCATCATTATCAGTATCTAATTCAATAAAAGCTTTTTTTAAGTTTATTAAATCATCAATTTTTAATCCAGGTCTATTAATTATAAAAAAAATTATACTTTAAGTATGGTTTTAATTCTTCTTCATTTATATTAACAGTTGGTGAATTTCCCATTTAAAAAAAAATATAATTTTAATTATTATATGATTTATAAATATTAAAATTAAATAATTTTAAACGAAAAATTTAACTGAAAAACAAAATTTATGTTAAATATAATTAGGAAAAAATTTTTAAATAAATCAGAACTACCAAAAAGATTTAACATAAAACAAAAAAAACCAAAACTCCTTTTCAATACAAAAGACAATATTGAAGAATCAATAAAATCACTTTCATTATCTAGTTATAATTCAAATAATGAAGAAAAAAAAAATTGTATTGAATTATTATTTTCAGATGATTTAATAATTATATTACTAGAAAACAGTGAAATAATAATATATGATATAATATCAAAAAAATCCAAAAAAATTTTATGTTTTTCAACAATAACAAATAAAGCAAAATCACTTTATTTAAACCAACTAAGAAAAACACTTTTAATAACATATGTAACAAAAAGATTAGATTTAAATCTCGGATTTGAGTTAAAATTAAGAGAAATAAAAATATTAGATTTAAAAGAAAAAATAATATTCAAAATAAATGATTTTACTAAATTAATTGATAATGAATCAATGGTGACTCCTGCATTTTTAGAATTTGATGATTATAATAAAGTAATTTTAACTATGAATTCACTTGGAACTTATAAAATATGGAATTTAAAAGATTATACTAAAAAAATGGAAATTACAGATAAAAGAATTGAAGAAACAAGATTAGCAAATGATTCTTTTATTGTTATTAAAACTTTAAGTATACTTTTTAGAATGTATTTACAAATATATGATATTAGAAATGGAAAAATTTTATATAATTTTGAAATTGAATTAATTGAAGATTGTTCTGTTTCTTTTATTGAAATATTTGGAAATGTTCTTTTTTTAAAACAAGTTGGTCATTTACCAATGTTAATTAATTTATTAACTATTGATACTTATTTTTTAAATGAAGATATTTCTGATGATACACTTTTTATATATGCACCAAAACATAAAATTGCTTTTGGATTTAATAAAAAAAATATAATATTCTTTGATTTAAAAGGAAATATATTAAAAAAAATATTAAATATTTTAAATTATCAATTTTTACCTAAAGATATTTTTATATCAAATGATGAAAATTTTTTATCAATTTGTTGGGGAGTTAATTTAGAAAAACAATATGATTCAATTAATAAAAGTAATAGTTCAAATAGTAGTTTATATACTATTAAAAGAGGAGATTATAATAATAATTATAATAGTGAAAATTCTTTTTTGTCTTCTTTGAGTAAAAATAATTTTGATATGAATGATCCTTTTAATTGTCAAGTTTCTGAAGTTAAAAAAAAAAATAATAATTTAAATAAAAATGATAATACTGAATTTTCTAATTTAAGTAGTATTATTCCTCAATATGAATGTCAATTTAAATTTGAAATATTTGATTTAAATGATTTATCTGATAAGGGAGTTAAATTTACATATCTTCCTAAAGGAATTAAAAATTCAAAAATTGTTTTAAATGAAAAATATATGAAAGGTTTTTTAGTTACTGATGATGGTTCAGTTTTTGAAATAGATTTTTAATTATTTTTTTATCATTTAATATTTGAAATATAAATTGTTTATTATATAAATTTATCTAATTTTTAAAAATTTGATATAAATAATAAATTAATATATTGAATAGATAATATCAAAAATTTTCAATTTTTTCTATAGAGTAAAAAATAATTCAACATATATTTTACAAAAATATATAAAAAAATTCTAAAAGAAAAAAAAGATAT
>JAEEGK010020418.1_pt1 | contig 14096 bp, 5 predicted proteins | sample 8958771 | NCBI WGS metagenome assembly JAEEGK01 (sample SAMN16246547, study PRJNA631951) | gut metagenome | biome: gut microbiome; feature: rumen; material: SC-attached | host: Bos | place: Iran: Karaj | collected 2018-10
TCCTCATCGAGAAATACGCCCCGTACAACAACGAGAAGGGGGTTTGGGCGCCGTACTACTCTATCCATAAGCAGCTCGCCGGCCTGATTGACATTGCCGTGAACATCGACGATCCGGAGATTGCCGCGAAGGCGCTCCTCATCGCGAAGGATATGGGCCTTTGGGTGTGGAACCGCCTGCACTACCGGACGTATGTGAAGACGGACGGTGACAAGGCGGAGCGCCAGGCGCGGCCCGGCAACCGCTACGAGATGTGGAACATGTACATCGCCGGCGAGGTGGGCGGCATGCAGGAATCCCTTTCCCGCCTGTCCGCGATGGTTTCCGACCCGGTGGAGAAGGCCCGCCTCCTGGAAGCGGCGCAGTGCTTTGATTCGCCCGCCTTCTACGACCCGCTTTCCAAGAATATCGACGATATCCGCACTCGCCACGCGAATCAGCACATCCCGATGATCGTGGGTGCCTTGAACGTGTACCGGGAGGGCCGGAATCCCTATTACTATCAGATAGCCAGCAATTTCTGGGAAATGGTCCAGGGCCGGTACGCCTATGCGACGGGCGGCGTGGGCAACGGCGAGATGTTCCGCCAGCCCTATTCCCAGATGATGAGCATGAATACCAGCGTGATGTCCGACCGGAACCGGGACATCTACCCGAATCCGGACATCAACGAGACCTGCTGCGCCTACAATCTGGCGAAGCTCACCAAGGACCTGAACGGCTTCCGTCCGGACGACGCCCGCTACATGGACTATTACGAACGCGTGCTGTACAACCAGCTCGTGGGCTCGGTCCATCCGCACGAGTACGGCGTATGCTACCAGTACGCTGTGGGCATGAACGCCTCGAAGCCTTTCGGCAGTGAGACGCCCCAGTCCACCTGCTGCGGCGGTACGGGCTCCGAGAACCACGTCAAATATCAGGAAGCGGCCTATTTCGTGTCCGACAACACGCTCTGGGTGGCCCTGTATCTGCCCACGACCGCCCGTTGGGATGCCAAGGGGGTGGTTTTGCGCCAGGAATGCGCCTGGCCCGCGGAATCGAGCGTCATTACCATCGACAGAGGCGGCCGTTTCGTCCTGAAACTGCGCGTCCCGTACTGGGCCACGGAAGGGTTCGGCGTGAAGGTCAATGGCCGCGAGCTCCAGCCGTCCTATCAGCCGTCCTCCTATGTGGAGATTCCCGAGCGCGACTGGAAGGCCGGCGACCGGGTGGAGGTGACGATGCCGTTCGGCAAGCACCTGAACTTCGGTCCGGACAAGATGGACCTCGCCGCTACGGGCGTGAACGAGGTCCGCACCCCGTTCAACCCGATGTGGGAAGGGACGCTGATGTACGGTCCGCTGGTGATGGCCACCCCGGACATCACCGTCTGGGACCAGGCGGAGTTCGACCTGGACCCCGAACTCTCGGACATCGTCCTGAAAGGCCATACCGCCGACGCCGGTACGGACGGCAACCTCTATACCCTTACTCTTGCCGACAAAACCTTCTACCCCGACTATTACCTGACGGACCACAGTACGCATTACCTGCGCCTGAACGTGCTTAACACGGGCAAGAAGGTGAAGAAAGGCAGGGGCGTGGACAAGACCTATCTGGAGCAGGCCATCAAGATCGCCCGTTCCCGCGTGGAAGCGCAAAACGCCTGGAATGCGCTGGAAACCAAGGTGCCGGCCTTCGCTCCGTGGGCGCCGAACGGCTATGCCCGGATGCTGGAGCAGCTTGCTGCCGCCGAGGCCGTCGATGCCGCGAAACCGCGGACCCTGAAGCAGGAGGCCGTCACCAAGGCGACATCGGCCCTGAACGCCGCCATCAACACCATGCGTCCCGGCAACCTGGCCGAGCCGGAGGACCTGGACGCCCTGCTGCGCCAGGTGGTCGAAACGAAGGAAATCCCGAACAAGAACACCCGCCTGCGCGAAGCCATCGACTTCGCCGACATGGTCATCCAGTATGTCAATGACGGCTCCGGCACGAAGGACCTTATCGACCGTGCCCGGCAGCAGCTCGAGGACGCGTTGAAAACGCTCTGACGGGGTTCACCCCTTGTGCATCTGCATCCACTCGTGCGGGGTGAATCCGAACTGGTTCACGAAGCTTTTCGAGAAATAGCTCGGGGACGAGAATCCGGTCATATAGCAGATTTCTCCGACGGAACGCCCTCCTTCGGACAGGAGTTTCGCCGCCGCGTTCAGCCGGGCCTGGTTGATGAGGTTGTTGGGCGATTCCCCCGTGAGTTCCTTCACCTTGGTGAACAGTCCGGACCGGGAGATGGCCAATTCCTTGGCGAGGAAGGTCACGGACAGGGCCGGGTTGCCGAGATTCTCGTCGATGAGTCGGTCCAGCCGGGCCAGGAAATCTTCCTCGCGGGAGGTGGTTTCGCCGGCCTCTCCGTCATTCTTCGGGGAAAGGTTCCCCCGCAGCTGCCGGAGGGAAGCGGCAACCCCCTTGAGCATCCGGTGGTTCTTTTCGATGATCGCGATTTCTCCCTTCACTTCAGACAGGGATTTCGGCTTGCCGTTCAGGCGTTCCAGCTGAGAGGCGATGCCCATGAGGGGCGCTTCCAGCTGGTCGGACAGGGAGGAGATCAGCTGATAGCGGTCGTCCCTCTCTTCTTCCTTGGCCAGGGAAAGCGCCTCGTCCAGTTTCCGGGCGTACTGCTGTTCCGACTTCCGTTTGGTGCGTTGCAGGAGCCATCGGCCCAGCAGATAGAACAGGATGCCTACGAAGAGAATGTACAGGGTGATGGCGACGTTGGATAGCAGCGGGTGCGGACGGATGACGAAGGACAGGGAGGCCCCGTCCCGGTTCCATACACCGCTGTTGTTGCTGGCAATGACCTGCAGTCGGTAGTGACCGGCTGGCAATTGGTTCAGGGAGAGGAAGTTCTGGTTCCCGAGGTCTTTCCAGTACGGGCTCAATCCTTCCAGCCGGTAGGAGTACTGGATCTTCTCGGGGGCGCCGTAGCTGAGGGCGGCAAAGGAGATCTGGATATCCCGCATCCGCCAGGGAATGACGATGTCGTCGTGCCCCTGGGCCCGGAAGACATCCTGGAACAGGCCGGGACCGGAGGCGTGGAAGCGGGTGAACAGCACCGGCGGCGGCACGGTGTTGGGCTTGATGGTGCCGGGGAAGAAGGAAACGAAGCCGTCGGCCGCTCCCAGATAAATGGTTCCGTCCCGGGCGATCAGGCCGGCGTTCAGGGAGAACAGGCTCGTATGGATCCCGTCATTGGCCCCGAAACGTTCCTGTTTGCCGTCTTCGGGGGAATATCGGACGATGTCGGAACTCGTGGACAGCCAGACCTGCTTGCCGTCGAAGACGACTTTCTGGATGTCACCATGGACAGGAAGGGCCGTCACGCCTTCCTTGTCGAAAACGGCCAGCCCTTGCTGGGTGCCGACATAGACACCGCCGGGGGTAGGCTGGAGGCAGTTGATATAGTCCGAGGGAAGGCCGTCTTCCCTCCTGTAGTTCTTCCAGGTGCCGTCCGCCTTCCGGCAGAGGACTCCGTTGCGCACCGTGGAGCACCATAGCGATCCGTCGGCGTCCGCCTTGATGTCCATCACCCAGTCGCCGACGGCGCGTTCCAGGATGAAACGGTCGGCCGCGGGGTCGTATCGGCAGATGCCAGAGTTCGTGCCGGCCCAGAGACGGCCGTCTTTGTCGAGGCAGAGGGCATAGACGCTGGGCGCGTCCAGACCGTCTTCCCCGTCATATTCGCGGATCCGTCCGGTGCGGATGTCGAGCCGGATCAGGTTGTCCGAATAAGTGCCGATCCAAAGGTCGTTTTCCAGCCGCAGCAGCGCGTGGATGTTGAGCGTAGTGAACCATTGGGCCGATCCGCGCGATGCCTGCCAGCGCTCGGCCTTGTCGCGGGACGGGTCGTACCGGAACAGGCCGCCGTTGTCGGAGCCGAGCCACAAGGTTCCGTCCGGATCTTCGCAGAAGCAGCTGACGATGTATTTCTCATCGGCGCTCACCAGCTCGGTCAGGGAGCGGGTCGTGAACCGTCCGGCATCCGGGGCGGCATAGTTCACGCCACCGTAATAGGTGCCGATCCAAAGGCCGCCTTCGTGGTCCCGGGTAACGGGATAGACGAACTTGTCCGACAGGGAAGACGGATCGTTCCGGTCGTTCCGGTAAAGGGTCCGTTCTCCGGTCAGGAGATTCATCTCCAGCAATCCGTCGTCCGACCCGATCAGGAAGCTTCCGGTACTGTCATACGTGATGGAATGGATGTGGTTGAACCCCGGTCCCGGCGCCGCGGCGGGAAGGACCGTCTTGGAGGCCAGGTCGATCCGATAGACTCCCAGGTTCCAGGTGCCCAGCCAGAGGTCGCCGTTTCCGTCCTCGTCCATATCACACACGCGCGTGGGCACGCAGCCGTCGAAAGAAAGTCCGGGGGAGACGAAATCGCCGGAAGCGGCATTATAGACGAGAATACCCTCCCCGACGGAAGCGTCGACAACCCAGATCCTGCCGTCCCGGGCAATCAGGATGTCTTCCACGCGGTGTCCTTCCAGCAGATTCTCCGGCGCGCCGTTCCGGATCCTGAAAAGCCCTTTTCCCCAGGTGCCGACCCACAGCGTTCCATCGTCTTCTTCGACGATGCCGGTGATTTCGGTCTCCTGGAATCCCTCCACGCGGGAAATGGCATCGTCCGTGTATCGATAGAGCGTATTGTCGGTTCCGATCCATAGGGTGTGGGACGCGTCTTCGAACAGACGCAGGACGGCTCCGTTTTCCCCTTCCGGGAACGGATGGTGGATGATGTCCCGTCCGTCGAAACTGTCCAGGCCGATGGACGTTCCCAGCCAGATGAGCCCCATGTGGTCCTGCAGGACGGCCCGGACCGAGTTGGAGGCCAGTCCTTCACGGGACGTGTAATGGCGGAATGCATAGCCCCCGGGGGCGGCTTGAGCAGCCCACGCAAGTAGGATAAAGGACAGAAGGACTGAATATTTTCTCATTTTCTGCAAATATAATTCAAAAACAGGCCATTTGTCCCCTGCATTTTTGGATTTTTCTCAAATTTCCGATATCTTTAGCTGGATTAGAAAACGAAGTTATGCTTGGCGTCCTTTCAGGATTTCCCGGTCCCATGTCCTTTTTTCGCGGACATGTATCCTTTTGAGGAGGGCGATTTCCAACTTTGACCTTCATTAACTATCAACTAAATTATGTCCTTATGAGAAGAGCAATCCTTTTTGTGGTGCTGAGCTTCATTTCTTGCTTGGCACTGGCTCAGACGCGAAGCGTGTCAGGTACTGTCATCTCCGCGGAAGACAATGCTCCTGTCCCGGGCGCCGGTATCCTCGTCAGTGGCACGAACACCGGTACAGTCACGGGCATCGACGGCAAGTTTTCCCTGAATGTTCCGGCTTCGGCGAAAACGCTCATCGTTTCCTGCCTTGGCATGAAGACCCAGGAGGTCGATGCCACGGACGGAATCACTGTCGTCCTGGAGAATGACTTCAACTCGCTGAACGAGGTCGTCGTGACCGCCATGGGTATTTCCCGTGAGAAGAAGTCCCTCGGTTATGCGATCCAGGAAGTCAAGTCCGACGAACTCATGGCGGCCGGTGCCCCGAGCGTCACCAGCGCCCTGAGCGGCAAGGTCGCGGGTGTTCAGATCAACACCTTCGGCGGCTCCGTCGGTGCTTCCTCCCGTATCTCCGTCCGAGGTAACTCCTCCCTCTCCGCCAATCAGCAGCCGCTGATCGTCGTCGACGGCGTTCCGATCAACAACGACACGCAGCGTACCGGTGATAACACCTACCGCGGCGTGGACTTCGGTTCCGGCCTGAACGACATCAATCCCGAAGACATCGAGTCCATCTCCGTCCTGAAGGGTGGTTCCGCGGCCCTCTACGGCATGCGCGCCGGTAACGGCGTCATCCTCATCACCACCAAGACCGGCAAGCGCTCCTCCGGCATGGAGATTTCCTATGACGGTTCGCTCACCTTCGACCGCGTTGCGAACATCCCGAAGCTCCAGAACCGCTATGGCCAGGGTTATGTCGGTGACGGCTACCACTACCAGAAGTACCTGGACGGCGGCGGCAAGCTTAACCGCCAGGAGTATTCCGAGGCGAACTGCTTCACCTATGTCGACGGTAACTGGGGCGGTGTCCAGGACGGTAACGACGAATCATGGGGTGCTCCCCTCGATGCCGGCCTTGAGTTTGTCCAGTTCGACAGCGACGGCAAGAAGGCGCCTTGGGTGTCTCGTCCGGACAACATCAAGAGCTTCTTCCAGACCGGTATCACCCAGAACCATATGGTTTCCCTCCAGTCACGCGGCGAGAGATCCACGACCCGTGTCTCCCTGTCCTACCGTAACCAGACCGGTACCGTTCCCAATACGGACCAGACCCGCTACGGCGCGCAGTTCAATACGCAGATGACCCTGAACCGCTTCTTCTCCTTCGACTTCGCGGGCAACTACACCCGTACCGAGAGCGACAACCTGGTGAACCAGGGTTACCGCGGCAACAACCCGCGGAACTCCCTCGTCGCCTGGAGCGGCCGTCAGATCAACATGCAGTCCTTGAAGGAGAACTGGGACCAGAAGGACGAAATGGGTAACTATACCTACTACAACTGGAACACCAGCTACCATATCAATCCGTACTTCAACGTCTACATGAACACGAACAGCTATCAGCGCGACCGTATGTTCGGCAAGACGTCCCTGTACTTCAACCCGCTTGACTGGCTCAAGATCGAAGGCCGTCTCGGCTTCGACTATTACAATGCCCGCATGTTCGAGAAGACCTATTTCGAACTTGACGATCCGGAAGGCGCCTTCTATTCCACCGATACCGCCAACACCGAACTGAACGCCGACCTCCTCGCTACCGCGAACAAGACTCTCGGCGACTTCAACATCACCGCTGTCGTTGGCGCGAACTATCGCGATGCCCAGTACCTGTACGAGCAGATGGGTGCCGACGCCCTTATCGTGCCCGGAATCTATACCATCGGCGGTAAAAAGGGTGATGCCGTTACCGAGATGGACCATAGCCACATCCGCTCCAACTCCGTATATGCCAATCTCTCCGTTGGATATAAGAATATGCTCTATCTGGACTCCTCCTGCCGCAATGACTGGAGCTCCACCATCCGCAGGCCGTTCTTCTATCCGTCCATCTCCCTGAGCTGGATTGTCACCGAGACCTTCCCGGCGCTCAAGGCCAATAACGTGCTCACCTTCTGGAAGCTCCGCGGCGGCATCGCCCAGGCGGGTTCCGCCACCACGGCTTACAGGAACGGATCCTATTACAATCCTAACAACTACGCCTTTAACGGTGTCGGCCAAATTTACAAGAGCTATACCCTGCCCAACCCCGGCCTGATGCCGGAAAATGTAACCTCCTGGGAAATCGGTACCGAAATCGGCATGTTTGACGACCGTCTCCACCTGGATGTCGCCTACTACCAGAAGAAGACCGAGGACCAGATCCTTAACGTCACCACGTCCAACGTCGTCGGATTCGGGTCCATGCTCGTGAACGCAGGACGTATCGACAACAAGGGTATAGAAATCCAGCTTTCCGGCGACATTTTCCGCAATAATAACGGCTTCAACTGGACCTCTGCGGTGAATTTCTCCCGTGACCGGAGCAAGGTCGTGGAGCTGTACGAAGGTCTGGATATGTACAATATGGGTTGGACCTGGGGTTACGGTACCTATGCCACTGTGGGCAGCACCTGGGGTGACATCCGTGGTTCCGGCCTCAACCGGGTGACCGAGGATGACGTAAAGGCCGGCAGAGCTACCAGCGACCAGGTGGGCGCCATCATCGTCTCGGAGTCCGGTACCATCAATACCGTTGACGACCAGGTCGTGGGCAATGTGGTTCCCGACTTCCTCGCCGGCTGGCGCAACGACTTCACCTACAAGAATGTCAGCTTCGGTGCCATGCTCGATCTCCGGATCGGTGGCGACATCTGGTCCCAGACCATGAGCCACGCCCTTTGCGCCGGTCTCGCCTCCATTACGGCTGACGGTGGTGTCCGTGAACGCCCCATTGTCGCCGGTAAGGATGTTTATACCGACTACCAGTTCGTGACCATGAAAGATGGCAAGTACGTTGAAAACGACGTCGAGACCTGTGCCGAAGACTTCTTCGAATGGGGTGGTGGTAACGCCGGTGAATTCGCCGTGTTCAAGGGCTCTTTCCTCAAGCTCCGCGAGTTGTACTTGACTTATCATCTGCCTAAGCGATTGATAGACAACACTAAGTTCATCAAGCGCGCGACAGTTTCCCTCATCGCCAACAATGTCGCTCTTCTGTGGGTGGACAAGTCCAACCATATGCGCATCGATCCTGAAACCGGCGGTGTGTCTTCCGATACCCGTGGTCTGGGCTTCGAGCAGGCTTCCGTGCCTACTTCCCGCAGCTTCGGCGTCAAATTGAATCTTACGTTCTAATTCATGGGAGGATTTGATATGAAAAACATCTTGAAATATACCCTTCTGGCTTCTTCCCTGGTCCTGGCTTTTGCCTGCACCAAGGACTTTGAAAAGATCAACACCGATCCGGATGCCTATACCGAGGTTCCTGCGACCTACCAGCTTGCCTATGTCATGTCGCAGACCGCCGTCCAGATCGGCGATATCACGGGCCCGACCATCTGGGCCGGCTACATGTGCAAACTCAGTTATATCGACCAATATAACGATTACATTCCCACCAATAACACCTACGGCAACAAGTGGCAGCGTGTGTATTGGGGCGCTACTCAGTTGAACGATATCATGGATCGTTCGGAAGACCAGGAACTTTATAAGAATATCTACAACGCCGCCAAGGTCTTTAAGAATTTCCTTCTCCTTTGGAACCTCGATAACTTCGGTGACATGCCGTATACCGAGGCCTGGAAGGGTGCTCCGGAAAAGGGCGGCATCCTTCAGTCCAAGTATGACAAGCAGGAAGACGTCTATCCGGCGTGCCTTGCGGAACTTGCCGAAGTGGCCGACAACTGGGCTGCCGGTTTTGGCTCCGATGAAATCGGCGAAGGAGACTTCCTGTTCGGCGGTGACGTGGAGCTCTGGCAGCGTTTCTGCAACTCCATCCGTCTGCGCTATGCCTTGCGCCTTTCCGGCGTGTGGAGCGGCGCCAAGGACCTTGCCGAAAGCATCCTGAACAATCCGGCCAAGTATCCGGTCATCGAGGAAAACAGCCAGCGCGCCTATTTCTTCTGGCAGGGCAGCGGCGAATACTTCGAGCCCTGGTACAACACCTTCCGTACCCGTCCGGCCGACTGGTGTGTCTCTGAGATCTTCGTCAATCACCTCAAGGCCATGGATGATCCTCGTCTGACGATTTATGTCCAGCCTTGCCGCTTGGACAAAGTCACTTATCGTGGCGGCGAACATGGCATCAAGTCCCAGCATCTCAAGGACCAGACCCGCTACTCCTACCTCGGCGAAGCCTACATGACGGCTAACAATGCCGGTTTCACCCCTTACTACAAGGCGTGCGAAACTTACTTCATGATGGCTGAGGCTGCCATGAAGGGCTGGAAGACCCCTCTTACCGCAGAGGAAGCTTATAATAAGGCGGTCCGTCTGTCTTTCGCGGACGAGATGGATAATGCGAACAACAAGGTTCCTCTTGAGCGACAGGTTACGAATGAGGATCTGGACGCCTATCTCGCCGGAAAGGGCGCCTGGGATGGCACCGAAGAGCGTCTCTTCTATGAAGAGTGGGTAGCCCTTTACAAGGAGGTCAACGAGGCCTGGGCCCTGTACCGCCGTACCGGTTATCCGAAGTACATCCAGACCGCCGTCTATTCCGAGGAGTCTGCCGAGATCTATGCCAACTCCGGCTGCAAGGCCGGCGAGCGTCAGTATCCCGGCGACCGTGCCGATGCCTACTGGGGCGAGGGTGTCCACAACGACGTCCCGTTCCGCATGCCGTACCCGAACAACCAATTCACCTACAACAAGGCGAATGTCGAAGCCGCTTCCGAGGGCATCAAGGACTACGTCTGGGGCAAGCAGCTCTGGTGGGACAAGCGAACCGGCGTGAAGTAACGGATCGTTTCCGATGAATGGAGGATGGCCCTTACGGGCTGTCCTCTTTTTCTTTTTTGGGGGTGATTTAGACGATTTTCACATTGATTTGTACATTTCTACCATTTTTTCCAGCGAGAATTCCGCATATTTGTAAAGGACGAAACTACTAACCATTTTTACCCATGAACAAGCATCTGATGGCCGTCATCGCTTTCCTGTTCTGCTCCGGACTGTTTTTGCAGGCTCAGGAAAAGCCCGTGCCCCTTTCCGATTCCGTGTACCGCAGCCTGGCCGCCACTCCGCCGATGGGCTGGAACAGCTGGAACAAGTTCGGCTGCGACGTCAGCGAGAAACTCATCAAGGAGATGGCCGACGCGATGGCCGCTTCCGGAATGGCCGACGCCGGCTACGAGTACATCGTCATCGACGACTGCTGGCAGATCGACCGTGACGCCGACGGCAACATCGTCGCGGACCCCGAGCGTTTTCCTTCCGGGATGAAGGCGCTTGCCGATTACATCCACGGCCTGGGCCTCAAGTTCGGCGTGTATTCCTGCGCCGGCTCCTACACCTGCCAGGGCCGTCCCGGCAGCAAGGGCTACCAGTTCCAGGATGCCCTGCAGTATGCCCGCTGGGGCGTGGACTACCTGAAATACGACTGGTGCTCCAATGACGGCCAGAACGCCAAGGCCGCCTACCAGACCATGTCGGAGGCCATCAAGGCCAGCGGCCGTCCGATTGTCCTCTCCATCTGCGAATGGGGCTCGAACAAGCCCTGGGAATGGGGCGAGGGCATCGGCCATCTCTGGCGCGTCACCCCGGACATCCGGCCCATCTACAACGGCGTAATCGACTGGGGCGGCGTGGGCGTGCTCCAGTGCATCGACGCGGACGCCCCCTTGTATCCTTACGCCGGTCCCGGCCACTGGAATGATGCCGAGATGCTGGAGGTCGGGAACGGGGAACTGACTTATGACGAATCGGTTACGCATTTCTCCATGTGGTGCATGCTGGCCGCCCCGCTGATGAGCGGCAACGATCTCCGCGAGATGGATTTCAAGACGCGGCAGATCCTGACCAACAAGGAAGTCATCGCCGTGAACCAGGATCCGCTGGGCCGCCAGGGCGTCCGTTTCATGGACATGGGCGACCGCGAAATCTGGGCGAAGCCGCTCGCGGACGGAGAGATTGCCGTCTGCTTCATGAACCGCGGCGAGACGCCCTGGAATCTGGATTATAACTGGCAGGGCGAGGCGATGTACTTTGCCTCCGACGTCAGTTTCCGGAAGTGGGAGTATACGGTCCGCGATCTCTGGCAGCACAAGGACATCGGCACGACCAAGGATCGCCTGAAGGCGGAAATCCCCGCCCACGGAGTCCTGATGGTCCGTCTCCGGAAAAAATAACTGGCATATGATGAAAAGACTCTTCTTCACCGCCGCGGCGTTCCTTTTCGCCGGTCTGGCCCTTCCGGCTCAGGATTTCGACAAGGCCTGGTCCGCCTCCGAGTATGCCGCCAAGTTCGGCAACGACCTCTATTACGGCGCCGTCCGGCCCGTCTGGACCGACGGGGATACCTTCGTCTTCGAGACGAACGAGCCGTCCGGCAAGGTCTGGTATAAAGTGTCCGGAACGGCCAAGTCCGCCATCTCGGAAGACGAGTTCAAGGAAGCCACGAAACGGCCCGGCCCCGGCTATTATGACCCCTCCGACGAGAGCCAGTTCGCGTTCCACCGCGAGGTGAAGGTGTTTTCTCCGGACAGCTCGCAGATCGCCTTCGTCCGGGACAACAATGTCTGGATATCCAAGGCCGATGGTTCCGAGCCCGGCCAGCTGAGCTTCGACGGGACCGACGCGGAAGGCTATTCGGAGATCGTCTGGTCCCCGGACGGCAAGAAGCTGTCGGCGCTGAAGAAGGAGGTGCTCAAGGAGCGCCAGATCCTTCTCCGCGTGTCCCGCCCCGAGGACCAGATCCAGCCGCGCTACCGCTGGCTGGACTATGCCAAGCCCGGCGACCGGTTGCCGCAGTGCACCCCGGCCCTGTTCGACGTGGAGGCCCGGAAGGCCGTTCCGCTGGACCGGACCATCCCGCGGGACCAGTATTTCCTGACGCTGGGCGAATGGTCGGCGGATTCGGAGTTCTTCACCTACGAGTATAACCAGCGCGGCCATCATATCTATGAACTGGCGGCCGTGGACGCCGCCACCGGCAAGGTCCGCACGCTGGCGAAGGAGGAGACGGACACTTTCGTCTATTACTACGACCTCTGGCGCTACCTGTTCAAGGACGGGAAGCACGTCCTCTGGATCTCGGAACGAGACGACTGGCGGCATCTGTATATCATTGACACCCATACGCTTCAGATGCGTCAGCTTACCCACGGAGCGTGGAATGTCCGCGAGATCCACCATGTGGACGAGGAAGGCGGTTTCATCCTGGCCAATGCCAACGGCCTCGCCGCCGCCTCGGGGGAGGACCCGTACGACAAGCACGTCATCAAGATCGACATCGCCACGGGCAAGGTGATCGACCTCACCCCGGAAAACGCCAACCACGTCGTGACCTTCAACCGTCAGTATTCCGCTTTTGTCGATAACTACTCCCGTCCGGACCTGCCCACGACTACGGTACTGCGCTCGGCTGTCGACGGAAAGGTGCTTCTGCCCATCCAGAAGATGGACATTTCCAAGGTGCAGAAGCAAGGCTTCACGATGCCGGAAGTGTTCTGCGCCAAGGGCCGCGACGGCGTCACGGACATCTGGGGCACCATCTACCGCCCCTTCAACTTCAACCCCAGGAAAAAGTATCCGGTGATCGAGTACATCTACGCCGGACCGCATGACTCGCATGTGACGAAGGACTTCGGCGGGCCGCTGCGCTTCGCACGCCTGCAGGAACTGGGCTTCATCGTCGTCACCATCGACGGCATGGGCACGGACAACCGGTCCAAGTCCTTCCAGGACGTGTGCTGGCGGAACCTCAAGGACGCCGGCTTCCCGGACCGCATCCTCTGGATGCAGGCAGCGGCGAAGAAGTACAAGTACATGAACCTGGACAAGGTGGGCATCTACGGCTATTCCGCCGGCGGCCAGAACGCGATGGCGGCGCTGCTGTTCCATCCCGAGTTCTACAAGGTGGGCGTCGCCCTGTGCGGCTGCCACGACAACCGGATGGACAAGATCTGGTGGAACGAGCAGTGGATGGGCTATCCCGTAGGTCCTTGGTACAGTGAGAGTTCCAATGTGGACAACGCCTACAGGCTGGAAGGGAAGCTGATGCTGATCAACGGCGAAATCGACGACAACGTGGACCCGGCCTCCACCCTGCAGGTGGTCTCCGAACTCGTCAAGAACGGAAAGGACTTCGAACAGCTGTACATCCCCGGCTATTCCCACAACCTGGGCGCCGAATGGATCACCCGCCGCGTGTTCGAGTTCTTCTGGCGGAATTGCCGGTAAAAATATGTAGATTTGCAACAGAACCATCACATAACTTCATAACCATGAACAACGCAATCCTCAACTTCCCGGTACCGGCGAACGAGCCGGTCAAATCATACCTTGAAGGCTCTCCGGAGCGCATCGCCCTCGATGCCGAACTGGAGCGCCAGTGGAATACCGTCCTGGACATCCCGGTCATCATCGGCGGCAAGGAGATCCGCACCGGCGACGTCGGCACGGTCGTGTGCCCGCATGATCACAAGCATGTCCTGGCCACCTTCCACAAGGTAGGCGAGAAGGAAGTGAAAATGGCCATCGACGCCGCGATGGAAGCCCATAAGATCTGGTCCGAGACGCCCTGGACCACCCGCGCCGCCATCGTCCTGAAGATGGCCGAGCTCCTCGCGACGAAATACCGCCCGATCATGAACGCGTCCTGCATGCTGGGCCAATCCAAGAACATCTACCAGGCCGAGATCGACTCCGCCTGCGAGACCATCGACTTCTTCCGCTACAACGTACACTATGCCGCGAAGATTTATGGCATGCAGCCGAAGGACGGTTACATGAACATCAACCACACCGAGTACCGTCCGCTGGAAGGTTTCATCCTGGCGGTGAC